>Ga0209383_1000254_pt1 | contig 38896 bp, 31 predicted proteins | sample CoawatmetaG02DNA_FD_187510 | JGI IMG/M metagenome (GOLD analysis project Ga0209383, IMG submission 187510) | Marine microbial communities from the West Antarctic Peninsula - Coastal water metaG029-DNA (SPAdes) (version 2) | ecosystem: Environmental > Aquatic > Marine > Coastal ... | reverse complement strand
CTGTGAAAAATATATAATCCCATTTAAAATCACATAATTTAGATGCAACATCTGCCCCCCCTTGAACTACCTTAACAAAACCATCATCAAAAACTTTGGATAATATTTTCTCTAAAATTGCAGATGTGTTTAATGAATACTCAGAAGGTTTAAGAAGCACTGTGTTTCCTGCAGCTACAGCTCCAATTAATGGAGCAATTGACAATTGGAATGGATAGTTCCACGGAGATATATGCAATGTATTTCCATAGGGTTCAGCAATGATGTAATCAGAAGAAGGGAAGTTTAATAACGAAGACCTTACCGACCTTCTTTTAGTCCATCTCTTGATGTTTTTTAAAGCAATTTTAATTTCTGTATAAACAAATGCAATTTCAGTTAAATAACTTTCTCCAACTGATTTTCCTAAATCTAAATTTAATGCTTTTTGAATTTCATTTTCATTCTGTTCTATTTCTATTTTTAAACTCTTTAACAATGCTATTCTAAAACTAACATCAATTGTTTTTTTTGAATCAAAATAATCTTTTTGATTATCAATTATTGTTTTTAATGTATTATCCATAATAAAGTAGAAGTTAATAATGTCATTATTGACGATTTAATAAAAATATACATTATAAACTTGTTAGGAGTGAAAAATAAATACTTTTGATTAAATTTATGTAAATTATATAAACTATATAGAAAATAAATATCTTTATAATCATATCCTTCTCCTTAGTATGAGAAGGTTTTTTTTTAACTGTTTTTGTAAATGAAATTAAATAAATATAGTCGCGTAGTAACTCAGGATCCAACCCAGCCGGCAGCTAAAGCTATGTTGCATGCCATAGGTTTGTCTGAGGAAGATTTAAACAAGCCTTTTGTTGGAATTGCTAGCACTGGATATGAGGGTAACCCTTGTAATATGCATTTAAATGATTTGTCGAAATCAATTAAAAGTGGTGTAACTAATGCTGAAATTAATGGACTTATTTTTAACACAATCGGAGTTAGTGATGGTATTTCCATGGGAACACAAGGAATGCGTTATTCATTACCTTCAAGAGATATTATAGCTGATTCTATAGAAACAGTTATTCAGGCTATGGCTTACGACGGCTTAATTACAGTAGTTGGATGTGATAAAAACATGCCAGGTGCTTTAATGGCTATGCTAAGGCTTAATAGACCTTCTATTTTGGTTTATGGTGGAACAATTGCTCCAGGCTGCCATAATGATAAGAAACTTGATGTTGTGTCTGCCTTTGAAGCTTGGGGGGAAAACGTTTCTGGAAAAATTGATGATACTGAATTCAAAGCTATTATAAAAAATGCATGTCCTGGAGCAGGAGCATGTGGAGGAATGTATACAGCTAACACAATGTCTTCTGCTATTGAAGCTATGGGCATGTCTCTTCCTTATAGTTCATCTAATCCAGCGATCAGTTCTGAAAAAAATGATGAATGTAATGAGTTAGGCAAAGCAGTAAAGAATCTTTTAATTAAAGATTTAAAACCTTTAGATATAATTTCAAAAAAATCTTTAGAAAACGCAGTAAGATTAATAACTGTTTTAGGTGGATCAACAAACGCTGTTTTACATTTACTAGCTATTGCAAAAGCGGCTAAAATTAAATTTTCAATTGACGATTTTCAAATTATTTCGGAAACAACACCTTTTTTAGCAGACTTAAAACCTAGTGGAAAATTTTTAATGGAAGATCTACATAATGTTGGAGGAATTCCTGCTGTAATGAAATATATGTTAGATAACAATTATCTTCATGGAGATTGTATGACAGTTACAGGAAAAACTATTTCAGAAAATTTGTCAATTGTTAAGTCTCTTTCTATTAATCAAGAAATAATTAAACCTTTTAATCAACCAATTAAAGAAACAGGCCATATTAGAATTTTATATGGCAATTTAGCAACAAACGGTTCCGTAGCAAAAATAACTGGAAAAGAAGGTTTGGATTTTACAGGAATAGCAAAAGTTTTTGATAGCGAGTCTGAGGCGAATAATGGAATTAAAAATGGTTTAGTAGTTAAAGGTGATGTTGTTGTTATTAGATATGTTGGTCCAAAAGGAGGTCCTGGAATGCCAGAAATGTTAAAACCAACTTCAGCTATAATGGGCTGTGGTTTAGGAAAAGATGTTGCTTTAATTACTGATGGGAGATTTTCAGGTGGAACACACGGTTTTGTTGTTGGTCATATTACACCAGAAGCTCAAGATGGTGGAAATATTGCTTTAATTAAAAATGGAGATAAAATAATTATCGATGCTGTAAGCAATACTTTAAATGTTGATATTTCTAAGAACGAATTATTAAAAAGAAAATCAGCCTGGGTTAAGCCTGAACTAAAATTTAACAGTGGAGTATTATATAAATATATTAAAAATGTATCTGATGCCTCAAGTGGCTGTGTAACTGATTAGAATATGAGTGAAATAAAAAAAATATCTGGCGCCGAAGCAGTAATTAAATCTCTTTTAAAAGAAGGGGTTGATTTAATCTATGGATATCCTGGTGGAGCTATTATGCCAATATATGATGAGCTTTATAAATATGAAGATAAGTTAAATCATGTAATGACTCGACACGAACAAGGAGCAACTCACGCTGCTCAAGGTTTTGCTAGAGTTTCTGGAAAAGTAGGAGTAGTAATGGCAACTTCAGGACCCGGTGCAACAAATTTAGTTACTGGAATTGCAGATGCTCAAATAGATTCAACTCCAATGGTTTGTATAACTGGACAAGTTGCTTCATATTTATTAGGCTCTGATGCCTTTCAAGAAACAGATATTATTGGTATTTCTTCACCAATAACAAAATGGAACTGTCAGGTAACAAAAGCTTCTGATATTCCTGAAGTTTTAGCAAAAGCTTTTTACATTGCTAGAACAGGAAGACCCGGTCCAGTGCTAATAGATATTACAAAAGATGCTCAATTTGAATTAATGGAGTTTTCTTACTCTAAATGTGAGTCGATTAGAAGTTACAACCCTATTCCTAACTATTCAATTAAACAATTGAAAAAAGCTGCTGAATTAATTAATAATGCTAAAAAGCCATTTATTGTTTTTGGGCAGGGTGTTATTTTAGGTAATGCAGAAACTGAATTTAAAAATTTTATTGAAAAGACAGGGATTCCCTCTGCATGGACAATACTTGGATTGTCAGCACTTCCTTCTGAACACCCTCTAAATGTAGGAATGGTTGGGATGCACGGAAATTATGGGCCTAATGTTTTAACTAACCAGTGTGATTTATTAATTGCTGTTGGAATGCGATTTGATGACAGAGTAACTGGTAATTTGGAAACTTATGCAAAACAAGCCAAAATAATACATTTCGAAATTGATCCTGCAGAAATTAATAAAACAGTGGAAGTTGATATTCCAATTATAGGAACTGTAAAAGAAACTCTTCCAGAAATATTAAAGCTTGTGAATAAAAATAATCATGAAAATTGGTTGGAAAAATTTCACTCTTTATATGAAACAGAGTATAATAAAGTAATTAAAGAAGAACTTCATCCTACTAAAGAAGGTTTAAGTATGGCTGAGGTAATAAAAGAAATAAACTTAGCTTCTAAAGGTGATGCAATAATAGTTACAGATGTGGGGCAACATCAAATGATTGCTTGTAGGTATGCTAAGTTTAATAAATCTAAGTCTAATGTTACTTCTGGTGGATTAGGAACTATGGGGTTTGCACTTCCTGCAGCTTTAGGAGCTAAAATGGGTGCGCCAGAAAGAGAAGTTGTAGCTGTTATTGGAGATGGTGGATATCAAATGACTATACAAGAACTGGGTACAATTTTTCAAACTGGAAGTGCAGTAAAAATTGTTGTTCTAAATAATAATTTTTTAGGTATGGTCAGGCAGTGGCAAGAAATGTTTTTTGAAAAAAGATACGCTTCAACAGAACTTGTGAATCCTGATTTTGTAACTATTGCAAAAGGATATCATATAGAAGCTAAAAAGGTTACTAAAAGAGATGAGTTGAAATCTTCTGTAGAGAAGATGCTTAAATCTAATAAACCATTTTTCCTTGAAGTTTTAGTTGAAAAGGAACACAATGTTTTTCCTATGATTCCAACAGGAGCATCGGTGTCTGATATTAGGTTAGATTAAAAATTATGAGTGAAATAAAAAATACATATACAATTTCAATTTATACAGAAAATAATTTAGGTTTACTAAATAGAATATCTGCAATATTTCTTAAACGACATATAAGTATAGAAAGTTTAACTACTTCTCAATCTGAGATTGAAAATATTTTTAGATTTGTTATAGTAGTTAGTATTACAAAACCTAGTGTAGGGAGAGTTGTAAAACAAATTGAAAAACAAATTGAAGTCATAGCCGCATTTTATCATTCAAATGAAGAAACTATTTATTTAGAAACAGCTTTATATAAGGTTAAATCAAAATCCTTATTTAATGAAAAAAATATTCAAAAAATAATTAAAAATAGTCAAGCGAACATCGTTACAGTTTCTCTAGATTATTTCGTAATTGAAAAAACTGGATGGAGAAAAGATACTGAAAAATTATATGACGAGTTGGAGCCATATGGACTATTACAATTTGTTAGGTCAGGAAGGATTTCAGTCACAAAAGAACCTATGAATATTTCAAATATTTTAGGATTAAATACAGATAAATAAATTATGAAAAATTATTTTAATCAATTACCATTAAGTCAAAAGATTGAGCAATTAGCAAAATGTAGACTTATGGACTCTTCAGAATTTGAAGATGGAGTTGCTTTGCTAAAAGGGAAAAATATTGTAATTATTGGATGTGGAGCCCAAGGATTGAATCAGGGTCTAAACATGAGAGATTCTGGTTTGAATATTTCATATGCATTAAGGCAGGCGGCAATTGAACTAAAAAGAGATTCTTACAACAATGCAATTTCAAATGAATTTAAAGTTGGGACGTTTGAAGAAATGATTCCTCAGGCCGATATGGTTTTAAACTTAACACCTGATAAAAATCATACAGATGTTGTTAATAAACTAATGCCATTAATGAAGAAAGATTCGATACTTTCATATTCTCATGGCTTTAATATTGTAGAAGAAGGTCTTACTGTAAGAAATGATATCACTGTAATAATGGTAGCACCTAAGTCTCCAGGAAGTGAAGTAAGAGAAGAGTATAAAAGAGATTTTGGAGTTCCAACACTTATAGCAGTCCACCCAGCTAATGATCCTCATAATAATGGTTTGAATCTTGCAAAAGCTTATGCTGTTGCTACTGGTGGACATAAAGCTGGTGTGTTAGAGTCCTCTTTTGTTGCTGAGGTTAAGTCAGACTTAATGGGAGAACAAACTATATTGTGTGGTGTATTGCAAACTGGTTCTATCTTATCATTTAACAAAATGATTGAAAATGGTATTAATCCTAATTATGCTTCTAAGTTAATTCAGTTTGGATGGGAAACGATTACTGAAGCCTTAAAACATGGCGGAATCACTAATATGATGGACAGGTTAAATAATTCAGCTAAAATTGAAGCTTTTAAAATATCAGAGGAATTAAAGGTTATTATGAAACCATTATTTCAAAAACATATGGATGATATAATGTCTGGTCATTTTTCATCAACAATGATGGAGGACTGGGCTAATAATGATGTGAATTTATTAAAATGGAGAGCTCAAACTGGAGAAACAACCTTTGAAAAAACTACAATAACAACTGATGAAATTACAGAACAAGAATTTTTTGACAATGGATTACTTATGGTTGCATTTATTCGTTCAGGTGTTGAACTAGCATTTGAGACAATGACCAAATCAGGAATTATTGCTGAATCAGCATATTATGAATCATTACATGAAACCCCACTGATTTCTAATCTTATAGCAAAAAATAAGTTGTTTGAAATGAATAGAATAATTTCTGATACTGCTGAATACGGATGTTATTTATTTGATCATGCTTGCAAGCCATTACTTAATGAATTCTATAAGACAATTTCTAACAATCATATTGGAGAGAAATTTTTAAATAAAAATAAAATTGACAATTCGCAGTTAATTAAAATAAATGAAATAATAAGAAATCACCCAGTTGAGATTATTGGAAAAAAGCTAAGAAATTCAATGAAATCAATGAAATCAATCAATTAAAAAACATGAACTCAGTACCTGAAAAATATCAAATAAATAAAATCATTGATCACAATGAATATTTAATCAATGGAGAAATTTCTAAATGGACAGGAAATAAAGCTAACGTTTATTCTACTCTATTATGTGATTCTGATGAAAAGGAACCTCTTTTAATCGGAACATCTCCCGAAATGTCATCTGAATTAGCAATGGAAGCTTTAAATGCGGCGTCAAGTTCTTATGATTCAGGAAAAGGAAAGTGGCCAAGAATGAAAGTTTATGAAAGAATTAATTGCATGTCTTCTTTTGTAGAGAAAATGATTTTAAAAAGAGATGAAATAGTTAAACTTTTAATGTGGGAAATTGGAAAAAACTTAAACGATTCGGAAAAAGAATTTGATAGAACTGTTCAATACATTAATGATACTATTGAAGAGTATAAAAGAATTGATAGAAAAGGTGCTACTATTCAAAATGAATCAGGAGTTAGAGCATTAATAAGAAGAGGTCCATTAGGTGTTGTTCTTTGTTTGGGACCCTATAATTATCCGTTAAATGAAACTTTTGCTTTACTTATTCCTGCAATTATAATGGGTAACACGACGATATTTAAGCCTGCTAAACACGGAGTTTTATTAATAGCTCCTCTGTTAGAAGCTTTTAAAGAATCTTTTCCACCAGGTGTAGTTAATATCGTTTTTGGAAGAGGTAGGGTTATAGCTTCTCCAATAATGAAAAGTGGAAAAATTGATGTTTTATCATTAATTGGACATAGTTCATCAGCTATTGCATTACAAGATTTACATCCTCAAAAAAATCGATTACGTTTAGTATTGGGTTTAGAAGCTAAAAATCCTGCAATTATCTTAAAAGATGCTGATTTAGACTTAACCGTAAACGAATGCCTTTCGGGATCCCTATCATTTAATGGACAGAGATGTACTGCTTTAAAAATAATTTATGTTCATGAAGATATTAAAGATGAGTTTCTTTCAAAATTCTCAAAAAAGGTTGATGAATTAGAGTTGGGGATGCCATGGGACAATACGTTATTAACTCCACTTCCAGAACCATCTAAACCTCAATATATTTCTGATTTAATAGATGACGCCACTTCACTGGGTGCAAAAATAATAAATAAAAAGGGAGGCGTTAAATATAAAAACTTTGTTTTTCCTGCTGTCTTATACCCAGTCTCTAAAAACATGAGAGTTTTCAATGAAGAACAGTTTGGTCCTGTTGTTCCAGTTGTTTCATTTAATGACGTTTCTAAACCTCTAAACGATATGGGTGATTCAAATTATGGACAACAAGCAAGTATATTTGGAAAAGATGTTGACACATTGGGTCCGATTATCGACTCTCTAGTGAATTTAGTGTGTAGAGTTAATTTGAATAGTGCTTGTCAAAGGGGACCAGATAATTATCCATTTACTGGTCGAAAAGATTCAGCTGTTGCAACTCTAAGTGTCCATGATGCTTTAAGATCTTTTTCAATTAGAACATTTGTAGCTTCTAAAGACAATGAACTGAACAAAAGTATTTTAAGAGAAATGATAGATTCTAAAAAATCGAACTTTATTAGGACTGACTATTACCTTTAGGAATTAAGCATCACAGGCATAACAAGCATGGTGATTTGTTCTGAATCAGTATCTGTTTTGGTAGGAGTTAAGATTCCTGCTCTATTAGGTAGTGATAATTCAAGTTTGACTTCATCAGATCCAATATTAGATAACATTTCTACTAAAAATCTAGAATTAAAACCAATCTGTATGTCATCACCATTATAATTACAGCTTAGTCTTTCTTCAGCTTTATTACTGTAATCTAAATCTTCTGCAGAAATAATTAACTCATTTCCTGTAATTTTTAAACGTATTTGATGAGTTGTTTTATTTGAAAAGATACTAACTCTTTTAGTTGAATTAAGGAAAAGAGCTCTGTCAATTGTAAGTACGTTAGGATTTTCTTTTGGGATTACTGCTTCGTAATTTGGATATTTTCCATCAATCAGTCGACAAGTTAAAGCTAAATTAGAGAATATAAACTTTGCATTACTTTCATTAAATTCAATATTGACATCAAAATCATCATTAATTAAAATTCCTTTTAAAATATTAAGAGGTTTTTTAGGCATTATAAATTCAACTAATTTATCTGATGTATAATCTGTTCTTACATACCTAACTAATTTATGTGCATCGGTTGCTACAAATGTTGAATTTTCACTTGAAAATTGAAAAAAAACTCCACTCATAATTGGCCTTAGATCATCGTTGCCTGATGCGAAAATGGTAGTATTAATGGCTTGATAGAGAACTTTAGATGAAATAACAGAATTAGAAGCATCAGTAATTGCTAATGTCTTTGGAAATTCATCTCCTTTTGCATAAGCAAGAGCATACTTACCGTGATTTGAACTTATTTCTATAGTATTGTTCTCTAAGACGTTAAATGTTAATGGTTGCTCTGGAAAAGTTTTTAATGTGTCTATAAGCAGCTTAGCTGGGACTGCTATCGTTCCTTCTTTGTCAGAATCTACTTTAACATCTGCAATGAGAGTTGTTTCAAGATCTGAAGCAGTAATTTTTAATAAATTTTTTGAAATTTCAAACAGAAAATAATCTAAAATCGGTAGAGTATTATTAGTATTTAAAATACCTCCTAAGATTTGAATATTTTTAAGCAATAAAGAACTTGAAACTATAAACTTCATAATAAAATTATATACTAGTAAATATATTAGAAACTATCGTTAAAATAAAACTAATTTATTAACACTTTTTAACCACTTTATTCAAACTGTATAGTTACTATATCTCTATATTTTAATCCAAACAAACTACTGGCTCCCCCTGTTTGTCCGGGATTGCTCTTGTATATAGCCAGTTCTAGAAAATTTGATTTATTAAAAAGAGCAATTTTTTTACCTTCTTCTTTTCTTATTTCTTTTTTAACATCAAACTTAATTGCTTCACTATAAGAATTTACAATTGATTCAAATTTATAATTTCTAGCGTTTATTGTATATGGTCTCGATTTTCCAAATTCATCAAAAATAGTCTTGGAAATATTAGTTACAACATTTTCATAATTATCTATATAAATAATATTCCCAGTAATTTCTTTATTTTTTTCATTGATTATGGGGTTTATATCGTAAAGTTCTTTTAATTCATAAACTCTTTTACCAACAAGATCAATAGAACCTCCTCTATAAATATGGGCAGCTACTTTAACAAACACATCTAAGACTGGAAAACTAGTAGATTTTTCATTATGAATATTTATTTCAATTATTTTTTCAGGATTAATTTTAGAAGATATTAGAGACATTATCCCATTATTAGCACATATAAAATAATGGCCATCTAAAATCATAGCAATATGATTTTGATCAGGTGTTTTTTCAGAATCTATTCCAATAATATGAATTGATCCCTCTGGAAAGTTTTTGTAAGAGTTTTGTATTATGTAAGCACCTTCAATTATGTTAAAAGGAGATACATTGTGCGATATATCAATGATATTTATATTTTTAATCTCATTATGAAGAGCTCCTTTTAATGAGCCAACAAAGTGATCTTTGTTACCAAAATCAGTTGTTAATGTAATTAGGCTCATTTGTTAAAAAAAATTAATATTTAAAATCAAAAATTACATAAATTTACAACTTGACAATTAATAAAACGCATAGCTTAAGTGAAAAAAATTGAATATTTTATTAAACAGATACATCCTCTAGAATTTTTTGATAAAAAAAACTATGATCTTGTTTCTTTAATAAAGAAACATTTTACTAAAATTAAAATAATTTCAAAAGGAGATCGGTTGATATTTAATGGAGAAGATTCTTCTGTAACTCAATTAACTTCTAGGTTAGACACCTTATCACTTCTTATCAAAAATAAAAACAATATTATTAACGATAAGTTTATAAACTCTATTTTAAGTGGTAATGGTAAAGAAATAATTAAAGCCAATCAAACTAGACTTATTTTGTATGGTGTTGGTAAGAAACCAATTAAGGCACATACTATTAATCAAATTAAGATTGTTGATGCTTTCGATGATAATGATATGGTTTTTGCTATAGGTCCAGCCGGAACTGGAAAAACTTATACTGGAATTGCTATCGCAGTTAAAGCATTAAAAGATAAAACTGTTAAAAAGATAATATTAACTAGACCAGCTGTTGAGGCAGGGGAGAGCTTAGGCTTTTTGCCTGGAGATTTAAAAGATAAATTAGATCCCTATATGCAACCATTATATGATTCATTAAAAGAAATGATTGCCACTGAAAAGTTAGAAGATTACATTAACAGAGGAATTATTGAAATAGCTCCTTTGGCATATATGAGAGGAAGAACATTAGATGGTGCTTTTGTCATTTTAGATGAAGGACAAAATACAACTCATAATCAAATGAAAATGTTTTTAACGAGAATGGGTAATAATGCAAAATTTATGATAACCGGAGATCCTGGTCAAATTGATTTGCCTAAAAAATTTACATCTGGTTTAAAAGAAGCAAGTATTTTACTTAAAAATATTGAAGGTATTAAAATCGTACAGTTGGATGATAGTGATGTGTTAAGACATGAGGTGGTTAAAAGAATTATAGAAGCTTATAAGACAAATGAAGAATTAATATGAATTCAATTACAAGAACAGATTTTAAATTTGAAAATCAAATTTCTAAATATTCAGGAAAAGTTAGAGATGTATACAACATTGACAATAAATATTTAGTAATGGTAGCTTCAGACAGGTTATCTGCCTTTGATGTTGTTTTACCTAAGGGTATTCCATATAAAGGTCAGATTTTGAATCAGATTGCATGTAAAATGTTAAATGAAACATCTCATATTGTTAAAAACTGGTTAATAGACTCCCCTGATCCAAACGTTTCAATTGGGCAAATTTGTAAACCTTTTAAAATTGAAATGGTAATAAGAGGTTATTTGTCTGGGCATGCTGCAAGACTATATAGCTCTGGAATAAGACAAATTTGTGGTATTAATATGGCTGAGGGGATGGTGGAAAATGACAAGTTCAATACTCCAATTATAACACCCACTACCAAAGCAATAAATGGCCAGCATGATGAAGATATTTCAAAAGATGATTTACTAAATAAAAATATCGTTTCTAGAGAAGATTATAAAATATTAGAAGATTATACCTATAAGTTGTTTTCTGAAGGTTCAAGAATAGCAAATAAACAAGGTTTAATATTGGTAGATACTAAATACGAGTTTGGCAAAAATTCAAGTGGAGATATAATTTTAATTGATGAAATACATACTCCAGACTCTTCTAGGTATTTTTATTTAGATTCATATAAAAAATTACAGAGTTCAGGAGCTACTCAAAAACAATTATCTAAAGAATTTGTGAGGCAGTGGCTTATAAGTAAAGGTTTTCAAGGAAAAGAAGGAGAAAATATTCCAGAAATGAGTTCAGACTATATAAAAGAAGTTTCAGAAAGATATATAGAACTTTATGAAAAAATTACTGGTTCTAAGTTTGTTAAATCAGAAACAAGCGATATTCAATCAAGAATTCAGTTTAATGTTAATTCTTATTTTAAATCAAAATAAGCAGAAACTATATTTTTAACATTATAACTATGATCTATCCATAACAGATCATTCTTTTTATTTAACCAAGTAATTTGCCTTTTTGAATATCTTCTTGTGTTTTTTTTAATTTCTTCAATGTAACTTTCTAATGGGTTTGTACTATTTAAATAATCAAAAAGCTCTTTATATCCAACTGTCTGAAGTGCAGTCAGATTCATGTACTTTTTAAGTGATTTAACTTCATCTAGTAACCCGCTTTCAAGCATTTGATCAACTCTTTTATTAATTAAATCATATAAATCTTTTCTTTCGATATTAATTGCAATTGGAAAAACTTTATACGGACGATTTACTTTAGTTTTATTTAAAAAACTAGAGTAAGGTTTTTTAGATGAAATACAAACTTCTAAAGCTCTGATAATTCTTCTAGAATTGTAAATATCTATTTTTTTATAGTATTGCGGATCAAGCTCTTTTAATTTATTCTGAAGGAACTTTATCCCCTTCAGCGAATACTGCTTGTTTAAATCATTTCTAATACCCAAATCAACTTCGGGAAATTTATCTAATCCATATATCGAGGCGTCCATATACAACCCAGATCCTCCAACCATTATCATGAAATCGTTAGTTTTAAACTGGTTATTTAAAATTTCATTTGATTCAATTTCAAAATCATTAATGGTATAACGATCTAAAATAGATTTATGCTGTATACAGTGGTGTTTCACTGTAGAAAGCTCAATAACAGAGGGCACCCCAGTTCCAATACTCATCTCTTTATAAAACTGTCTTGAATCACAAGAGATAATTTCACAATTTAATAATTGGGCTAACTCTATACTAAACTTCGTTTTACCAACTGCCGTAGGTCCAGAAATAGTAATTAAAGTTTTTCTCATACTAGATGATCAATATTAATTATCTTTTCAATTTTATGTTTATTCAAATAATTAATTATCAATAACTTAGATCCTTCATTTTTTTCTGAATTAGTAATTAAAGACTCTAAAATTTCTATATTATTTATTTGATAGTTAAGAGTGAAATATCCGTAACCAATGTATTTATTATTTTTAATTAAAAGCACACTTTTTTCATCAACATCTCTTCCTTTATCTATTATCAACATATTAGTAAATGGAAAACTATGATTTTTTAATATTTCAGAAATATTTAAGTTGCTTTCCTTAGACTTGTTACTTTCTAGATTATATTTTATGTTTAAAACAGAAAGTTTTTTATTAGCAAGTTTTAAAGATGGATATGTTTCAATAAATTCTATAGAGTCGTGGTAATGTGATATTCTTAGAAATTTAAAATTATTGATATCTGTGCAAATTTCAAGACCAAATTTTTTAATTATAGTTTTTAATAATCTGTTGAACTTAGGTTGATGTACTTTTATCTCCTTATTTTCTTTTAATAGAGCTATCAGTTCACTCCCTGTATTTTCATAGCTAACATCAGATAATTCTAATCGAATTTTTAATGATTTATTGCTACTTCCAGTTAAATGTTGATTGACTCTGTTTTTGATCGATTTACTTTTTCCTATATAAATGATTTTCCCGTTATTATCAAGAAAATAATATATTCCTGTTTCATTTTTTAAATTTTTCAATAAATCAACCCATTTGTTTTTTTTTGGTTTAATATCTGTTTTAATTGAACTATTAAATATTTCTTTATTAATATCTTTCACTAATAACAACTTAAATAATTCCACTGTAGCTTTAGCATCTCCAGAAGCTCTATGTCTATTACTAATTGGAATTCCAAGTGATTTCACCAAGTTCCCTAATTTATAAGAATCCATATTAGGAATTAGTTTTTTTGATAGATTAACAGTGCATAGTTGAGGAGTTATAAAATCATATCCTAATCTGTCAAACTCAATTTTCAGCATCCTGTAGTCAAACGATGAATTATGCGCTACAAGAATAGTTTTATCTGTAATTTCTAATATTCTTTTAGCAATTTGAAAGAATTTTGGTGCATTTACTAACATGTTATCCGTTATTCCTGTTAATTGCTGCACAAATGGTTGAATAGGTATTTCTGGGTTAACTAAACTTATAAATTGATCAATAACATCTACTCCATCAAACTTATAGATGGCAATTTCAGTAATGCCTTCTTCGTTAAATTTTCCACCCGTTGTTTCTACATCAATAATTGAATACAATATTTTTTTATTTACGTTTACCAAAGATAGTGCTACCTAACCTTATAAGGTTACTTTGACATTCAATAGCTATATTATAATCTCCGCTCATACCCATTGATAAAATTTCAAGAGACAATGTTTCTTTGTGCTTATTAAATAAATCTTTTAAAAAGTTAAACTGATTCTTTATAACATATTGATTATCAGTAAAACTAGCCATACCCATTAATCCAACAACTTTAAGATTGTTAAATGTCGATAATAGTTCATCTTTTAAAATCACATGAAAATCGTCAACTGAAAAACCAAATTTTGTTTTATCATTAGAGATATCAATCTGAATCAAAACATTAATTGTTCTATTATTTTTAATTGCTTGTTTATTAATCTCTCTAATTAATTTTATACTATCTACACTATGAATTAAATGAATAAATGGTGCTATATATTTAACCTTATTAGATTGAAGGTGACCAATCATGTGCCACTTAATGTTTTTTGGAAGAGAATCATATTTTGAAACAAGCTCTTGAATTTTGTTTTCTCCAAAATCTAATTGTCCTGTTTTATAAGCTGATTTTATATCCTCAATAGGTTTAGTTTTTGAAACCGCGACGAGTTTTACATCTTCAGGTAATTCAGATTTGATTTTCAATAAATTATTAGCAATTTTCATTGAATTTTATTAATAATTTTATTTGCTAAATTCAGAGCTAAATAACCATCTTCTAAACTAATAACTGGCTTTGAATTATTTTTTATTGAATAAGCAAATGAATTATGCTCTTCAACAATTGCATTAGTTATTTTAATTTCTGGATTATTATAATATATTTGTTTTTTATCTCCCTTAGAATTTTCAATAATCATTGCATATTTGTCTGAATTGTTAATTGTATTAGATATTTTAACAACTTCACTTTTCTTTTCTAAAAAATCTAAAGATATATAGGCGTCATTTTGAAAAAAACGTGTTTTTCTCATATTTTTTAATGAGATTCTACTCGAAGTGAAGTTTGCTACACAACCATTTTCAAATTCTACTCTTGCATTAGTGATATCAGGCGTATCACTAATTACACAAACTCCGTTTGCACTAACTGATTTAATTTTTGATTTGACTATGCTAAGAACAATATCTATATCATGAATCATAAGGTCTAGTACTACAGAGACATCATTACCTCTTGGATTAAACTCAGCAAGCCTGTGACATTCTATGAATTTTGGATTATCAATAGTTTCTTTCAAACTAACGTAAGCTGGATTAAAACGTTCAACATGTCCTACTTGACCAATAAGACTTTTGTCCTTTGCTAATTGTACTAACTCTTTAGCTTGCTCAACAGTTGAAGTAATTGGCTTTTCTACAAAAATATGTTTATTATTTTCTAAACATTTCTTTGCTATCTCATAATGAGTAGGGGTGTTAGAACAAATAAAAACAACATCAACTGAACTTATTAAATCAATTGAATCTTTAAAATAAACGTTGTCGGTTCCTAAATCTTTAGATTTTTTTAAATCTTTATCATGAAAACCTATAACTTGATATAAACTTGACTCATTAAGAAGTTTAAGGTGAATAGCTCCCAAATGACCTGTTCCGATAACACCTACTTTTATCATTTAATATTTTTTTCAAAAATACAATTCTTATTTATTAATTTTATAATAATTAAAAGCTATTGTTAGATACTTCAAAACATAAGGGTTTAAGAAAAAGATTAGTTGAAGAACTAATTAAGAAGGGTATTGATTCAAAAATGGTTTTAAACGCTATTTTAAACATTCCAAGACATTTCTTTATTGATAATGATTTTGAGTCACATGCTTATATAGATAAGGCGTTTCCTATTGATTCTAATCAGACTATATCACAGCCTTATACAGTGGCATTTCAAACTTCGATTCTAGAAATAGAAAAAAACGATAAAGTTCTTGAGATTGGAACAGGATCTGGCTATCAAACAGCTGTGTTAGTCAAACTAAATTCTAATGTATACACTATTGAAAGGCAACATGTATTATACAGAAAATCTATGAAAAGATTGAATATGTTAGGATATTCACCAAAATTAATAAAATATGGAGATGGTTATTTAGGCTTGCCAGAACATGCGCCATTTGATAAAATATTAGTTACAGCAGGAGCTTCTGAAATTCCAAAAAAACTACTTCTTCAATTAAAAATAGGAGGAAAGATTATTATTCCTGTTGGAGATATGAATCAAGAAATGATATTAATAAACAGAAAAAGTGAAACTAAATTTGAGAAAAAAAAATTAGGGAAGTTTAATTTTGTTCCGATGCTAAAAAAGGTTAATTAAATTATTTCTTTTTTAGTCTGTCCAGTTGTATTTTGTTTTCTCTATTTTTTATAGCATGTCTTTTATCATATGTTTTTTTTCCCTTGGCTAACGAAATTAAAATTTTAGCAAAACCATTATCACTAATAAATACTTTTAATGGGATTATAGTTAGTCCAGTGTTTCGAACTTCTTTGAATAATTTTTTTAATTCTTTTTTATTTAAAAGTAATTTTCTTTGACTTCTAGTTTGGTGATTGTATTGGTTTCCAAAAGAATATTCATCAATAAACATGTTAACAATAAACAATTCACCTGAATCATTAAATTCACAAAAACTTTCAGAAATAGATGCTTTACCATCTCTTATAGATTTAATTTCTGTTCCAGTTAAAACAACTCCAGCTGAATACTGATCTATTAATTCGTATTCAAATTTGGCTTTCTTATTTAGTATATTTACTTTTTTAATCACAGAACAAAGTTAACAAGTATATTTTACTTAATATGGCTAAAATAAATTGGATTGAAATTAATTCTATAAATGATATTCCAAAATCAAATAATAATTACATTATAATTTTCAAACACTCACCCAGATGTATTGTTAGTAAAATAGTTTTTAAAAGATTTGAATTAGAATTTACTGATAATCTAAGCATTCAAAAATACATCTACATTGATGTAATTACAATGAAAAAACTTTCAAATGATATTTCAGTTAAATACAATGTATATCATGAATCTCCACAACTTTTACTAATAAAGGAAGATGAAGTTTTATATCATTCGTCACATTCAGATATTAAATTTTCTAATTTGAATGATTATTTAAACTAAATTGTTAATTGTTTTTTGATTTTATCTAATTTATTTATTGGTTTGATCTTTTATCATGTTTAAATTTGTTTAAAATTTATAAAATGAGAGTCGATAAGGAAATAAATAATTTAATTCATAAAGAAGAAATAAGACAGTTGAATGGAGTAGAGTTAATTGCTTCTGAAAATTTCACAAGTCCTGCAGTTATGGCAGCTACTGGCTCAATTTTAACAAATAAATATGCAGAAGGGTATCCTGGAAAAAGATATTATGGAGGATGTGAGGTTGTAGATGAAATAGAAACCTTAGCTATAAATAGAGCTAAAGAACTCTTTGGGGCCTGTTACGCTAATGTTCAACCTCATTCTGGATCACAAGCTAATACAGCAGTTTATCATGCATTTTTAAATCCTGGTGATAAAATACTAGGTTTCGACTTGTCACATGGTGGTCACTTAACCCATGGTTCTCCTGTAAATTTTAGTGGAAGATTATATGACCCTGTTTTTTATGGAGTTGAAAAAGAAACAGGAATATTAAATTACGATAAGATTTTAGAAATTGCTAAAAAAGAAAATCCAAAATTAATTATTGCTGGTGCTTCCGCTTATTCTAGAGATATTGATTTTGAAAAGTTTAGAGAAATCGCAGATCAAGTAGATGCTTTTTTATTAGCAGATATATCTCACCCATCTGGTTTAATTGCAAAAGGTATTTTAAACGATCCTATTCCTCACTGCCATGTTGTAACTACCACAACACATAAAACATTGAGAGGGCCAAGAGGAGGTTTGATTCTAATGGGAGAAGATTTTGATAACCCATTTGGGATTAAATTAAAGAACGGTTCATTAAAAAAAATGTCTTCATTATTAGATTTAGCTGTATTTCCTGGAAACCAAGGTGGCCCATTGGAACATGTAATTGCTGGAAAAGCGATTGCATTTGGAGAAGCATTGAAAGATGATTTTATGACTTACATGATTCAGGTAAGACAGAATGCAAAAGTAATGGCGGAAGAGTTTGTTAAAAGAGATTATAAAATAATTTCTGGGGGAACAGATAATCATATGATGTTAATCGATTTAAGGAATAAAAATATTTCAGGTAAAGACGCTGAACTAGTATTAGTTAAAGCTGATATTACAGCAAACAAAAACATGGTTCCGTTTGACGATAAGTCTCCTTTTGTTACTTCAGGGATTAGATTTGGAACCCCTGCAATAACTACTAGAGGACTTAAAGAAAAAGACATGGTTACTATAGTAGATTTAATAGATAGAGTTATTAAACAACCTGATAACGATATGGAGATAAACAGTGTAAAGAAAGAAGTGAATCAATTAATGAAAGGAAGAGCATTGTTTAATTATTGATTTTCTAATATTTTAATTTCAAATAATTTATTCCAATTTTTTCCAGTAACAAAAAAGGTTTTTCTTTGTTTGTTATATGCTATTCCATTTAAAACATCAAGTTTAGGATGCTGTTTTACTTTTGTTTTTAAACCGCTAAAATCAATAACACCTTCAACTTTACCACTTTGAGGATCTATAATCAAACCTACTTCCTTATTAAATTGGTAAGTATTTGCATAAATTTTCCCATCATACCATTCTAATTCATTTATTTTTTTAATTATTTTATTATCAGTTACAACACTGAAATTATCAAGTTCGGTCAAGTTTATTGGGTCAAGAATCCAGATTTTTTCTGTACCATCTGATTTGTATAATTTCTCACCATCATTACATAGACCCCAACCCTCAAGACTGTTTTTATAATTAAATGATTTAATTAAATTAAAATCACTTTTATTATACACAAAACCAATCTTTTCCTTCCAAGTTAATTGAAAAATTTTATCATTCATAATTGTTATTCCTTCCCCAAAATATGATTTATCTAAAAATATTTTTTTTATAACTTTTCCTGTTTTAAAATCTACTTTTTTTAATGTTGAAAATCCATATTGTCCTGTTCCCTCGTACAAGTTAAAATCCTTATCGAATTCAAGACCCTGTGTATATGAATTCATGTCGTGATCAAATTCATTTATAATTTTATAAGTGTAAAGCTTAGGCTTAGTGTCAGAATATATAATTATATTTTTTTGAATAATGAAATTTTCATCATCTACTTTGAAAGAAGCTTTTATAGTATTAACCCCAAGCTTATTATTCAAAACATACTTAGGACTAATTTCCACACTATCTATTGAGAAAATTAGATCTGATAAAGCATTTTCTGAGGGGTTATTAATTACTAAATTTATAATGTTACCATTATTTAAATACTCATTTGTTTTAGAAATATCTATAGAATAGTTGTGGTTTACATTAACACCACAAGAGGATATAGTTAATAATATAAATAGATTAATGATTCTCATTTTAAAAATTTTATTAACCAAATTTAAATATTAATAATTAACCCTAAACATATTTAATTATAAAAACTTATATATATATATTTGTAATGGGCAAGTCTTACACAACCAGCTCCTATTTAATCCCCCAGGGTGGGAACACAGCAAGGGTCGATGGTTGTAGCAGTGTGATGTAAGTAGCTTGCCCTTTTTTTATGTCTAAAATAGTTCTAGTTACTGGCGCATCATCAGGAATAGGTAAATCTATTGCTCTTTATTTATCTTCTAAAGGGTTTAAAGTATACGGAACATGCCGTGATCCTAAAAAATATGATATTATAGATTTTTCTTTATTAAAATGTGATATAACCATAGTTAATCAAATTAAGGATGTTGTTAGTTTTGTTCTAAAAAAAGAAGGAAGAATAGATATATTAATAAACAATGCTGGAATAGGAATCACTGGACCATTAGAGGAGACATCTGAATCTGATATTAAATTTGCTTTTGAAACAAACTTTTTTGGACCAATTAATATCATCAAGGAATGTATTCCCTCAATGAGAAAACAGGAAACTGGTTTAGTTATTAATATTACTTCTGTAATGGGCTATTTTGCAATGCCATTTAGAGGGGTTTATAGTGCTACTAAAAGTTCAATGGAAATAATTGGAGAAGCATTTAGTATGGAATTAAATAAATTCAATATTAAAGTGGTTAATATAGCGCCTGGTGATTTTAAAACTAATATAATTTCTAGAAGAATAAACAGTCCTAGTGTTCCGAAATCTTCTTATGAAAAAGATTATGTAAAAAGCATTAATTCTGCTAACAGTCATGTGAATAATGCTCTATCACCTATTATTATTTCAAAATTAGTTTATAAAATAATTAATTCTAAAAATCCAAAAATTCATTATAAAGTAGGAACATTTATTCAAAAATTTTCTATAATTTTAAAGAGACTGCTACCTGATAGATTATTTGAAAAAATAATACTTTATTATAATAAAAATTAAACTTATTAATTATGAAATTCTTTATAGATACAGCTAACCTAGAACAAATAAAAGAAGCACAAGACTTAGGCGTACTTGATGGTGTAACTACAAATCCATCATTAATGGCTAAAGAAGGAATCTCCGGTCATCAAAATATTTTAAATCACTATGTAAAGATTTGTAATATTGTTGATGGTGATGTTTCTGCCGAAGTAATTTCTACTGATTTTAAAGGAATGATTAAAGAGGGTGAAGCTCTTGCTAAATTACATTCTCAAATTGTTGTTAAAATCCCTATGATTTTAGAAGGTATAAAAGCAATTAAATATTTTTCAAACAAAGGGATAAGAACTAATTGTACACTGATTTTTTCTGTTGGCCAAGCTCTTATAGCTGCTAAGGCTGGAGCTACGTATGTATCACCCTTTATAGGAAGGTTAGATGATATTTCAACTGACGGACTTAATTTGATTTCTGAAATTGCAAATATTTATGATAATTATGCTTTCAATACTCAAATACTTGCTGCATCAATTCGACATACAATGCATGTGATAGATTGTGCTAAGATTGGAGCTGATGTAATGACAGGTCCACTTTCATCAATTAAGGGATTAATAAAACACCCGTTGACTGATATTGGATTAGAGAAGTTCTTGGCAGATTATAAAAAAGGAAATTAATTTAAGTTTAGATAAGTTTCTAAATCGTTAATAGTCAAAATTTTAGTTATTTCTCCATTTTCGTTTGTTATGATGGCTTTATTGAGATTGTTTAATACCATTTTTTTACTCATATTATCAAAATTTACTGATCTAAAGTGACTAAAGTGAGTTCTATTTTTATATTTATTTAATACACTTATCCATTTTTCATTATCTACATTAATGTTGATGGCATGAAAATCATAATTTATTTCATTATCTAATATCCTATTAATTCTATTAAATAATCCAATTTGATGAGAGTTTTGTTCATACGACCAAAAGACAAAAATTACCGAGTTTTTATTACTCAAATCTGTATTTTTTTTTAACGAACCATTCCTGGCTTTTAAATTAATTTCAGGAATAATATTTCCTGTTTGTAATGAAATTATATTAACATATAGTTGATTTATTTCCTTGTTAGTAATATTATTTTTTGATGTTGCTAAAAATTTATTTAAAAAAGTATCTATTTTAATTAAACTTGATTCTTCAAGTAGGTATTCATAAGCTATGTATCTTAAAATTTTAGATCTTATTACAGGCTCATAAATATTATTTTTAACAAAGTCTATTCTCTTTAAATTATAGTTTAACTTAGAAAATATTGTATTTTTTTTAAGTTGATTAGACTCATTAAATGTTCTAGATATAATATAATCTAAGTATGGTTTGAAATGAGACAAGCTTTCTATGTTAAGATCAATATCGTTTCTAAAATCATAAATATCATTTGATTTTAAAGGGGATTCAAGGTTTGATATATAAGTTTCAAAACTGGAGTAAATAGGTAGCTTAATAGCATTTTCTAAAATGAGTTTAGAAGTTCTAGTTATTTTATTGTTTTTTAAAAATTTTTTATAATTATTAATTTTATTATTTAATAATGAATCGAGTAATTTTTTAAACTCTTTTTCTTTTAATTTATTTTTTGATTTTATAAAATTTTCCTCTTGTTCGTGCTTCAAGAATATATCAATTAAATAATTATTTTTTGCAGATCCTTTTCCTGTAAATACTAATGACTCATCAAAATCTAATACGTTTAGCCTTAAAACTAAACTATCTCCCTTTTCGAAAATTAAATATTGGAATTCGGGAAGATGAAAAAAATTATAAAGTCCATCTTCTATACTATCTAACTTTGAAGAAAAAAGTCCTTGCTCATTAATATTAATTTTCTTAATTAAATTCTCTCCTTTTTGAACAGAAATTTCATTATTATTTTTTTTTAAAATTTTACCTCCAATATATGTTTCTTCTTTGTTAGAGCATGAAATAAAAAGTATTATAAATGTTAAAAATATTTTTTTCAAAAGTTATTGATTTAATAAATTTATATAATTATCAATTTAAAGATAAATAAAGAATAATCATATAGTTGATTTTATTAAATTTGCATCCTCAATTATAAAATTTATGTTAAGCGTTTCAAATCTTTCTGTTCAGTTTGGTAAAAGAGTTTTGTTTGATGATGTTAATACAGCATTTGTAAAAGGAAACTGCTATGGTATTATTGGTGCTAATGGCGCTGGTAAATCAACATTTTTAAAAATTCTTTCAAAATCATTTGAACCTAATTCAGGAAACGTTCATTTAGAAGCTGGAAAAAGATTATCTGTTTTAGAGCAGGATCACTTTGCTTTTGATGATAAACAAGTTTTGGCAACAGTTATAATGGGTAATAAGGTCCTTTTTAATATTAAAAATGAAATGGATCAAATATATGCAAAGCCAGATTTTTCAGACAGTGACAGTGATAGAGTAGGTGTGTTACAATTAGAATACGAAGAGATGGATGGGTGGAATGCCGAAAGTTCTGCTGCTGCTTTGTTGTCTAATTTAGACATCAAAGAGGATTTACATTTTAAAAACATGTCTGAATTAGATGGAGTTCAAAAAGTTAAAGTTTTATTGGCACAAGCTTTGTTTGGAGATCCTGATGTTCTAATAATGGATGAGCCAACAAATGATTTAGATTTTGAAACTATTAAATGGTTAGAGAATTTTATAGCTAACTATGATAACACAGTAATAGTTGTCTCTCACGATAGACACTTTTTAGATTCCGTATGTACTCATATTTCTGATATAGATTTTAGTAAAATAAATCATTTCTCTGGAAATTATACTTTTTGGTATGAATCAAGTCAATTAGCATTAAGACAGAAAACACAACAGAATAAAAAATCAGAAGAAAAGAAAAAAGAATTAGAAGATTTTATTGCTAGGTTTAGCGCTAATGCTTCAAAATCTAAACAAGCAACTTCTAGAAAAAAAATGTTAGAAAACTTAAATATAGAAGATATCAAACCCTCCTCTAGAAGATACCCTGCTATTATATACACTTCGGAGAGAGAGGCTGGAGATCAAATACTTAGTGTTGAAAACTTAAGCTATTCTGATTCCTCTAGTTTTTTGTTTGATAAGATAAATTTTAATTTAAATAAAGGTGATAAGGTCGTTTTATATTCAAAGGACACCAGAGCAACAACTGCATTTTATGAAATATTAAATAATAATTTGAAATCAAATTCTGGAAGGTTTGATTGGGGAATTACTACATCACAATCTTATTTGCCATTAGACAATAGTTCGTTTTTTAATCAACAAACTAATTTAGTTGATTGGCTAAGACAATGGGCTAAAAATGATGAAGAAAGAGAAGAGGTTTTTATAAGAGGTTTTTTAGGAAAAATGATTTTTAGTGGTGAAGAAGCGTTAAAGACTTGCGATGTTTTGTCAGGTGGCGAAAAGGTTAGATGTATGCTCTCAAGAATGATGATGCTAAGATCTAATGTGTTAATGTTTGATGAACCGACAAGTCATTTAGATTTAGAATCAATTACAGCTTTAAATAATTCTATTAAAAAATTCAAAGGCAATGTAATAATAACTACTCATGATTATGAGTTTGCTCAATCAATAGGAAATAGAGTTATAGAAATAACTCCACATGGTGTAATTGACAGGGTAAATACTTTTGATGAATACATGAACGACCCTAAAGTTCAAGAATTAAGAAGAAAGCTATATTCATAACTTACTTAATATATTTTTAGCTTTTTCAAGCTCATCATGAAAAACAAAAATTCTAATTTGATCAAAACTTGAAACACCAAAACCAGCTAACCTAGCAGATTCAAATTCATTTTTTACAATTGGGAAAATAGAATTTAACTCTAATTCATTAATAATTCTTTTTGAATTCACCAAGGAACCCTCATAAATTTTAATATAATTATCTACTGACAAATTAAGATCTTAAAGTGGCTTGAAATTCATTTTCTATCTTTTTTTGAATTTTATTCATTGTGGACTGAATTTCTTTTTCTGTTAGAGTTTTGAAATCATCCATTAAAGAAAAACTTAGAGTGTATGACTTTTTTCCAGCAGGTAATTTTTTATCTTCATAAACATCAGAAAGACTCATATTTATTAAGTTTTTACTTTTAGAATTGTTTAAAATTAAATCTTGGATAGATTTATATTTAACTTCCTTGTCAAATAAAAAATTTAATTCTCTGTTAACAGATGGATATTTTGAAATAGTTTTATATTTTTTAAATCCTAGTGATAAATTATTTAAAATTAGATCCATATCTAAAGATGCATAGTAAACTTTTTGGTCTATTTCAAATATTGATTTAGTTTTGTCAGAAATAGAACCAATTATAGCATATCTGTCTTTACCATTAATAAGTCCCAAGGCTGTATCAAATCCATCAAATTCTAAAACTTCTTCAGATACTTTTAAAGAAAGTCTTTCGAATAAATTCAAAATAATATTTTTCAATGTATAGAATTCAGTTTCTTTACTATTATTGTTCCAGGTTTTATGAGTTATATTTCCTGAAAATAAAACACCTAATCTTCTAGACTCTTGATTTTCATTATTAGATTGCTCATAAATTTTTCCAAATTCATAAAAATTAATATTTCTATTTTTTCTATTTAAATTATATTTTAAAGTTTTTAATGAAGATTCTAATAAAGAAGTTCTTAATTGAGATACATCAGAACTAATTGAATTAATAATTTCTATACTTTTTCTTCCTACAATATCTAAATCATTATTTGTTAATGAATTATTCATTATTTCATTAAACCCAAAAGAATTTAAATAATTAGAAATAATATTTTCAGTTTTAAAATGAAGATTTTTTTCAACACTATTTAAAGAGATTGATAAATTATTTGATAAACTAATTTCATTAAAGCCATATATTCTTAAAATTTCTTCAACAACATCACATTCTCTACTTACATCATGTCTGTAATTCGGAACTGTTATTCCAACCCCTGTTTCAGTTATATTATTAATTTTAAAATCTAAAGAAGTTAAAATTGATTTTATTTCTTCACTTGGAATTACTTGCCCAATTAATTTATTGGTTTTTTCATAATTAAGAAGTATGGACCTGTTTTCAGCTTTTTTTGGATATTCATCTATTAAATCACTTGATATTTTTCCATCACAAACTTCGCATATTAAAATTGCAGCACGTTTTAACGCATATTCTACTAGATCAATATCAATTCCTCTTTCAAACCTAAAAGATGCGTCACTATTAATAGAGTGTGATTTAGCTGTTTTTCTTATACTAACAGGATTAAAATATGCACTTTCTAAAAAAATTGATTTTGTTTCTTCTGAAACACCATAATAATCACTTCCATAAACTCCAGCAATACACATAGGTTTGTCTTTATCACATATCATTAAATCTGTACTGTTCAATTTCCTTTTAGTTCCATCTAGAGTTGTGAATATCGTACCTTCTTTTAAAGTTTTAACTTCAATTGTATTGGATTTAATCTTTTCAAGATCATAAGCATGTAAAGGTTGGCCCATTTCATGTAAAACATAATTAGTTATGTCTACAACATTATTTATCGGATTGAGTCCTATTGAAAATAATTTATTTATAAGCCATTTAGGTGATTTAGAAACATTTATATTTTCAATACATATTCCTGAAAATCTATTACATAAATCATTATTTATGACTTTAACGTTAACTTTTTTAGATCTAGAATTAATATGAAATGATGAAACTGATGGAGTTATTAATTCAGTTTTTAAACCTTTATGAATTAGAGCAGCTCTTAAATCTCTGGCAACTCCATGATGACTCATTGCATCAGATCTATTTGGTGTTAACCCTATGTTAAATATAAAGTCTTTATAATTCTCATATACACTAGAAACTTTAGTTCCAGGCTTGTGATTATTACCTAATACTATTATTCCCTCATGAGATTTACCTATTCCAATTTCATCTTCAGCGCAAATCATCCCTTGACTTAATTCCCCTCTAATTTTACTTTTATTAATTTTAAATGAGTCTGAATCTAAAGGATATAAAATTGTTCCAACTGTAGCGACTACAACATGTTGTTCAGATTGAACGTTAGGCGCACCACAAACAATTTGCAGCAAGGAATCTTCACCTATATCTACTGTAGTTAAATTTAATCTATCAGCGTTTGGATGTTTAATACAAGAAACTACCTTTCCTACTAGTAAACCTTCAAAACCTCCTTTAAATTCTTGGTATTCACTAATACCCTCAACCTCCAAACCAATATCAGTCAATATTTCTGAAACTTTTTCAATATCAATATCAATATTTAAAAACTCTTTAAGCCAATTAAAAGATATATTCATTTCTTTTTTTTTATTAGTTGTAAAGATACAATTAAGAAATTTTATTTATAAAATATTAACTAATGTATTTCCAGAGTATATTGTTTTTATTTAAAGAAAAATACTCTTTCTTGATTTCTTTATTCTCATTAAGTTTTAAACCTGGATCAGTATTTATTAATTCTTTTGCGTCTTTTCTGGCTAATTCTAATATATCTCTATCTTTTATTATATCTGCTATCTTGAAATTCAACAAACCACTTTGTTGAGTTCCTAATAAGTTTCCAGGTCCTCTTAACTCCATATCAACTTCAGAAATTCTGAAACCATCGTTTGTACTAGTCATCGTTTTAATTCTTGTTCTGGCTTCAGTACTTAATTTTTCTTTACTCATTAAAATACAATAACTATTTTCAGAGCCACGCCCAACTCTTCCTCTTAGCTGATGAAGTTGAGATAACCCAAATCTTTCTGAACTTTCTATAACCATTACCGAAGCATTGGGAATATTAACTCCCACTTCAATGACTGTTGTGGAAACCATAATTTGAGTTTCTCCTTTCTTGAATCTATTCATTTCAATAGCTTTATCAGCTGGCTTCATCCTGCCATGTAAAATGCTTATTTGATAATTTTCAATAGGAAATTCTCTTATTATACCTTCATAACCATCCATAAGATCCTTATAATCCATAGCCTTAGATTCTTCAATCAAAGGATAAACTACATAAATTTGTCTGCCTTTAGAAATTTCATCTCGAATGAATTTAAACACCTCTAATCGATTTCTATCTGTTCGATGAACTGTATTCACTTTTTTTCTTCCAGGGGGTAATTCATCAATAATTGAAATATCAAGATCGCCATAAACACTCATAGCGAGAGTTCTTGGAATAGGAGTGGCTGTCATAACTAATATATGAGGTGGAGTTGTATTTTTTTTCCATAATTTTGATCTTTGAGCAACTCCGAAACGATGCTGTTCATCGATAATTGCAAATCCTAAATTTTTAAAAACAACTTTATCTTCTAAAACCGCATGAGTTCCTATTAAAATATCAACTAAGCCATTTTTTATGTCTTGAAAAAGAGTAACCCTTTCTTTCTTAGAAGTTGAACCAGTTAGAAGTTTTACATTTAAATCAATTTTTGATAAAGGATCGCTTATACTTTGGAAATGTTGCTGAGCTAATATTTCAGTAGGAGCGATTAAACATGTTTGAAAATCATTATCAATAGCAATTAACGAACACAATAGAGCTACGATTGTTTTTCCAGACCCGACATCTCCTTGAAGAAGTCTATTCATTTGTGCGTTGGATGAAAAATCTTTTCTAATATCTTTAACAACTCTTTTTTGAGCATTAGTAAGTTCAAATTCTAAATGATCATTATAAAAAGTATTAAAATATTTACCGACATTAGAAAAAACAAAGCCTTTAAATTTGTTTTTATTTGATAAGTTTTTAAACAAAAACTGTAGCTGAATAAAGAAAAATTCTTCATATTTTAATCTGAATTGCGCCTTAGCTAAAAGTATTTGACTTTTAGGAAAGTGAAGATTAAAAAAAGCATCAAATCTGGTAAGCATTGTATATCTCTCGTTTATAGTCTTACTTAAATTCTCATTAAAGCTTTTTGGAGAATTTTCAAAAATATTTATAATAAAATCTCTAATTAATTTATTAGTTATTCCTCTTGATGCTAAAGTTTCTGTAGAACTGTAAATAGGTAAAAGATTATGTTTTATGTTTTTTTTGTGTTTAATTAAAAGTTCTGTTTCAGGATGTACAATCGAATATCTATTGTTAAACCAATTAACCTTTCCATAAACTACATAGTTTTCATTTAGCTTGATTGATTTTTCAATCCATTTTACTGCTCTAAACCAAATAATTTCTATTTCATTTTCACCATCACTAAAAATCCCTATTAATCTTTTAGATTTAATATTCTCAGAATATTTAAGATTCATAAACTTTCCGATAATCTGAACTTCTGAATTAGTTTTTTCTAACTCGCTTATTTTATGATATTTAGTTCTATCAATATACCTGAAAGGAAAATAATTTAATAGATCATTATAAGTAAAAACTTTTAATTCTGACTTTAATAAACTAGCTCTATTAGGACCAACTCCCTTTAAATAATCAATTGGTGTAAATAAATAATTTTCTTTCACTACACTAATATAATTTATTAACTTTATAAGGTAAAAATTACAGACAAAAATTCTATAACAAAATTAACTTTATCAAGAATTGGAAGACTATTTAAGTCAATTAAACGAATCTCAAAAATTACCTACAATTCACAAGAATGGACCTATCATGGTTATAGCTGGTGCAGGATCTGGAAAAACTAGAGTATTAACTTATAGAATAGCTTATTTGATGGAAATGGGTGTGGATCCTTTTTCAATTCTTGCACTAACTTTTACAAATAAGGCAGCTAGGGAAATGAAATCTAGAATTTCATTAATTGTTGGCGAAGAAAAATCAAAGAATTTATGGATGGGTACATTTCATTCGATCTTTGCTAGAATTTTAAGATCAGAAGCCGAACTATTGGGTTATTCATCAAATTTTACCATTTACGATACTCAAGATTCAGAGAGACTGATAGCTGCTATAATTAAGGAGTTAAAATTAGATAAAGACCTCTATAAATATAGAAATATTAGAAACAGAATTTCTTCTTTAAAAAATAATTTAGTTACAATTAAAGCTTATTTAAGTAATCAAGAATTGATACAACAAGACAATGAAGCTAGAAGGCCTATGTTTGGAAAAGTATATCAAACTTACGTCAACAGGTGTTTTAAAGCTTCTGCTATGGATTTTGATGATCTTATGCTAAAAACAAATGAGTTATTAAATAGATTTCCTGAAGTATTGGCTAAATATCAAGAAAGATTTAAATATATACATGTAGATGAGTATCAAGATACTAATCACTCTCAATATTTAATTATAAAAGCGTTAGCTGATCGTTATGAAAATTTGTGTGTTGTTGGAGATGATGCCCAAAGTATATATGGTTTTAGAGGTGCTAACATTGAGAATATTTTAAGTTTTCAAAAAGATTATTTAAATTCAACAGTTTACAGGTTGGAGCAAAATTATAGATCAACTCAAAATATTGTTAACGCAGCAAATTCAGTAATAAAAAACAATATAAATAAATTAGATAAAAATGTCTGGACAGAAAATGAAGAAGGAGATAAGATTCAAATAAATGAATCAATAACTGATTCTGAAGAAGGTAGGTATGTAGCATCATCAATATTTGAAAATAAAAATAATTTAAGATTAGACAACGACTCATTTGCTGTTCTATATAGGACAAACGCACAATCTAGATCAATTGAAGATGCTTTAAGAAGAAAAAATATTTCATATCAAATTTATGGTGGACTTTCATTTTATCAACGAAAAGAAATTAAGGATATTCTAGCATATTTAAGAGTCATAATTAATCCTAGCGACGAGGAGAGTATTAAAAGAATCCTTAACTATCCTACAAGAGGAATTGGACAGACAACTGTAGATAAACTACTTATTTATTCAAATGAAAATAACATTAGTCTTTTTAAGACTCTAGAATTACTTGAAAATATAGATATAAACATAAATAACGGAACTAAAACTAAGTTAATCGATTTCTTGAACTTAATAAAAAGCTTTCAACTTAGAAATAAGAGTTTAAATGCTTTAGAAATCATTGATGAGGTACTAAAAAGAATTGGTGTAATTAACCTTTTGAAAGCTGAAGGAACTCCAGAATCAGTAAGTCGAATAGAAAATATAGAAGAATTATTAAACGCTGTAAAGGATTTTATTGAAGGTCAAGAGGATGTTATAAATTCCGAAGGTTCTTTAAATGAGTTTTTAGAAGATGTAGCGTTAATTTCTGAATTAGATAAAGATATTAATGAGACTCAAAAAAAAGTTTCTTTAATGACAATTCACCTCGCTAAAGGCTTAGAGTTTTCACATGTTTATATTGTTGGTTTAGAAGAAGATCTTTTTCCATCAGCTTTGAGCTCGAGTACTAGGTCTGATTTAGAAGAAGAAAGAAGGTTGTTTTATGTAGCTTTAACTAGAGCTGAAAAAAAAATAACTCTTACACATGCAAAAACTAGGTATAGGTGGGGTAAATTAAATGACTGTGAACCAAGTAGGTTTATTAAAGAAATAGAAAATAAATATACCAATCATAATTTTTCAAAAACTAAATCTTTATTCCAAACAAGCAGTGCCTCGAATTCTCTAAGGTTTAAAAAACCAGAGAAAAAAAGCAATTTAAAACCTTTAGGTAAGACTCGAAATGTTAATCAAAAGTCAATTGGAAACTCAGATTATACAGACTTAAAAATAGGTGATTTTATTATTCACAATAGATTTGGTAAAGGTGTAGTTATGGAAACAGAAGGACTAGGCTATGACAAAAAGGCTGAGGTAAAATTTGACACTAGTGGTGTTAAAAAAATATTACTAAAGTTTGCTAAATATGAAATAGTAAGTTAATTATTATACCTTCCTTTATTTTTACTTCTTCTATCAGACCTTCCTTTAAAGTCTCTTTGTGATCCACTTCTTCTTTTACTTTTGAAATTAGAACTACTTTTTTTATCTCTTTGAAACTTTCTTTCAACCTTTTCTTTAGAAATTTTAATTTCTAAAGAAACTCCGTTAAAGTCGATTTTTGGACCTTTTTTAATAAGGTCACTTTCGGCTTTCGCATCAATTTCAAAAATACTATAAGACTCTCTAATATCAATAGCACCTATTTCGATTTCATTAGATTTTATTATTCTGTTTACTAATGATATTAACTCGATAGGGGTAACTCCATTTTTTCTACCAATATTAACTGATAAATTAGAAAAGTCAGTTCTACTTCTAGATCTTTCTTTAAATGGTTTTCTGTCATCATCTCTACTTTCACTTTTCCTCTCACTTTTAACATCTTTAGATTTATTATAATAGTCTAAAAACTTATTAAATTCCGCTGAAACAAAGTGTTTTATTAAATCTTCTCTTGATAATGATTCTAATTTTGAATAAATATCTTCTAAAAAAGGTTCGATTTGTTTTTCATCTACTTTGACTTTTTGAATTTTTTCAATTAATTTTAAAAGTTGCTTTGAACAAATTTCTTTTCCAGAGGGAACTTCTTGTCTTATAAACTTAATTTGAGATTTATTTTCAATTGACTTAAGTTTTCTTCCTTCTCTTGAATTTGAAATAGCTATTGAAATTCCGCTTTTTCCTGCTCTTCCTGTACGACCACTTCTATGAGTGTATACTTCAGGATCATCAGGAAGTGAATAATTAATAACATGTGTCAAGCTATCAACATCTAATCCTCTTGCTGCCACATCAGTTGCTATTAATATTTGTAAAGATTTATCTCTAAATTTTGACATCACTTCATCTCTTTGGCCTTGAGACAACTCTCCATGAATGGCATCTGCATTATAACCGTCGTTCATAAACTTGTTAGCTATATCCTGAGTTTCTCTTCTAGTTCTACAAAAAACAATTCCATAGATATCTGGATTAAAATCAGCTATTCTTTTTAAAGTGTCATATTTGTCTCTTGAGTTAACGTTATAAACATGATGTTCAACATTTTTGGCACCAGAATTTAATTTTTCTACGGTAATTTCTTCCGCATCCTTCATGAATTTTTTAGAAATAGATCTAACCTCTCTAGACATAGTCGCAGAAAACAACATAGTTTGTCTATTTTCTGAAGTGGTGTCCAAAATGTAGCTTAAGTCTTCTTTAAACCCCATACTTAGCATTTCATCCGCTTCATCTAAAACAACTTTATTTACTATATCTAATTTTAAAACTCTTCTTTTGATTAAATCTTTAGTTCTTCCTGGGGTTCCTACTACAATTTGAACACCTCTTTTTATAGATCTTATTTGATTATCAATACTAGTACCTCCATACACAGCTACAATCTTAACGTAATCTAAATGTTTTGCATATTTCAATAAATCTTTAGAAATCTGTATACACAGTTCACGAGTAGGACAAAGTATAATAGTTTGAACATGTTTTATCTTAGGATCAACTTGCTGTATGCAAGGAAGACCAAATGCAGCTGTTTTTCCAGTACCAGTTTGAGCTAGAGCAATTAAATCTTTTTTTCCTTTTAATAAATATGGAATTGCTTGCTCTTGAACTGCTGTAGGAGAAGTAAACCCCAATTCTTCAACGGCTAATAATAGCCCTTTATTTACCCCTAAATCTTTGAAATTACCCATTTTTTTAATTAAGTGTGCAAATATCGTCTATTTAATCGGGTATTTAATGGCTTAAAAGAAATATTTAGCTCACTTAGAAATAAAAAAAAACACATCTTAACCAGATGTGTTTTTTAAAATAATATAAAATGTTACTTTTTAGTTTGATCCGCCTTTCATTCCTTGTTCAATTAATTCATAAAATTGATCAAGTTTAGGAAGAACTACAATTCTAGTTCTTCTGTTTTTAGATCTATTTTCAGCCGTATCATTATCAGCAATAGGTACGTAAAAACTTCTACCGGCAGCTGTCATTCTTTCTGGTTGAACACCAAAATCATTTTGTAAAACTCTTACAACAGATGTTGCACGTTTAACACTTAAATCCCAGTTGTCAATTATTGATTCATTTTGTATTGATTGATCATCTGTATGACCTTCAACAAGAAATTCAATTTCAGGCTTATCTAAAACTACTTTAGCAACTTTACCAAGTACTTCTTTAGCGCGTTCAGAAACTACATAACTCCCACTATTGAATAGTAATTTATCAGAAATAGATATAAATACCACACCTTTTTCAACATTTACTTCAATGTCTTTGTCATTAAAGTCTATAAAATTACCCTTTAAACTAGTGACTAAAGCAAGAGTTACAGAATCTCTTCTGGTTACAGCATCACGCATAGTTGTTATTTTTATATCTTTCTCCTTCATACTTTCAAGAGATTTTTCTAGATTTTCAGCACCTTTTTGAGATAAAGTAGTAAGATTACCCATATTGTTAATTAGGTCCTTATTATTGTTAGATAAAAAAGTAACTTGTTCTTTAAGAGATTTTAAATCAGCCTCAGCACTAGCTTTTTCTTCAAAACAAGTATTTAATTTTAAAGTTGCTGAATTTAGCAAGTCTTTACTTTGCTGATTAACAGCTTCTAAAGCAGCGTACTTCTTTTGAGAAATACAAGATGGAAGCATAAAAGATACAGTTAGTATCAATAAAAAGATTTTTTTCATGTTTAGGTTTTAAATAATTAAAATTCAAATTTAGTAAAATTTTTGCACTACTGAGTTAAATTAACTCTTATTTAACTCTGAATATTTTCTTTTTTTAAGAATTAAATAATTGTACACAATAGACTTAATAACGTAGTATTTAGGATTATTATTGCTTTTTTTTAGTGAAAAGTATTTAAGTTTTGTTTTAGCAAAACCTGAAGAGCTCCATAATTTTAAAAATACTGTTGTAAAATTAAACTTAAAGTTGATGAAATAAAAAAAAAATAATAATATATTAAATTGCCTTGTCACATAAAATCTTAAATCAAAAAAGTGAGATAATTGAGAAGCGTTGGTGTTTTTAATAATCATGTACTGATGATTCCTAATATTATAAAAAAGTTTGTTAGGGTCATTATAATTAAGTGATCCGCCACCTAAGTGATAAACAACACTTTTATAAATAAATCTTTTCTTTAAATTTGGATCAAAATTTGTTATTCTCCAACAAAGATCAATCTCTTCCATGTGACTATAAAAATTTTCATCGAATCCTTTTAATTTTTCAAACACTTCTCTTTTAATAAAAAAACTGGCTCCTGAAGCCCAAAAAATATCAATATCTTGGTCATATTGTCCGTTGTCATTTTCGACTGCATCAAAAATTCGACCTCTACAATAGGGGTAACCATAATAGTCTATAAACCCACCAGCAGCACCAGCATATTCGAATTTGTTTTTATTTTTATAATCTAAAATTTTAGGTTGAATAACTGCCAAAGATTTGTCTGATTCGAATTCATTTGCAACCGGAATTAACCATCCTTTAGTAACCTCAACATCATTGTTTAACAAACAATAAACTTCCTCTTTTACTTGCTTTAAACCTACATTATATCCTTTAGCGTATCCAAAATTTTTAGAATTTAAAATTATATTTATTTCAGGATAGCTTTTTTTGATAAAATCAACAGATAAGTCGTCTGAATTGTTGTCTATTATATAAATTGGATTATCATCAGAGTTACTTACGACACTAGGCAAAAACTCTTTTAAAAGTTTAATTCCATTCCAATTTAGTATTACTACAGCTATTTTCATTAAAGCGGAAAATCTTTTATAAAAGTATAGCTTTTAGAATTATTAAACGATCTAAAATATAGATGAGACAAACCATTGGTTATCATAAGGTATTTTGAGTTCAATTCTTTATTATAAATAGCGGTTTGATCAAAAACTTTTTTATCAACTTTGACAGAGGGAGCTTTACATTCAATAAGTAACTTTGATTTACCATTATTATCAAAAACAACTAAATCAAATCGTTTAGTCATTTTATTAATTACAATCTTTTTTTCTATACCAATAAGAGTTGCAGAAATGTTTTTTGTTGAAACTAAAAAATGAATAACATGCTGTCTAACCCATTCTTCAGGGGTTAATAAAATTAATTTTTTTCTCAAAATGTCAAAGATAAAAGTTTTATTATCTCTTTTTTTTAGCTTAAATTCAAAGCTTGGAAAATTTAGTTTTAACATAATTATTTACTATTAATGAATTTACAAGAAATTAATAGCACTATTTCTAAAATAAAGAATAAAGTTTACTCACCTATATATTTTTTAATGGGAGAAGAAACCTATTATATTGATCTAGTTTCAGATATACTTGAGAAAAGCATACTAAATGCTAATGAAAAAGAGTTCAATCAAACCGTTTTGTATGGAAAAGATTCTAACGTAGACGAAATTATTTCATATTGCAAAAGGTATCCAATGATGAGTGAATACCAGGTTATTATTCTTAAAGAGGCGCAAGATTTATCAAGAACAATTGAAAAATTCTCAGAATATATGTTAAACCCTTCGTTAAGCACTGTCCTGATTATTAATTATAAATACAAAACACTAGATAAAAGAAAAAAATTATTTAAAAACATTCAAAAATTTGGTATTGTCTTAGATTGTAAAAAAATTTATGAAAATAAAGTTTCAGATTGGATTGTTAATCAACTTAAAATGGAAGGTTATTCAATTAACATAAAAGCCTGTCAAATGCTGGTTGATTATCTTGGTAATGATTTAAATAAAATCAACAACCAACTAAAAAAACTTAGAATTATATGTTCAAATGAAACAGATATTTCTCCGCAAAATATTCATGATCACATCGGAATAAATAAAGATTATAATATTTTTGAATTAAGAAATGCTATAGGAACTAAAAACACAATTAAAGCTTTGAAAATTAGTACTTATTTCACTTCAAATCATAAACAGTATCCCATTCAAATGATCTTATCATCCTTGTTTAATTACTTTATACAGATTTTTCAATACCATAGTTTAAACGATAAGTCAGACAACAATGTGTCTTCAAAACTCGGAGTTAATAGGTTTTTTGTTAAAGATTATATTCAAGCTTCTAGATTGTTTTCTATGAAAAAAATTAGTGCAATTATCAGTCTAATTAAAGACAGTGATTTGAAAACAAAAGGGGTAGGAGGCTCAAATTCTAATGATAAAGATATTTTGAGACAATTAATAATTGAAATAATGAATTAATTTATTTCAGGATATTTTTTAGGGTCATACTCATTCATTATTTCATAAGCACATTCTATTATATCATCAATTGATGGTTTCGAAAAGTAATCACCATCTGTTCCATAAGCAGGTCTATGTGATTTTGATGTTAAAGTAATTGGTTTACTATCTAGATATTTAAAGGCATCTTGTTCCTGTAATAATTTTTGCAATATATATGATGAAGCTCCACCAGGAACATCCTCATCAACAATTAATAATTTGTTAGTTTTTTTTAAACTCTCTAATATGTCATAATTTTTATCGAAAGGTATTAGAGTTTGAATATCTATTACTTCACAACTGATATCTAATAATTTTAATTCTAAAGCTGCTTTTTGAACAAGTCTTAATGTAGATCCATATGAAACAATTGTAATATCATTACCTAAACTAAGTGTTTCTACTATACCTAAAGGAATAGTGTACTCAGAAAGGTTTATTGGCTCTTGTTCTTTTAATCTATATCCGTTTAAAGATTCAATTATAACGGCAGGATCTTCACACTTAAGAAGTGTATTGTACATTCCACTTGCTTGAACCATATTTCGAGGCACCAAAATCAATATTCCTCTTAAAGTTGATAATAAAGAACCCATAGGAGATCCAGAATGCCATATACCCTCTAGTCTATGTCCTCTAGTTCTAATTATAAGTGGGGCTATCTGTCTACCAAAAGTTCTATAATGAAGTGTAGCTAAATCATCACTTAGAATTTGAAGGCCGTATAATAAATAATCTAAATATTGAATTTCAGCAATTGGACGAAATCCTCTCAAAGACAAACCAATTCCCTCTCCTATAATAGAAGCTTCTCTTATTCCACGATCAGAAACTCTGTCCTCGCCGTGAAGATCCTGTAGCCCTTCAAGTCCCTGGTTCACATCTCCAATTTTCCCACAGTCTTCTCCAAAAATTAACAGATTATCATGTTTTTTTAATAATTGATCAAAATTATTTCTAATTATTAGACGTCCATCAATCTTGTTAGAGTCATTATACAATGGTTTTACTTCTTTAACATTCTTATAACTTGTGGAATATTCATTGTATAGTTTTGTATTATACTTTTCTTTTTGCAATTGAGAAAATTCTTTGACCCATTTTTTTAATCGCTCAATATTTTCATTTTTTGATTTCCTTAATAATCTTAGAAACTTTCTAGCAATAGATAATAAATCTTTGTTGTTTGGTTCTTTTATTTTCTCTAGTTCTAAAATTAAATTATATAAATCTGAACTAGGGAAGTCAGATGATATTTTGTTCAGATAATTTATTAATTCTAATCTATCTTTTAAAATAGGATCTAAATAAGTTTTCCAAGCTTCAAATTTTGCAATCTTAACATCCTCTTTACATGTTTTCTCAATTTCTAAAAGAGACGAATCGTTAGAAATATCATTTTCAATAATCCATTTCCTCATTTTTAAATTACAATCATTTTCTTTTTCCCAAGCAAGTCGATCTTTAGATTTATATCTTTCATGGGATCCTGATGTTGAGTGACCTAAAGGCTGTGTAAGTTCTTTAACATGTATTATAACAGGAACATGTTGGTCTCTTGCTATATCATTAGCCTTTTGGTATGTGTTAATTAATGCAGGGTAATCCCAACCATTAACAATAAGAATTTCAAAACCTGTTTTTTTATCTGTTCTTTTAAATCCCAATAAAGCTTCAGAAATACTTTCTTTTATGGTTTGATCTTTATTTTCAACTGAAATACCATAATCATCATCCCATATACTAATTACCATTGGAACTTGATGAACACCAGCTGCATTTAAAACTTCAAAAAACACACCTTCACTAGTACTGGCATTTCCAATAGTTCCCCAAGCAATTTCATTACCATTTTTTGAAAATTTATTAGAATTTTTAAAATTTAATTTCCTATATAATTTAGATGCTTGCGCTAAACCTAATAATCTGGGCATTTGAGAACCAGTGCATGAAACATCGGAGCTTGAGTTTTTTTGATTTACAAGATCTTTCCATGTTCCATCTTCATTTAAACTTACTGTATTAAAGTGAGCTCCCATTTGCCTACCTGCTGACATCGGTTCTTCATTTATATCAGTATTAGCGTATAAGCCAGCAAAAAGTTGTTTTGGCGACAGTTCATTAATTGACATCATAAAGGTTTGATCTCTATAATATCCTGATCTAAAATCCCCGTTTTGAAAAACCTTAGCCATAGCAACTTGAGGCAATTCTTTTCCATCTCCAAATATTCCAAATTTTGCTTTTCCGCTTAAAACCTCTCTTCTACCTAAAAGACTAGCTTCACGACTTAGAACAATCGTTTTATA
>Ga0209383_1000253_pt1 | contig 38910 bp, 39 predicted proteins | sample CoawatmetaG02DNA_FD_187510 | JGI IMG/M metagenome (GOLD analysis project Ga0209383, IMG submission 187510) | Marine microbial communities from the West Antarctic Peninsula - Coastal water metaG029-DNA (SPAdes) (version 2) | ecosystem: Environmental > Aquatic > Marine > Coastal ... | reverse complement strand
TATAAACGTTCTGTTGAATAATTATTTATATGGTATATCAATGCTTTCAGCATACAACATGTAGTTGTTTTGTAAAAAAAAACTTATAAAATATTAAAATATGAACAAAATACTATCACAGGCACTTAAGAAAGCTGTCTCCGAATATAGCCCTGATAATAGCGAACTTTCAAAAAATAAAGGACCTGATTTATTTTCACTTAGTAATGACACTGAACTTTTTCAAAATGAAAAAGGAATAATTATTAAAATTGATAGAACAAGAGATTCTAAATTAACTGACTTTGGTAGAGCAACTTTAAAAGATAGATACTTAGGTCACAACGAATCTTATCAAGATTTGTTTGCACGCGTTGCAAGTTCATATGCAGATGACAATTTACACGCACAAAGAATTTATAACTACATTAGTAATCTATGGTTCATGCCAGCAACTCCAGTTTTATCAAATGGTGGAACTAAAAGAGGTTTACCAATTTCATGTTTTTTAAATGAAGCATCAGACAGCTTAAATGGAATACTTGATCTATGGAGTGAGAATGTTTGGTTAGCTGCTAAAGGTGGTGGGATTGGAAGTTACTGGGGTAACCTTAGATCTATTGGAGAAAAAATTGGTAAAGTTGGAAAGACATCAGGAATAATTCCATTTATTAAAGTAATGGATTCGTTGACGATGGCAATTAGCCAAGGTTCATTAAGAAGAGGATCTGCTGCATGTTATCTTCCAATTGAGCATCCTGAAATTGAAGAGTTTATTGAAATGAGAAGACCTACTGGTGGAGATCCAAATAGAAAAGCATTAAACCTTCATCATGGTGTTTTAGTATCTGATGCATTCATGAGAGCTGTTGAAACAGATGAACAGTGGGCATTAAAAAGTCCTGCTGATGGAACTGTACAACAAACTATTTCTGCAAGAAATTTATGGATTAGATTATTAACTGCAAGAATTGAAACAGGTGAGCCTTATATTATCTATATCGATACAGTTAACAGACAAATTCCACAACATCACAAACTTGCGAACTTAACCGTTAAAACTTCTAACCTTTGTAGTGAGATAACATTACCTACTGGAATAGATAAAAATGGACGAGATAGAACTGCCGTTTGCTGTTTGTCATCTTTAAACTTAGAAAAGTATGATGAATGGAAAGATGATAACGTTATGATTAATGATGTTATGAGATTTTTAGATAATGTATTAACTGATTTTATTGAAAGAGCTCCTGAGCAATTTGATGATGCAAAATATTCTGCTGAAAAAGAAAGAAGTGTTGGCTTAGGTGTTATGGGTTTCCATTCTTACTTACAGCAACACAATATTCCGCTTGAATCTGTTATGAGTAAAGCTTGGAATAAAAAAATATTTAAACATATTCAAGAGCATGTAGATCAAGCCTCAAAAGATCTAGCAGACGAAAGAGGAGCCTGTCCAGATGCTGCTGATTATGGATATAATGAAAGGTTTTCAAACAAAACAGCTATTGCACCAACAGCTTCTATTTCTATTATCTGTGGTGGAGCTTCACCAGGAGTAGAGCCAGTTGCAGCTAACAGCTACACTCACAAAACTCTTTCAGGGTCATTCAATGTCAGAAATAGGTATGTAGTTGAATTATTAGAAAAACATGGAAAAAATACAGAAGAAGTATGGTCTGGTATTACTACAAACCAAGGTTCTGTTTCTCATTTAGATTTTTTAACTGATTTAGAAAAAGATGTTTTTAAAACAGCGTTTGAGTTAGATCAAAAATGGATTATTGAATTAAGTGCAGATAGAACACCTTTTATATCTCAAGCTCAATCAATTAACCTTTTTGTACCAGCGGATATTCACAAAAGAGAGTTACACAAAATTCATTTTGATGCTTGGAAAAAAGGTTTAAAGAGCCTCTATTACTGTAGATCAAAATCAATTCAACGTGCGGAGAATGTTAACGATACTAAAGCAACAGATGTTACCGCAAATGTTTATAAGTCAAAACCACAAACAACTGAACAACCAGAATATGAGGAGTGCCTATCATGTCAGTAGAAAAAATGGATACTAAAATTATTCAACCACCAAAAGAAGAAATAGTTCAACCACAAAAAATGGGACTATTAGTTGAAAACCCAGTTTACAAACCATTTAGATATCCATGGTGTTATGATGCGTGGTTAACACAACAAAGAATTCACTGGCTGCCAGAAGAAGTGCCACTAGGTGATGATGTTAGAGATTGGCAGAAAAATTTAACTCAGTCTGAAAAGAATTTATTAACGCAAATTTTTAGATTTTTTACTCAAGCTGATGTTGAAGTACAAAATTGTTATTTAAGACATTATACAACTGTATTCAAACCTACAGAAGTTCTGATGATGATGACTGCTTTTGCTTCAATGGAAACAGTTCACATAGCTGCTTACTCTCATTTACTTGACACTATTGGAATGCCTGAATCAGAATATTCTGCATTCATGAAATATAAAGAGATGAAAGACAAATACGACTACATGCAAAATTTTGACATGAGTTCAAAAAAAGATATTGCATTAACAGTAGCTGTATTTAGTGCATTCACTGAAGGCTTACAATTGTTCGCTAGTTTTGCAATCTTACTTAACTTCCCAAGACACAATAAAATGAAGGGAATGGGTCAAATTGTTACTTGGTCTGTAAGAGATGAAACGTTGCACTGTAATTCTATGATTAGATTATTTAAAGAGTTCATTCATGAGAACCCAGAAATCTGGAACCCTGAATTAAAAAAAGAACTTTATAAAGCATGTAGAACAATTATCGAGCACGAAGATGCTTTTATTGATTTAGCTTTTGAAATGGGTCCAATGGAAGGTCTTACAGCACAAGATGTAAAACTTTACATAAGGTTTATTGCTAATAGAAGACTATCACAACTAGGATTAGAGCCAATTTATGATGTTCAAAAAAATCCTCTTACTTGGTTAGATTCTATGCTGAATGCTGTTGAGCACATGAATTTCTTTGAAGGACGTTCAACTGAATATTCTAAAGCATCCACTCAAGGAACTTGGACAGAAGCATTCAGTTAATTTTTTGAAGTATAAAAAATATTTTAGAAAGACCAGCCTTAAGCAAGAGAAAATTGGCCAACAATTTCTTAGCGAAATAGCTTTGAAAAAACCGAAAAATTTTCTTGAAATAGGTGTCTTTCATGGTGTTACTGCAAGAAATGTGTGTGAGCTTCTTTATAGTCTTCACAATGAAGACTTTAACTACATTGGTTTAGATTTATTTGGAGAAAGTATTGAGAATACGAGTGAAATTATTCCAAGCACTAAATTTAAAAACCCATTCAAAAAAATCTATTTCGAGTATATTCTTAGAAAGGACCCATACTCTATAGAAGCTGTATTGGATCTTTTGAAAAAATTTAAAAAAAATGTTCATTTAATTAAAGGTAACTCAAATCAATTATTAAAAAAAATTGATATGTCTAAAATTGATTATGTTTTCTTAGATGGTGGTCACGCATACGAAACCGTTAAGAGTGATTTGTACTATTCAAAAGTAGTTTTGGATAATAATGGAACCATACTTTGTGATGATTACAATTTAAGCTACGCACCAGGTGTAAAAAAAGCCATTGATGAATTTATTAGTGATAACAACCTTAAGTCTGAAATTATTTTTGAAAGATTTGCAAAAATAGAAAAAAATTAATTTTCACCTTTGATTTAATTGTATAACTTTTCTATGTTTACTACCCTTGTAGCTAGCTAAAGGCCTAATCAATTTATTAGCAGCATGCTGCTCCATTATATGAGCTGACCATCCGGTAATTCTTGATATTACAAAAATAGGAGTAAAGAAATCAGTATCAAAACCCATCAAGTGATAAGTAGGACCCGTTGGATAATCAACATTTGGATAAATATTTTTTTCTTTGATCATTACTTTTTCAACAATGTCGTATATTTTTTCAAATGTTTTATCTTTTGTGATGATAGAAACTCTTTTAAAATATTCTCTCATAGTGGGCACTCTTGAATCGCCACTTTTATAAACCCTATGACCAAACCCCATTACAACATCTTTATTTTTTAAAGCATTGTTTATCCATTTTAAAGCATTCTCTGGTTTTTTAATCTTTTTCATCATGTGCATCACCTCTTCATTAGCACCACCATGAAGTGGACCTTTTAAACTAGCAATTGCGCCTGTGATTGCACCATGAATATCAGATAAACTACTTGTAATAGTTCTAGCTGTAAAAGTTGAAACATTAAAACTATGTTCGGCATACAAGATTAAAGAAACATCAAATGCTTTAACAATCTCTTTATTAGGAACTTTTCCAAAACACATATGAAAAAAATTTTCAGAAAAACTAAATTTCTTCTTTGGAAGTATAATTTTTTTTCCTTTTCTAAGTCTATAAAAAGCAGCCAATGCAGTTGGTGTTTTCGCAAAAATTCTAATTGCTTTTCTTAAGTTTGCCTTTGGAGAATTATCTTTAGTTTCTTTATCTTCAAGACCCATAACGCTGACAACAGTTCTTGCAACATCCATAGGATGAGAATTTTTAGGTATCTTTTTTAAAATACTCATCAAATTTTTTGACAAAGTTATTTCTTTGGATAGTTCTTTTTTGAATTTTGTTAGTTGTTTTTTATTGGGTAGCTCTTTATTTAAAATTAAGTATGCAACCTCTTCAAAATCACATCTTGCACACAAATCCTGAGCAGCATAACCCCTGTATGTAAGAGAGTTAATTTCAGGCATAACTTTTGAAATCTCAGTTTCATCAACAACGATGCCTAATAAACCTTTTTTTATATCATCACTCATTATTCATGTCCTTCCGTGCTAAAGTTATATATTTTTTCATCTAAAGAGTTGTATTTTTCATACTCAACTAATTCGTATAATCTTTTTCTAGTTTGCATTTTATCAATAATATTATTTTGATGTCCATCAGTGTAAATGTCTCTTAATCCATCTTCCACATTTTTCATAGCCAACCTTTGTGTCGTTACTGGATAAATTACAATATTATAACCAAAATTTTCTAATTCTTTATAATTAAATAGTTTAGATTTTCCAAATTCTGTCATGTTAGCTAACAAATAGCATGAAAGTTCTTTTCTAACTTTTTCAAAATCTTTTTCATCTTGTAGAGCTTCAGGAAAAATAATTTCTGCACCTGCATCTATATAAGCCTTACATCTATCAATCATCTTATCTATTCCCTCAACACCTTTTGCATCAGATCTTGCTATAATTTTAAAATTTTTATCTTGTTTGGCTGCAACACATTCTTTAATTTTTTTAACCATTTCTTCTGTTGAAATTAATTCTTTGTTGTCAAGATGACCGCATCTTTTACGCTCTACTTGATCCTCCAAATGAACTGCCGTTATTCCAAACTCTTCAAAAGTTTTAATAGTTTCTTCGCAAGACTTAAAGCCAGTATCAATATCAACAATTGTAGGTAAACTTGTAACTCTTGAGATTAAATAAGATCTTGTGCTCACATCTTGCAGTGTTGTTAAACCAATATCAGGAAAACCTAAGTCGTTTGCCATAACACCACCTGACACATAAACTGCATCATAGCCAATTTCCTCAATAAGTTTTGCTGTTAAAGGGTTGTATGCACCTGGTACTCTTAAAATTTTATTTGATTTTAATTTACTGACAAAGTCAGCTCTTTTTTGACTAGGCTCTTTATCTACAAAATGCACTAAAAAATTCCTTGTTTTGTATTTTTTTTTATTTGACTTCTTTTAATCTGGATATTTAATTTATTTAACTCACCAGCTTTCAAATTTTTAAGATTTTGAACAACTTTTAAGAAACGAGCACTTTCTTTTTTATCTAAAATACCATCCGTTAAGGTTAAAAACTTATTTATATAATTCTGTCTTTTAAATGGACGCGCTCCATAAGGGTGAGCATCTGCTCTATCTAGTTGTTCTTTAATTTTTTTACCATTGTTTAAAGTAACTACAACTTTTGCACCGAATGATTTATTCTTTGGATTTGGATCGTGATATTTTTTAGTCCATTTTTTATCTTCAAAAGTAGTAATGGATTTCCAAATTTTTATAGTGCTTTTTCTATTAGCTCTTTGTTTGCTATATGATTTAACATGGTGCCAATCTGCATCTTCAAGCGCTACTGCAAATATATACATGATGGAATGATCTAGAGTTTCCCTACTTGCATTGGGGTCCATTTTTTGTGGATCGTTTGCACCGGTTCCAATTACATAATGAGTGTGATGACTTGTATAAATATCAATTTTTTTGATTTGATTTAAACTTGGAATTTTTTTATTAAGTTTTTTAGCAATATCTATTAGTGCTTGAGACTGGTATTCTGCTGAGTATTCTTTTGTATATGTCTCTAGTATTGCTTTCTTAGTTTCTTTTTTCTTAGGAAGAGGCACATTATATATAGCTTTCTTACCATCTAATATTCTGGCTATAACGCTATCTTCTCCTTCGTAAATTGGACTTGGGGCACCTTCACCACGCATTGCCCTATCAACTGCTTCGATTGCAAGTTTACCAGCATGAGCAGGAGCGTAAGCTTTCCAACTAGAGATTTCACCCTTTCTGGATTGTCTTGTAGATACCGTTGTGTGTAATGCTTGTTGAACTGCCTGGTAAATTGTTTCAGTATTTAACTTTAACATTGTTCCTAAACCCGCAGCAACACTTGGTCCTAAGTGTGCAATATGATCAATTTTATGTTTATGCAAACATATTCCTTTAACTAAATTCACCTGAACCTCATAACCTGTAATAATTCCTCTTAATAAATCTAGTCCACTTTTTTTAGTTTGTTGAGCAACACTTAAAATAGGTGGAATATTATCTCCTGGATGACTGTAGTCTTCTGCTAAAAAAGTATCATGAAAATCTAACTCTCTAACTGCTGTTCCATTTGACCAAGCAGCCCATTCACAATCAAATTTAAATTTTGAATCAATGCCAAATAAATTTGCGCCATTTTTTCTAGGATGTTTTAGAGCCATTTCTCTTGAAGAGATAACAGCTTTTCTGTTTAAAGAAGCAATAGCCACTGAAGCATTATCGATTATTCTATTAATAACCATTTCGATGGAATTTTTATCTAATTTAGCATTGTCAGAAGCAATCTCAGCAATTTTCCAAGCTAATTGATTTTCTTTAGGTAAGTGGATTTTAGATGGGTAAACTTTAACTTTATGTGAAATCAGAATATCTCCTTATTTAAAGTCCCTATTAATAGTAAGAAAAAAAATTAAATCAATCTTTTAAGTAGGTAGAAACTATTTTTTCAATACCAATAAAGTCTTTTATTAAATGATTATGGTAAATTTCAGTAGTATTTTTTTCCGTATAGCCATTTTCTAACAAAACTACCGGAATACCAGCTTCTTTTGCGGCATTTGCATCCGTCTCACTATCACCAATCATTAAAGATTTTTTAATATCCCCACTTAAGATTTCAATAATATTTGTTATGTGTCTTGGATCGGGTTTACAATAATCAAAGGTGTCAGAGCCAGCCACATATTCAAAATAATCATAAATTTCAATTTTTTTTAAAAGATCAATTGCCAGATGTTCTTGTTTGTTTGTGCACACCGCCATAGAAATATTTTTTTCTTTGCACCACTTTAAAAACTCTTTCACACCTTTAATAAGTGTGCTTTCATTAATAATATTTTTTCCATAAAAACTGACAAAATCTTTAACCATTTCAGCTTTAACTTTTTGATTATCAATTTTTCCAAACTCACTTTTTGCCTGACCCCATATAGACCTGCCAATCATAGCCCCAGCCCCTTGACCCACTAAATTTCTGATATCAGTGACAGTTTTTGTTGGATAACCATATTTTTTCATCACATGATTATGAGCACTCATTAAATCTGGAGCCGTATCGACTAACGTTCCATCAAGATCAAATATAATTGTGTAATTTTGAGTCATTAATAAAGTATTTTTAAGAAATAAATTGTGAATTAATCTATTTATACACATAATGTAAGGTTTTTCTAGATGAAACATTTAGATTTAAACAAAACTCAAATAAAGCTACGAAATAAATTTATAAAGTCTGGAGTAAAAATGATTGGACCAGAAACAATTTTTTTCTCAGATGATACTAAAATTGGAAAAAATGTAATTATCAATCCTTATGTAGTTATTGGCCCTAAAGTAAAAATAGGAAATAATGTTAGGATAAATTCTTTCTCACACTTAGAGGATTGTAAAATTGAAAGTAAAGTAGAAGTGGGACCTTATGCAAGGTTAAGACCTGGTACAATTTTAAAAGAAGGTGCTAAGATTGGGAACTTTGTAGAAGTTAAAAAAAGTATAATTGGCAAAAAATCTAAAGTTAATCATTTGTCGTATATAGGAGATAGTGACATAGGAAAAAATGTTAACATTGGAGCTGGAACAATTACCTGTAATTACGACGGTGTTAAAAAAAGCAAAACAAAAATTAAAAATAATGTTTTTATAGGATCAAACTCATCTTTGGTTGCCCCAATAATTATTGAAGAAAATAGCATTATTGGAGCTGGCTCTGTAATCACAAAAAATGTTAAAAAAAATTCATTGGCTTTAACTAGAGCTCAACAAAGCGAAATAAAAAATTACAAAAGAAGACAAAAATAATATGTGTGGAATTATAGGAATAGCCAGTAATAAACCGGTGTCATCTGCAATCATTAATTCACTTAGAAAATTAGAGTATAGAGGTTATGACTCTGCAGGTATTGCAACCCTATCAAATGGAATATTAAATGAAGCTAAATCTGAAGGTCGTGTTGATACTTTAGAAAAAAATCTAGCTGTTAAAAATATGTTAGGACCAATTGGAATTGGACATGTAAGATGGGCAACCCATGGAGCGCCCAATACCCTTAATGCGCATCCTCATTCATCTGAAAATGTATCGGTAGTCCATAATGGTATTATTGAAAATTCTACTCTTTTAAAAAAATATTTAATTAACAAGGGGCATGTATTTAAATCCCAAACTGATACAGAGGTAATAGTTCACTTAATCACGGAATATTTAAAAGAATTTAACTTGAAAGATACAATTATTAAAACTCTTAAACAGCTTCATGGAAGTTTTGCCTTAGGTGTAATTTTTAAAGATCAACCTGATCTTATAGTGGGTGCAAGAAGAGGATCACCACTTGCAGTCGGTTATGGTCCTAATGAAAACTATTTAGGTTCAGATTCCTATGCTTTAAAATCAATGACTAATAAAATTTCATATTTAAATGATGGGGAGTTTTGCATTATAAAAAAAGATCAGGTTGATTTTTTTGATGAAGAGGGATTAAAAGTTAATAAAAAAGTTTTAGAATTATCTTCTAAAGAACAAGACTATGACAAAGGTGACTTTAAGCACTTTATGGCAAAAGAAATTGAAGAGCAGCCAACAACATTAAAGAATTGTATAAACGAGTATATTGATACAATTAACAATGACATTAATATCTATAATTTTCCATGGAATATAAAGGAAATTTCCTCAGTTACATTAATTGGTTGTGGAACGGCTTATCACTCTTGTTTAATAGCAAAATATTGGTTTGAAGAAAATACTACACTTGATGTCACAATTGATATTGCCTCTGAGTTTAGATATCGAAAAAATAGATTTAAAAATGATAATTTGTATATTTTTGTTTCTCAATCAGGTGAAACAGCGGATACTTATGCTGCACTAGATTTATGTAATAAAAATAATATGAAAACTTGCAGTGTTGTTAATGTTATAGAAAGTTCTATTGCAAGAGATTCTAAATTTGTTTTACCTATTCACTGTGGTCCAGAAATTGGTGTTGCATCAACAAAAGCCTTTATGGGCCAAATGCTTGTACTTTATATTTTAGTATTAAAACTAGGAATTTTAAGAAAAGATTTAGATAAAGATTTATATTTAAATAAGATTAAAGATTTAAAAGTATTACCTAAATTAGTTGAGCAAACTTTATTAAATGAAAGTAAAATTCAAGCAGTTTCCAGTTCATTTACTGATGCTAAAGGCTCCATGTTTTTGGGAAGAGGTTTTTCTTATCCAATAGCATTAGAAGGGGCGCTTAAGTTAAAAGAATTAGCTTACGTTCATGCAGAAGGGTATCCGGCTGGTGAGATGAAACATGGTCCGTTAGCGTTAATTGAAGACGGAATGCCAGTAGTTGTTTTGGCTCCAAGAGATAATTATTATAAAAAAACTATTTCGAACATGCAGGAAGTAATAGCAAGAGGCGCCAAGGTTTTGTTGATCACAAATAAAAGTAAAGATGAAGTTTTTTCAGAAAATATTTGGGAAACTATATTGGTTGAGAGTACAAATGAGGACTTGTTACCATTTTTATTAACAATTCCTTTACAAAAATTAGCTTATTATTCAGCTCTGAAAAAAGGCTATGATATTGATAAGCCAAGAAATTTAGCAAAATCAGTTACAGTTGAATAATAACTAAACTCTGCTACAACACCCCTAGGTTGAATATGAAAAATTGGAAAATAAATAGTTGGAAAGATTATCCTGTTAAGCACATTCCGGAATATCCGGATAAAAAAGAATTAGATGGGGTGCTTAATAAGATTAAAGACTTCCCTCCTTTAGTTTTTGCTGGTGAGACAAGGCATTTAAAAGAACAATTAGCTCAAGTAGTTGATGGTAATGCATTTTTACTTCAAGGAGGAGATTGTGCGGAAAGTTTTGCAGAATTTCATCCTGACAATATTAGAGATACATTTAAATTAATTCTTCAAATGTCACTTGTATTAACTTACTCAGCATCTTTACCCGTTATCAAACTGGGAAGAATAGCTGGACAATTTTCTAAACCAAGAAGTTCGCCAGTTGAAAATATTGATGGAGTAGAATTACCAAGTTATTTAGGTGACAATATTAACGGTATAGAATTTAATGAAAAATCAAGAATACCTGATCCAAAACGATTGTTTAAAGCATATTCTCAATCAGCATCTACTCTTAATCTTATAAGAGCATTTTCACATGGTGGTTTTGCTGACCTTAAAAAAGTTCATACTTGGAATTTAGGTTTTATCAAAAAAACACCTGCGGGTAAAAAATTTAAAGAATTAGAAGACAAGATTGCAGATGCGTTAGCCTTTATGGATGCATGTGGAATTAATTCTGAATTTAATAGAAGATTAAAAACAGTAAACTTTTGGACATCACACGAAGCGTTATTACTTCCATTTGAACAATCTATGACAAGAGTAGATTCTACCACTGGTGAATATCATGCTACGTCTGCTCATTTTGTTTGGATAGGGGATAGAACTAGGCAGTTAGATGGTGGACACGTTGAATTTTGTAGAGGAATTGAAAATCCTATTGGAATTAAATGTGGACCAACCCTTAAGAGTGAAGATTTAATTGATCTATGTAATAGAGTTAATCCTAAAAATGAAAAAGGTAAAATAACTTTAATTTCAAGATTTGGACATGAAAATGTAGATAAATTTTTACCAAAATTAATTAGAGCAATTAAAAAAGAAGGTTTAAATGTAATTTGGTCATGTGACCCAATGCACGGCAATACAATAAAAGCAACATCTGGATATAAAACCCGTCCGTTCAATAATGTTGTTAATGAAGTAAAAAATGTTTTTGAATGCCACCAAAGTGAAGGAAGTTATGCTGGAGGACTGCACATTGAAATGACAGGTCAAGATGTTACGGAATGTACTGGTGGTGCTCAAAAAATATCTGATCAAGATTTATCACACCGGTATCACACTCATTGCGATCCAAGACTTAATGCTAATCAAGCTTTAGAATTAGCTTTTTTAATTTCTGATGAAATTAAAAAAAATGCCTCATATTCTAAAAAAAATATTAAAGCCGCGTCTTAAAACATTGTATTAAATACAATTTCGTTTAAATTTGAAATAATGAAACCAATAGAAAAAGCACAATTTATAAGTAATTGGATTAAAGATTATGTAGAAAAGATGCCTAGTAAGGCGGAATCTTTAGTCATTGGAATTTCTGGTGGTATAGACTCTTCTGTATCAAGCACCTTAAGTGCAATGACGGGTATAAAAACAATTGTATTATCAATGCCGATTAAACAAAAATTAACACAGCATGACTTAAGTTTAAAACATCAAGAGTGGCTTGGTAAAAATTTTAATAATGTTGAGGCTCATACTGTAAATTTAGATAAGTTATTTGAAACATTTGAAAATACTTTATCTAATTTTGATAGTGAACTTGGGATGGCTAATTCAAGAGCAAGAATTAGAATGACCACACTTTATCAAGTAGCTGCTGCCAACAAAGGCATTGTAGTTGGTACTGGAAATAAAGTTGAGGATTTTGGAGTAGGTTTTTATACTAAGTATGGAGATGGAGGTGTAGACATTTCTCCTATTGCTGATTGTAATAAAACAGAAGTTTGGGAGATAGGTAGGTCACTCAATTTACTAAAAGAGATAATTGAAGCAGCTCCAACAGACGGATTATGGGATGATGGTAGAACTGATGAAGGTCAATTAGGTCTTAAATATAGGGAATTAGAAGAAGCAATGAATAATGTTAACTCTATAAATAGAGAAAAATACGAAAAAATAAGGAAGATGAACTTGCATAAAATGGAACCAATCCCAGTTTGCAAGATTCCTAACTAATCTTATAGATTCACAAATCTATAATTAAAGTATAATTCTAAGATAATGAACAAGGATATTTATTTAACAAACAATTTAAGTAACAAAAAAGAAAAATTTGTTCCATTGGATAAAGAAAACATTGGCATGTATGTTTGTGGTCCTACAGTTTATGATAATCCCCACATAGGCAACGCAAGACCTCTTGTTATTTTTGATATTTTATACAAAGTTTTAAAATCTAAATATGGATATGACAAAATAAATTATGTAAGAAATATTACAGATGTTGATGATAAAATCATTAAATCATCAAAGGAAAAAAATATTTCAATATCTGAATTAACCAACAATATTATCAAAGATTTTAATGATGATTGTAATTATTTAAATTTAGACAACCCAAACCATCAACCTAAAGCAACAGATCATATTGATCTTATGATTGAAATGATTTCGTCTTTAATAGCTAAAAGTTTTGCATATGAAATAAATAATCATGTCTATTTTGAAGTAAGTAAATTTTCTGATTATGGAAAGTTATCAAATAAAAAATTAGAAGATTTAATTGCTGGCTCTAGAGTTGAAATTTCAGAAAATAAAAAAAAATCAGAAGACTTTGTTTTATGGAAACCCTCTAAAGATGATGAACCTTCTTGGGATTCTCCATGGGGCAAAGGAAGACCAGGCTGGCACTTAGAATGTTCAGCAATGTCAAAGAAATATTTGGGAGATATATTTGATATACATGGTGGCGGAATTGATTTGATTTTTCCTCACCATGAAAATGAAATTGCACAATCAAGATGCGCTAATGACACTAAAGTTTTTGCTAATTATTGGGTCCATAATGCATTTATTACTATGTCCAATGCAAAAATGGCTAAATCAACTGGCAACACATTAAAGATAAAAGATTTTAAAGAGAGTATTGATGGCCAAGTTTTAAAATTTGCCCTAATGAGTGCTCATTATAAACAACCACTAGACTGGAATGAAAAGCTTTTAAACGATTCCCATAATACTATTGATAAATGGTACGAGGTTTATTTAGACGCAAATGATAAAATAGTTTTAACGGAAGATATTTTATCTCCGTTATATGATGATTTAAATACACCAGGCTACATAGCAAATCTACACAAACTTTATGACAAAGCTTTAAAAGGTAACAATGAAGATAAAAGTTTGTTTGTTTCAGCTTGTAATTTCATTGGTATTTTAAATAAAACAAAGAAAGAATGGGTAGAGTTTAAAAAGAAAAAATCATCCATTAATGAAGAGGATACTTTAAAACTGATTGATCTACGAAATAAAGCAAGAGAAGATAAAGATTATAAACAGGCTGATTTAATAAGAAGTGAACTTTTAGACAAAGGTGTTTTAATAGAAGACAAAGATGGTAAAACAATTTGGAAATTAAAATGAGCAAAGAACAACTTTTTATATTTGATACAACGCTAAGGGATGGTGCACAAACGCAAGGTGTAGACTTTTCAGTAGATGATAAAATTAAAATTGCTTCTACTTTAGATATTTTAGGTGTTGACTATATAGAGGGTGGTTGGCCCGGAGCGAACCCTACTGATACTGAATTTTTTCAAAAGAAACATTCATTTAAGAATGCTAAACTAACATCATTTGGTATGACCAAAAGAACTGGACGTAGTGCCGATAATGACCCGGGTTTATCAGCACTTTTAAACTCAAACACACCGGCAGTTTGTATTGTGGGTAAGACTTGGGATTTTCATGTTGATATAGCTCTTGGTATTTCTAATGAGGAAAACTTAGAAAATATAAGAGAGACAGCTAAACATTTTGTTAAAGAGAATAAGGAATTTATGTTTGATGCAGAGCATTTTTTTGATGGATATAAAGCTAACTCAATTTATGCAATCTCTTGTCTTAAGGCTGCATTTGAACAGGGTGCAAGATGGATAGTTCTATGTGATACTAATGGTGGTACTTTGCCCCATGAAATTACAAAAATTGTTACTGCGGTTTGTAAAGTTATACCAGGTGAAAATTTAGGAATACATGCTCACAATGATACAGGCAATGCAGTAGCTAACTCTTTAGCTGCAGTTTGGGCTGGTGTAAGACATATTCAAGGAACAATTAATGGATTGGGTGAAAGATGTGGAAATGCTAATTTAATGACATTAATCCCTACACTTTTTTTAAAAAAAGATTTTGTTTCAAAATTTAAGTTACAAATTAAACCTGAGAATATTAAAAATTTAACACAATGCTCTAGACTATTAGATGAAATATTAAATAGGAAACCCAACAAACATCTACCTTACGTTGGTGCTGCAGCATTTTCTCATAAAGGTGGCTTACATGTGTCAGCAGTACAAAAAGACCCAAAGACTTATGAGCATATAGATCCAGAGGAAGTTGGAAATTCTAGAAATATTGTAGTTTCAGACCAATCAGGTAAATCAAATATTATTTCAAGGTTAAAAACTATTGGAATTGAAATAGAAGAAAATGATCCTAAAATTAAAAAGCTTTTAGATGAGGTAAAAGACAGAGAATTTATTGGATACAGCTATGATGGAGCTGATGCCTCTTTTGAATTATTAGCAAGACGAATTATAAGTGAAATACCAAGATACATATTGATTAAAGAATATGATGTTTCAGTTAAAAAAGATTCATCTGGAAAGATAGTTTCATCAGCAAAAGCCCAGCTTGAGGTCGATGGAGAAAAAATTATTTGTGAAGGTCAAGGCAATGGTCCTGTAAATGCCTTAGATAATGCCATTAGACAAAATGTAGAAAAATTGAGTAAATATTCTAAATATTTAAAAGATCTTAAATTAGTTGATTATAAAGTTAGAATTCTAAACACAGGTACAGAGGCAATAACAAGAGTTTCAATAGAAAGCACAGACTCAAAGGGTAAAAATTGGTTTACTATTGGTGTTTCAGCCAACATTATTGACGCTTCATTTAAAGCATTGGTAGATAGTCTGGATTATAAACTGTTTAAAGATAAGGCTCCAGCAAGTAAATAATTATGAAGATTAAAAAGTATTCTAGAATTCCATCTGACGCCAAAGATAGAATGAGTGTGAAGCCTATTATATGCTATCCAATAGATAGCTTAAAAGAGACCAACTTATCTATATTGCACCATGCCAGAAAAAACTTACAAAGTATTAGTGAATTCACGATACCTCCAAGAGATGCAAAAACTTTTGATGTAAAAAAGGGCCAATTTTTTAGAATTGAAAGCATAGAAGGCCCCCAAGTTGGTGACTTAAATATTTTTCAAGCAAATAATTTAGAAGAGAAATTTTATTCGGGTAAAACTAGAGCTCTTTATGGAACCCATCTTTCAACAGGAGATAAAATGTTAAGTAATTTCCCTTACCTAAGGTCGCTAGCTACAATAACTTGGGATACATTAGATTGGTATGGATATGATGTAGATGGAGGATCTGTTCACGATGTTATAGGAACACGCTGTGACCCATATACCTCTAAGCTGCTTTCTGACAATGACTATCATTATTGCTGCCATTCAAATCTAACAAGAGCTTTAGTTAATGAAAAAGGAATTAAGATTGATGAAGCAGAAAAATTAGTTCATGATGTTTTAAATGTTTTTATGTGTACTGGCTTTACTAATGATACCAAACAATATTTCATGAAAGCAAGCCCAGTAAGACCAGGTGATTATTTGGAATTTTTTGCTGAAACAGATTTACTTGGTATATTATCAACTTGCCCTGGTGGTGATTGTGGATCAGAACATTCTTCAGATAATGTTAATTGTTATCCATTAAAAGTTTCAATTTGGTCTGCACCACAAGATCTACTTAAAGGTTTAACTAGTTCAAAAATATCAAGCTATACTAGAAGTCATGGACTAGGTTAATTGAATAAGTAATGTCTTTTAATAATATTTCATTCATTTTACACCAACCTCAGTTATCTGAAAATATAGGTGCTTGTGCTAGAGCAGTAAAGAATTTCAACTTTAAAAAATTAGTGATTGTAAAACCAAAGCCAATTTTTCCAAATGATAAAATTTTAGCAACATCTGTTGGTGCCAAAGATCTAATTTTAAATGCTAAAGTTCATGAAACTCTAGAATCTGCGGTTAAAAAAGTAGACTATGTTATCGCTACGTCTGCAAGATTTAGAAATAAGAATATTAAGCATATAAGATTAAATGATTTAAAGAAAATTGACTTTAATAAGAAAGTTGCATTTTTATTTGGTTCAGAGGCATCTGGATTATCTAATAATGAAATTAGTTATGCAAATTATACTATGCAAATACCAACTAATGCTGATTTTAAATCTTTAAACTTATCTCACAGTGTCATTATTATTGCACACACAGTAGCAAACATTATTAACTTAAAAGGAGCAAAATATTCAAAGTCAAAAAAAGTGTCCCTTGCAAGTAAAAAAGATGTTCAGGCAATGACCAATTTATGTATAAAAAAATTAGAAGAAAAGAGTTTTTTTAAACCTCAAGAGAAGAAACCTATTATGCTAGAAAACTTAAGAAGTATTTTTTCCAAAATGGAGCTATCTGAGAAAGAAACACGTATTTTATCAAGTGTATTTGCTAGTTTAGCCAAAAAAGGTTGATTGACAAAATAATGAGTAAGTTTATAACCCCAACTATCAAATGACAAAAAGAATAAGTTCTAAACACAAAATAGATAGAAGGTTAAAAATTAACCTATGGGGTAGACCTAAAAGTCCTTTCAATAAAAGAGATTATGGACCTGGACAACATGGCCAAGGTAGAAAAGGGAAGCCTTCTGATTATGGTATTCAGCTACAAGCTAAACAAAAATTAAAAGGTTATTACGGTAATATTAATGAAAGACAATTTAGAAATATTTATAAAAAAGCTGCCATGCAAAAAGGTGACACAGGTGAGAATTTAGTAGGATTACTTGAGAGAAGACTAGATTCAGTTGTATACAGAGCAAGATTTTCAACAACAGTATTTTCAGCTAGACAACTTATTAATCACGGCCATGTGAAAGTTAATGGTAAAAAAGTTAACATTGCTAGTTATATGGTTAGCGAAGAAGATACGATTGAAATTAGAGATAAATCTAAACAGTTAGCATTTATTGATATTGCTTTAGCAAATAAAGAAAGAGAAACTCCAGAATACATTTTGATGGATGAAAAGAATAAAAAAGTTACATTTGTTAGAACCCCTAAGTTTGATGAGGTTCCTTACCCAGTTGTAATGGAACCAAATTTAGTTATTGAATATTATTCTCGTTAATCATTGATTAGAAGATCATCAAAAAAATTTATAGAAGAAACCCTCTTATCGAATCCTGATTGGTATATTTTAGATATCGGTTGTGGCTATAATGCAAATAAATTTGCAAGTGTAATTTGTGATGTTAACGATTTATCAAACTACTATCCAAATAAAAAATTTACAAAATTAACTGAAAAAAAATTACCCTTTAAGGATAATGAATTTGACTTCATTATAGCTAGCCATGTTATGGAGCATGTAGAAGATGTTGAATTTTTTATTAAAGAATTAGAGAGAGTATCAAAACAAGGCTATTTAGAGTTACCTACTATGCTGGAAGATAATTTAGTTTTTGAAAATAAAAAAGATCATTTGTGGCATATGGATTTTGATGATGTTGAGTTTAAATTATTAATCTCTAAAAAAGTTCAATACTTTGAACCAGTACTAACAGTGTCTTCAATTAAGAAGTTAAATGAACTTTTTAGAAGAAGTTTTATTCTTGAGTTATATTGGGAAAAAAATATTGATTATGAAATAAAAAAATTAGCAAATGAGAATTTTAAAAAAATATCAATAGCACTATTGTTAAAAAAATATTTTTCAAAAAGATTGAGAATGCTTCTTAAATAGTTATTTCTTAAAATTTATTGATTTATCCTCAAGAATTTTCTTAAGCTCACCGTTTTCATACATTTCTTTAACAATGTCACAGCCGCCAACAAATTCACCTTTGATGTAAACTTGTGGAATAGTAGGCCAGTCGCTAAATTCTTTTATACCCTCTCTTAAAGATTGAGATTCAAGAACGTTAATTCCTTTATAATTTACTTCTAAAATTTTTAACATGTTTGATATAGCCATAGAAAACCCACATTGAGGAGCATCAGGTGTTCCCTTCATAAATAAACATACTTCGTTTGTGTCAATATGATTTTGAATTAATTTTTTTGTTTGATCATCCATTATTGCTCCTTTGTTTTAATTGCTAATGCGTGTAGTTCGTTACCCATTTTTCCTTTTAAAGAATTGTACACCATTTTATGTTGTTCAATTTTACTTTTTCCAGAAAATTCTTTTGATGTAATGGTCGCTGAGTAGTGATTGCTATCTCCAGCTAAGTCTTGAATTTCTATTATAGCATCTGGTAAAGCTTCTTTAATAAGTGTTTCAATTTCTTTTATATCCATTGCCATTTTAATTACTCATGTAGTTAGTTAACCAAGTTGTATGTGATTTAATTAAATCGTCAATTGATACTTTTGTCTTATTATCAATAATTAGATCATTTTCATTTATAGTTCCAAGCTCATCAAAACGCACAGAGTTCCCATCAAGTATTTTGGTAACATTTTCAAGATCATCTTTACTAATTTCTATTATGTATCTTCCTTGGTCTTCACCAAACAAGTATTCAAACTGATTAATTAAGTAATTTGGTTTTTTAAGAGTTGCACCTTTTTTACCTTTAATGCACATCTTAGATAAAGCAGTAATAATACCACCTAGTGACACGTCATGAGCAGCTTTAATAAGTTTTTTATCAATAAGTTTTAAAATTGTTTCACCATTATTTTTTTCATTAAATAAATTTATCTCTGGGGGAGGGCCATTTTTTTCATTTAAAATATCTCTTGCAAATAAACTTTGTTCTAAGTGTCCTTCAGTTTTTCCTATAACTAAAAGAATATTATCGGTCTCCTTAAGAGCCATTGTAACCATGTTTTTATAATCTTTAATTAATCCAACACCCCCGATTGCAGGAGTGGGTTTAATACCAATATCTTTAGTTTGATTGTAAAATGAAACATTTCCAGACACTACTGGGAAATTTAAGTATGCACTTGCTTCTCCTAAGCCCTGAACACACTCAACAAATTCACCCATATTTTCTTGATTTTCAGGGCTACCAAAATTTAAACAATTAGTAATTGCAATTGGTTTTGCACCAACTGAAATTAAATTTCTCCAACTTTCACAAACAATTTGTTTTCCGCCACTTAAAGGGTGAGCCCAACAATATATTGCTGAAGAATCTACAGAAGCTGCAATAGCTTTATTGGTACCATGAACTCTAACAACACCTGCGTCTCCACCAGGTTTTTGAATAGTGTCACCCATAACAGTATGATCATACTGTTGCCAAATCCATTCTTTACTGCATATATTGGGATTAGATAAAATCTTGTGTAAAACACTAACTACTTTTAAAGTTTTAAATTCTTCTTTTTTAATTTTAATTTTTTTTGGTAATTTAGCTTTCTTCCATTTACGATCATACATCGGCGAATTTTCAACTAGTGTATTAACAGGAATATCTGCTACTTTATCTTCATCAAAATAAAGTTCAATTTTTTTACTTTTTGTTGTTTTACCAATTACCGCAAAGTCTAAATTCCATTTATCAAAAATTTTTTGAGCCATTTCTTCCTTGCCTTCTTCTAAAACGATTAGCATTCGTTCTTGGCTTTCAGAAAGCATAATTTCGTAAGGTGTCATATTTGCTTCTCTACAAGGAACTTTATTTAAATTCATCTCAATTCCTAAGTTTCCTTTTGAAGCCATCTCAATACTTGATGAAGTTAATCCTGCGGCTCCCATATCTTGAATTGCAATAATAGAGTCTCCTGCCATTAACTCTAAACAAGCTTCTAATAATAGTTTTTCAGTAAAGGGATCTCCAACTTGAACGGTTGGTTTTTTTTCTTCAATTTTATCATCAAAAGAGGCAGATGCCATACTAGCACCATGTATGCCGTCTCTCCCTGTTTTTGAACCAACGTAAATAACAGGCTTTCCTAATCCAGCAGCTTTTGAATAAAATATTTTATTTTTTTTAACCAATCCTAATGTCATGGCATTAACCAAAATATTACCATTGTAAGACTCATCAAAACTGGTTTGACCAGCAATAGTTGGAACCCCCATGCAATTACCATACCCACCAATTCCATGAACAACTCCACGAAGTAAATTTTTGGTTTTTTTATGCTGAGGTGAGCCAAAATGAATCGAGTTTAAATTGGCAATAGGTCTTGCACCCATTGTAAAAACATCCCTCATAATACCACCCACACCTGTTGCAGCACCTTGGTAAGGCTCAATAAACGAAGGGTGATTGTGGCTTTCAATTTTAAATACTATTGCATCATCATCACCAATATCAATAACACCAGCATTTTCTCCCGGTCCTTGAATCACACTCTTTCCTTTAGTGGGTAGATTTTTTAAATGGAATCTTGATGATTTATAAGAGCAATGCTCATTCCACATCGCAGAAAAAATACCCAGTTCAGTAATATTGGGAACTCGTTTTAGCAATTCACATATTTTTTCATACTCATCTTTTTTTAATCCATGATCAATTGCAAGTTTCTCGTTAACTATCATTATCTTAAATTGTTAATTAGGTTTTCAAAAAATATTGAACCATCTTCACCCGATAGAGCAGGGTCAATCATTCGCTCAGGATGAGGCATCATCCCAATAACATTTTTCTGCTTATTAAATATACCAGCAATATTTTGTAATGAACCGTTAGGATTAGATTTCTCATTAACGTTTCCGTTTTCATCTGAATAAAATAAAGCTATTTGATTATTGTCATTAATTTCTTTAATTTGGTCATTAGAGCAAAAGTAATTTCCTTCATTGTGAGCTATGTGAAATTCATAAATATTTTTTTTAACATCTTTAAAATATGAATTGTTTTCATTGTTAACTTTCACAAAAACATTTTTACATATAAACTCTAGGTATTTATTTCTAAGCAGAACCCCTGGTAACAAGCCCGATTCAACTAAAATTTGAAAGCCATTACAGATACCCATAACCTTACCACCCCCTTTTGCAAAGTTAAGTAATGATTTCATAATCTTAGATTTTGAAGCCATGCTTCCACATCTAAGATAATCTCCATAAGAAAAGCCACCAGGCAAAACTACTAAATCACTTTTTGGGAGCTCTAGGTCATCATGCCAAACCATTTTATTTTTAAAACCAAATTTTTTTAAGGCAACATCCACATCTCTATCACAGTTAGATCCGGGGAAAGTTATTACAGATGAGTTCATTATTTATTATTGCGACTCAATAATTTTATAATTTTCTATTACCAGATTAGCTAAGAGTTTATTACACATTTCATCCACTTTTTCTTGAGCTTTTTTTTTATCATTTTCTTTTGTATTAATTTCAAAATATTTTCCTTGTCTTACTTCATTGATGTCGTCAAAACCCATGCCATTTAATGTTTGGTGAATAACTTTACCTTGTGGGTCTAGTACATCTTTTTTAAGAGTAATAATTACTGATATTTTCATATCTACTTTCTTTTTTTAATTGATCTTAGTTTTGTAACGTTGACTGCACTTACATTCGAGTTTTCATGAAGAATTCCTAGTCTTTTTGCAACCTCTGTATAAGCTGGTATTAGATCTCCTAAGTCTTTTCTAAATCGATCTTTATCAAGCTTCTTATCAGTAACCGAGTCCCATAATCTGCAAGTATCAGGACTTATTTCATCAGCTAAAATAACTTCAGATTTCCCGTTTACTTTTAATCTTCCAAACTCTAGTTTAAAATCTATTAACTTAATTCCTACACCTCTAAACATACCAATCATAAAATCATTAATTCTTAAAATCATTTTTTTAACTTTTTCTAACTCTTGTTTAGTTGCCCAATCAAAGGCTAAAATATGCTCTTCTGCTATTAGTGGGTCGCCTAATTTATCATCTTTTAGGCAATACTCTAATAATGGTTCTTTTAAAACTGTACCGTCTTCAATACCAAGTCTTTTTGTTATAGAGCCAGTGGCAACATTTCTTATAATGAATTCTATTGGAATTATTTCAACAAGTTTAATAACCTGTTCTCTCATATTTAATCTTTTTATTAAATGGTTTTTAATTCCTATTTGACCTAAGTTTGTCAGGATATGTTCGGATATTCTATTGTTTAAAACACCCTTACCTTCAATTTTTGATTTTTTTAAATTATTAAAAGCAGTAGCATCATCTTTAAAATACTGAATAACTAAATTTTTATCCTCTGTTGCGTAGATAATTTTTGCTTTACCTTCGTATAACTTTTTACCTTTTTTCATTATTTAAAAACTCTTTTAAAGATTAAGTCTACATTTTTAAAGTGAGATGAATAATTAAATATTCTTTTTAGTTTTTTAGGAGAAATCTTAGTCATAATAAATTTATCTTCATTTATAACATCAAATAAATTTAAGTTTTCAATAAAACATTTTTTTGCAAAGTTTTGAACTATTTTGTAAGATTGTTCTCTACTCAAACCAGATTTTGTTAACTCAAGCATAACCTCTTGAGAAAATATTAATCCTTTAGTTAAATTTAAATTTTCAATCATTTTTTTTGGATACACAATCATTTTATCTAAAATACTTCCAAGTCTAACCAAGGCAAAGTCCAAAGTTATATTTGCATCTGGCCCAATGTTTCTTTCAACACTTGAATGGGAAATATCTCTTTCATGCCATAGGGCAATATTTTCTAGAGCCGGGACGACAGCACTTCTAACCATTCTTGCTAGACCAGTTAAGTTTTCGCTTAAGATTGGGTTTTTTTTATGAGGCATTGCTGATGAACCTTTTTGATCTTTAGAAAAATATTCTTGAAGTTCATAAACTTCTGTTCTTTGTAAATGTCTAATTTCAATTGCAACTCTTTCAACTGATCCTGCAATAATTCCAAGAACTGAAAAATAAAACGCATGTCGATCTCTTGGTATTACCTGTGTAGAGATTGGTTCTATTTTTAAGCCAAGTTTTTTAGCAACATATTTTTCAACGTTTGGACTTATGTTTGCAAATGTACCAACTGCACCAGAGATTGCACATGTTGAAATTTCATCAATTGCATCAACTAGTCTTTTTCTGTTTCTTTTAAACTCTTCATAGAATGAAGCAAGTTTTAAGCCAAATGTAATGGGCTCTGCGTGTATGCCGTGACTTCTTCCCATGCAGGGTGTGTACTTATATTTTTTAGCCTGCTTTTTTAATACTTTTAAAATTTGATCAATGTCATTTATTAAAATTTTACCAGATTGAACTAATTGAATATTTAAACTTGTATCTAAGACGTCTGAAGATGTCATTCCCTGGTGAAGATACCTTGCTTTAATTCCAGCTTTTTCTGTAACAGAGGTTAAAAATGCTATCACATCATGCTTAACCTTAGATTCAATTTGGTGAATTCTTTTTACGTTAATTTTAGCTTTTTTTCTAACAACAGAAGCTACACCGTTTGGAATTTGACCCATTTTTTCCATTGCTTCAGCAGCTGCAATCTCCACATCAAGCCAAATTTGGTATTTATTTTCTTCTGACCATATGTCAGTAAGTTGTTTTCTAGAGTATCTTTCAATCATTAATTATAAATAAGGAGGCTTAGAGTAACCTTTAACAGATTCTGTAAAGATTTCATAACCATTTTCAGTAATACCTAATGTGTGCTCAAATTGTGCTGATAAAGATTTATCTTTTGTTACAGCCGTCCACCCATCCTTAAGCATTTTGACATCCCACTCACCAACATTTATCATGGGCTCGATTGTAAAAGTCATGCCAGGTCTAAGTTCCATACCAGTATTTTTCCTTCCATAGTGTAAAACATTTGGAGGTTCGTGAAATGTAGTGCTTATCCCATGACCGCAAAAATCCCTTACAACAGAGTAGCCTTTTTTTTCAACAAAAGATTGTATTTCATGTCCAATATCACCAAGTCTTAATCCAGGTTTTAATAATTTTATAGCTCTCATCATAGATTCATAAGTAGCATCAATTAGGTTGTTAACTTTAATAGGGGTCTTTCCAATACAAAACATTCTGCTTGTATCACCATAATGCTCATCAACGATGGCCGTCACATCAACATTTAAAGCATCGCCTTCATTTAGCACTCTATCAGAGGGTATTCCGTGACAGACAACATGATTTAAAGAAGTGCATAATGATTTTTTAAAACCTCTATAAAAAAGTGGAGCAGAGTAGGCGCCATTATCTCTTATAAATTCATAACCTAATTTGTCTATAAACTCTGTAGTTATGCCTGGTTTAATATTATCTGTAAGCATATCAAGAGTTTTTGCAGCTAATTTTCCTGCCACTCTCATTTTTTCAAATTTTTCTGAATAATCAGTCATTAATAATTTTAATTTTTTTTTCTATTATAATTTCTTTTGAACTTATTTTACAACGATAAGCTAAAAAGTTAACACCAGCTTTTTTTGCGAGTAAATAATTTTCATAATATTCTTTATCAATATCTTTTGCTATTTTAAAGTTTTCAACACCTTGTATTTGAACTAAAAATAATAAATAAGATTTATAACCCTTTTTAATGGCCGTAATAAGAGTTTTTAAGTGTTTAGATCCTCTAGCAGTCACAGCATCTGGAAATTCTGCAATTTTTTTATCTCTAAATAATGTAACATTTTTAACTTCAACAAATATTTTTTGTCTGTTTTTTTCAACTAAAAAATCAAACCTAGTTTTTTTATCAAAAAAAACCTCAGGTTTAATGCTGTCATTATTTGAGACTTCTTTAACAAGATTGTTAAATAATCCATGGTAGGCTATTTTATTAGCAAAATGAGTGTTAACACCCACTAAATTTTTCTTAACTTTAATGATTTCCAATGTGTATTTAAGTTTTCTTTTAGGATCATCATTTTTAGAAATAAAAACTTCGTTCCCTTCATCTAATAAACCCTTCATAGACCCTGTATTTGGGCAATGAGCTGTTACAATTTCTTTATCCAACTTAATATCAGCAAAAAACCTCTTATATCTCTTGATAAGTTTGCCTTTTATTAAAGCTTTGGTAAATTCCATTACTAAATTATACATTTAAAATGAACAAAAACACAAAAGTTAATGCCGCAATATTAATTATAGGTAATGAAATTTTATCTGGCAGAACTAAAGATACCAACACCTCAGCATTGGCAACTTGGCTTAATTCAATAGGAGTTAAGGTAGGAGAGGTTAGGGTAATTCCTGATATAGAAAAAAAAATAATTGATACACTAAATTTATTGAGATCAAATTACGACTATGTCTTTACAACTGGAGGTATTGGTCCCACCCATGATGATATTACAGCTGAATCTGTTTCAAAAGCATTTGGTTTAAAATACGAGATACATAAAGAAGCTTATAAAATTTTAGAAGCATATTATAAGCCTGGTGAATTTAATAAAGGTCGGCAAAAAATGGTATGGATGCCAGAAAATGCTAACTTAATATTAAATCCTACTAGTGGAGCTCCAGGGTTTAATATTAAAAATGTATTTTGTTTACCAGGAGTACCGTCAATTTTAAAATCGATGTTGGGTGCTTTAACTAATGCTATTGTCGGAGGTGAACCCATCTTAAGTTTTACGATAAGTTTAAAAACAGTTGAAAGTGAAATAGCCAGTTCATTAACAAAAGTTCAAAATGAAAATCAAGATGTGGAGATTGGTAGCTATCCTTTCTTTCAAGCAGGAAAGTTAGGTGTCTCAATTGTGATACGTTCTGAGGATCAATCTAAAATTGACAATTGTAATGCACAAATTTTAAAGTTTGTTAATGAAAAAAATATTGAAGTAGTGGATCGTTAAATGCTTTACTTTGCTTATGGTAGTAATCTGCATCATTTTCAAATGAAACGAAGATGTAAAGACAGCGTTTTTTTAAAGAAGATTAATCTTAAAGATTTTAGATTAACATTTAGAAGTAAATATAGAGCAGCAGATATTGAACCTAAAAAAAATTCAATAGTTCCAGGTGCTTTATTTGAAATTTCTAAGAGTGATGAAAAGAAATTAGATGTTTATGAAGATTATCCAACTCTTTATAAAAAGTATTATTTTACCTATTATGGAAAAAAAGTAATGACCTATGTAATGGTAAAAAAAACTTCATTTAGATTTCCTACAGAGCGGTATTTAAATATAGTTAAAGGTGGCTATAACAATTGTAATTTAGATAAAAGTTATCTTAAAAAAGCATTAATATCTTGACTTTGTTTACTTATTTGAAAAATTTTATACTGGCTGTAAAATTTAATATAATTGAGTGTATTCTCAATTTTTACAATTCTCGATATTTTCAATTTTATAAATATTATATTTAATAAAATTATTTTTGATTAAAAAATTTCTAACAGCTATTTTTTGGTTTAAATAACCATTTTTTTTATTATCAAAGCAGTTAGCATTTTTGAGATTAGTATGAATTATATATTCAATATTATTATTATTTATGTATTTTGGTAATAAATTTTCAAATTTACTGTTTTTGTTGTAGGAACTCAATACTGAAAGATATCTTTGTGAATAAAAATTTTCTTCATAAAATATTGATTGTCTTCCATCTGCAAACGTCAATACATTCTTTTTTTTAAAATCTATTTTTTTGATTTGTTCTGCATTGTAATAAGAGAAAGCAAATTTATTTTGATATTTATTTTTAAAATTCTTTTTAAGAAAACCATCATAAGCAGTATAAACAAAAGCAGCTGAAAAAATAAAAACTATAGTTAGCTGTGCATATACAATAACTTTTGTAGGAAAATTCATTCTAGGCAGATAATAAGCTAATATTAGAAATGCTTCTAGGTAATACCTTGGTGAAATTTGCCCAGTAATTAAAATCATAAAAAAAATTATCAACGGAAAAAAGTGTAATTTTTTAAGTAAATTATAATTAAAAAATAAAATTAAAAATAATAAACCAAATGTTGCAGATAATTGTGAAAAATTTGTTGGAACAAAAATTTTTAAAAAAGTTTTATAATCAGCGTAATTCGTCAACCAGCCTTCAGTGGTTCTCAGTGAGTATTGTAGCGCTTTTAATGACTCTTTATTTGAGCCTAAATAATTATCAAAAAAAGGTGAAAAAATATTTCCATAAGCATTATATTTTATAAAAAACAAAGGAACAAAAAATAACAGCACACCTATAGAGCTAAAAATTATAATTTTAATGGCTTTAAAATTATAATTATATAAAAAATAAATAAATAAGGGTAATGAGATCAAAATGTAGCTAGTTTTAATTGAGGCATAAAATACCAACAGCATGCATACAATAAAGATTTCAAGATTATTTTTTAATTTTTTTTCATAAATGTTAATAAATAAAATCAGAAATAAAATAGAAAATGTCATTTGCAATTTTTGTGTTGAAATGAGAAATATCAATAGTGGACATGATAATATGATACTTTTAAAATGCCTGGAATCTTTCTGAGTGTACATGAAAACTATTAAAACAAAAAAATTAAGGATTGAGCCAAAATTATCTGACTTTAATAATACTGATATTGAAAGTAGAATTTCATTATTTGCAATCATTGAAAATTCAATGTTTTTTTGTATATCACTGAATAAGTGACTCTCTGCTAACAATCTAAAAGGAAAGTTTAAATGATAGGCAATACTATCAGCGTCAGATAGGGGTAAAATAGAAATTAAAAATAATAAAGGTAATATTAATAAAAAAATAATATGTTTTTTCTTAAAATTTTTTAATTTTAAACCCATATTGATAATCTCTTTTTTTTTGTAGACGTAATAAAAAAAATATAGAGTTAATAAAAATGAAATTAATAGAAGATATTTAATTAAATATAATGAATTAAAAATTAATAAAATGTTAAAAACTGCCGTATAAAAAGACAGTTGTAAAAAAAAAATAATAATTTTAGAAAATTCACCAAATATATCTATTTTATTAATTTTTATAAACTGATCAATAAGTGCAGATTTAACAAAAAAATATATTATGAAAGATAAACTTGTAATAAAACTTAGATAAAAGTTATTAATAAAATGTTCGCTATACGTCATTTGTTTGTAAAATTATATTACTACACATTAAAAAACCTAAATATCACTTTATTCAGATAAGTCATTATGTACCTTAAAACTATTCTTGAAATCTATTATAATTGTTATATTAGAGCATTATGAAAGTTGTTATTTTAGCAGGAGGTTTAGGCTCCAGACTATCTGAGGAAACTTATAAAATTCCAAAACCTATGGTTAAAATTGGTGATAAGCCGATTATTGAACATATCATAAGCCATTATCTTAAATTTGGATTCTCTGAAGTGATTATTTGTGCAGGTTATAAAAAAGAAGTAATAATTGATCATTTTAAAGATAAAAAAAATATTCACGTAGAAGACACTGGGCTTAATTCACAATCTGGAGCAAGGATTAAAAAAATAAAATACTTAATAGGTGAGGATAAATCTTTTTTTATGACTTATGGAGATGGTCTATCAGATATAGATATTAAGCAGCTTTTAAATTACCACAATTCACATGAAAAAATGGCAACCTTAAGTGCTGTAAGACCCATTCCAAGGTTTGGGCATCTTACAATAGAAGGTGATACAGTTATTCAATTTAAAGAAAAAGATAAACTTTCGGAGGGTAGAATTAATGGTGGGTTTTTTGTACTAGATACAAAAATATTTGATTATATCGGTAACAATGATGACTGTGTATTCGAAAAAGAACCATTAGAAAACATATCTACTAAAGGTGAGTTGATGGCTTATAAGCATGACAGTTTCTGGCATCCAATGGATACATTAAGAGATAAAAATTATTTAAATGAATTATATATTAGTGGAAAAAAAAGCTGGCTATGAAAAAAATTAAAATCCCTTATGGGAAAAATGTATATGGAAAAGAAGAAGTTAGCGCTGTTATAAATTGTTTAAAAAGAACTACACAGATGTCAAAAAATGTTTTACTTTTTGAAAAAAAAGTAGCAAATATTTTCAATAAAAAATATGGGATAATGGTGAATTCTGGATCATCAGCTATTCTTTTAGCGCTTAAAATTTTAAATCTTAAAAAGGGTAGTGAAGTAATTATTCCTTGTTTGAATTTTGGTACCGCTATATCTTCACTAGTCATTAGTGGTCTAAAGCCAATATTTGTTGACGTTGACAAATATACTTTGCAAATTGATGAAAAATTAATAACTGAAAAAATAAATAAAAATACTTCTGCAATATTAGTACCTAATCTCATTGGTAACATTCCAAATTGGCCATCTATAAGAAAAATTGCAAATAAATATAATCTAAAATTAATAGAAGACTCAGCTGACACTTTAGGGGCAAAAATTAACAACAAATCTACTGGCAATTATAGCGATATGACAATAACCAGTTTTTATGGATCCCATGTAATAAGTTGCGCTGGAAATGGTGGTATGTTGATGTTAAATTCAAAAAAAGATTATAATAAAGGCAGAGTAATTAGAAGCTGGGGAAGACTATCCTCTACAATTAAACAATCTGAAAGTATAAAAGAAAGACTAAATATTAAACTTTCAGGGATTGATTATGATCGAAAATTTGTTTTTAGTGAAATGGGTTACAATTTTGAGCCCTCAGAAATAGGTGCGGCCTTTGGTTTAGAGCAATTAAAAAAATTCAAAAAATTTAGTAAAATAAGGAATGAAAATTATTTTTATCATTATAAATTTTTCCAATCATTAAAAAATTTTTTCGATTTACCAGTAATGTTTGATAAAGTATTTACTAATTTTTTAGCTTACCCAGTGATTATTAAAGATAATAAAAAAATTAATAGAAAAAAATTACAAATTTATTTAGAAAAAAAATCTATACAAACAAGACCTATATTTACAGGTAATTCACTGAGACACCCGGCATTTGTTAAACTAAGATCTTCAGTAAATAAAGTTAATAACTATCCTAATTCAGACTTTATAATGAAAAATGGTTTACTTATAGGCTGTCATCAAGGATTAGGAATTAAAGACTTAGATTATATTCATAAAAATATTATTAATTTTATAAATAAAATTAATTAAATTTAAGAATTTACTTTGTTATATTTTTGTAATTTTTTTTATACCAGTTCACAGTTTTTAAAATACCATCTCTAAAGTTATTAGTAGGTTTCCATTTTAGATCCTTAATAGCTTTTTTATAATTTAATTTTTGTGTAATATTTTCTATAGAAGAACTATTTGAGGTAATTATTTTTAAATTTGTATTCATAAGCTTCTGAATTGTTTTAATTACTTCAAGATTATTTAAATTGAATTTTGAACTAATATTATAAATAAAAAGTTTCTTTTTTTTATTTATATTCATATAGAGCATTAATTTGTAGTAGGCATTACTAACATCATCTACATAGACATAGTCTCTCCTCAACTTATTTGAAGCTCTTAGTTTAATAGGCTCATCTTTTATAGACTTAATAATAATTCCCGGTATTAACCTCCCCAGATTTTTGTCAGAAGGTCCATAAATATTGCTGGACCTAATAATGCCAATCTTTAAATTATAAGTTTTGGCGTAAGATTGAGAAATTAAATCAGCCGCAGATTTAGACACATCATCTGGATAATCCCCATGCAAAGTGTCAGTTTCTATAAAAGGTTTAATTCCCATTTTACCATAAGCTTTAGCCGAAGAGCTAATAATTATATTAATTTTTTTATCTACTCTCCTTACAGCTTCTAAAATATTTATTGTACCTGTTATGTTAGTTTTGAATGTCTCAAGCGGATTTAAATAAGACTTAACAGTTTGTGTGATAGCACCTAAGTGAATTATTGTAGTAAATTTATTTTTTTTTATTATCTTTATAAATTGATCTAAGTTGTTAAAATTTCCATATAGTCTTTTAATTTTAGATGTATTAGAAAAATTTAAGTTTCTTTTTTTTTTAGACCTATCAAGAATAAATATTTTAAATCCTTTTTGACAAAGAATGTTAGATAAGGAAGCTCCTACCATTCCAAAACCACCTGTGATTAATATTTTTTTCATTTATAGAATATTTTTTAAAATAACCAACAGTATTTTAGAGCCATCTTTCCATGCAACTAATTTTTTACCTTCTGCAAAAGTCCTTGGTGTATATGTTGTGTAAAATTCACCAATTATGAATTTTTTTTTCGCAAATTTACAAATTAATTCAAATTCAAAATCAAAACCAGACGTTTTGACGAAAACTTGGTTATATTTATTTTTATCAAAAATTTTAATGCAGCCAGCAGAATCTGTCAGATTAACATTAAAGAAAAAATTAATTAAAGAGGTTAAAAATCTAACTCCGTAATAATTTGATTTATAGATAAAATGATCCTTTTCATTTATTCGTGATCCAACAAGCAAATCGAGAGATCTAGATTCAATTAAATCAATACCATTTAATAAATCTTCAACAAAGTACTCATCGATATCAAAAACACAGCAATATTTACCTTGTGCAATTTTACAGGCCTCTTTAATCGATCCACCTTTTCCTAAATTTGAACTATTAAAGACATAAGTAATGTTATCAAATAAACCTTCGGATTCTAATTTTTTTAATTTTATTTTTGTGCCATCTGTAGAATTATTGTCTAGAATTATTATTTCTATATTTAATTCAGATTTTTGTATTTGTTTGATGCAATCAATTAATCTTTTATCAATTAAATTTACCTCATTATAAAGACAACAAATTATAGATGCGTGTATATTTTGCTTATTCATTTTATTCATAATAAAATTTTTTAGTATTATTAATTCATTTTTTTACATTATAATAAACATTACTTAAAACTTTAAATCAAAATAGATGTGTTGAAGAAAGCTTATTTAGTATTAAAAGGTTCTATTTAGAATTTTAGATGCTTAAATTCCTTATAATTAGCTTTGTACCACTTTATAGTTTTTAAAATTCCTACATTAAAATCAGTTACAGGTTTCCATTTAAGGTCCTTAACAGCTTTTCTATAATTTAATTTTTGAGCAATGATTTCAATTGATGAATTATTTAAAATTATTGGTTTTAAAGTAATATTAATAATTTTGTATATTCTTTTAATTACTTCTAATGAGTTAAAATTAAATTTTGATCCAAGGTTGTAAATAAAAAGTTTTTTCTTTTTATCTTTATTCATATAAAGCATTAATTTGTAGTAAGCGTTACTTACATCGTCCACAAAAAGGTAGTCCCTTCTAAGTTTGCCAGAAGTTCTGAGTTTAATAGGCTCTGCTTTTAAAGCCTTAACTATAGTACCAGGAATTAATCTGTCCATATTAGTATCAGCAGGTCCATAAATATTACCCGATCTAATAATACCAATTTTAAGATTGTAGGTTTTTGAGTAAGATTGTGAAATTAAATCGCCAGCTGATTTAGAAACATCGTAAGGATAATCACCATGCAAAGGATCCGATTCAATATAAGATTTTTTTGTCATTTTACCATAAGCTTTGTCAGAAGAGCTAAATATTACATTAATCTTTTTATTTATTATTCTTACTGCTTCTAAAATATTTATTGTACCAGTCACATTATTTTCAAATGTATCATAAGGTTTTTTATAGGCATCAATAACTTGTGTAATAGCTCCAAGATGAATTATGATATCAATTTTATTTTTTTTAATGATAGTTTTAAGTTGGTTTAAGTTCTTAAAATCACCGTTTTGTCTTATAATTTTTGAATCAATATATGAATTTAATAACTTTCTTCTTTCTTTAGATTTATCAAGAATAATTATCTTATATCCCTTTTTATAGAGAATATTAGATAAGGAAGCTCCAAGAATGCCAAAACCACCTGTAATTAATATTTTTTTCATTTATACAATATCATTAAAATTAATATTTACATTTGTAAGTTTGTATAACATTAATTGTATAAATAAATGATATATATTTGGTTTAGATATGGTGTTGAGTTATAAATAAATGTGAGTATATACATAAAAAATAATTATGCCCTCGTGGTGAAATTGGTAGACACAACGGACTTAAAATCCGTGCCTTTTTGGAGTGCCAGTTCGAGTCTGGCCGAGGGCACCATTAGATGAAAGATAAATTTTATTTAGTTTTTGATAGAACGAAGGCTTCTTTAAAGATTAAATCAATCTTAATTAAAAAAGTTATCATTACATCTTTAAGAAAATCCAACATAATAATTGTTTTAGGTGGTGATGGTTTCATGCTTCAAACTTTAAAAAAACTACATAAATATAAAAAACCTTTTTATGGAATTAACTCTGGAAACTATGGTTTTTTGATGAATAAGTTTTCTAATAAAAACATTATCAAAAATTTAAATATCTCTAATAGTATTAAAATTTATCCTCTACAAATGACTGTTACTAATAAAAGCAATCAAACAAAAAAATCAATAGCTATTAATGAGGTGTCAATATTAAGACAAAGCAAGCAGGCATCATCAATTTCTATTACAGCTAATAAGAAAAACATTATTAAAAATCTTATCTCTGATGGCGTATTAGTTTCAACACCAGCAGGCAGTACAGCCTATAATTTATCAGCACATGGACCAATTCTAAATTTAGATTCAAGAAAACTAGCAGTAACACCCATTAGTCCTTTTAGACCTAGAAGATGGAAGGGTATAATTGTTAGTGATAAATCTAAAATTTTAATAAAAAATTTAGATGCAAATAAAAGACCTATTAGCGCTGTTGCGGATAATTTTGAAGTTAGAAATGTAAAGACTATTATAATTCAAGCTAATAAAAAAATTAGCTTCGAATTATTGTATGACAAAAATAATAGTCTTCATAAAAAGATTAAGATTGAGCAAACACGAAAAGAAACTTCAAACAATTAAGTGATGGTGCCCCCGCACGGAGTCGAACCGCGGACCTATTGATTACAAATCAACAAGCTAACAAATTATCCTTTCATTAATTATTGATACTACTTACTTCTAGACTCCCGTCAAGGTTGCTCAAGATATTTCACTACAATTTCACTTCAACATATTTTTTATTATGTTAGATATTAACTAATTATGAAAAGATTAATATTTGCGTTAGTTCTAAATATCTTTGCAAATTTTAATTACGTTACAGCCGAAACTATAACGATGCCGTCAAGTTTGACAGCTGATACCACTGCTTTTGTTTTATTATCTTCTTCAGGAACAACACCAAGTATCAGTGGATATACGGCAACAGATTTATTAGCAACTATTGTTGCATCAGCTGGAACTTTAATTGTTACAACTACCACAGGTTTGGAACAAGCATCTGGGTATTGTGATTATACTGCAGATAATTCTAGTGAACCTACTAATTGCAAATTAGAAGCTAGCGATCATCCTGAAATAGGATTTATAGGAACTCAGGCTGAAATAAATGCCGCTCTAGCTACTTTATCTTTTAAAGGTGATGGATCTACTGGATCACCAACTGTTACACTTTCGATAACACCTGCTGGTAATAATTATAATTCAGCAAATGGTCATTATTATAAAATAGTTAACGATGATGAGATTTCTTTTACAGATTCAATAGCAGCAGCTGAAGGATCTACATATAATGGATTATCTGGTTATCTTGTTAGTATAACTTCAGAAGCAGAAAATGATTTTTTAAATGCAAAAGTGAATCAAAATGCTTGGATTGGTGGTTCTGACAAAGCCTCATTAACTTCAAACTCTCATTCAGTAACTGAAGGAACTTGGGAATGGATATCAGGTCCTGACAACGGAAAAACTTTTTTTTGTCAAGTAGCAATTAGCGGTAAAGCTAATGCTGCAGATAGTGATTGTACAGTAGCTACTGGTTACTCTTATAATAATTGGAGAAATGCCGAACCCAACGATCATAGCAGTAATACAACTGGAGAAGAAGATTGTGCACACATGAGAAGTGATGGAGAGTGGAATGATTTTCCATGTAATTCGACAAGTGTAGATTATTACATTATTGAATATGGAGGAACTGCAGGTGAAACAGCAACAACATCTGGATTAACAATATTAACAATAGAATCTTTAGAAGCAAGTGGAAGTACGCACCAAGCATTTAATGACAAACAATTATCTGGAATAGTGGAAGCTCAAACTGAGAGCATGAAAAGACATATGTTTAATTCGACTAATTCTATTATGGATCGAATGGAACAGTTCAGAAGAACTGGGGATAACAAAGGTTTACAGTTAAATGATTTTAGATTGTCACTCATTGATCAAGGAGTAGATAGTCATACTCATGCCAAACTAGCAAAACATTATCTACAAAAATACTCTAAAAAAGTTTCTGATAAAAAAGGATTTAATCTTACAGAGAAAAATATAGAAAAATTTATTACCGAACTACCACTTTCAAAATATATGAAACAAGAATTTGGTTTAAAGCCTAAAAAATGGGTTATGTGGAGTGCAGGTTCAATATCTCAAGGAGGTCTTAACTTTAGTGTTGGTCAATTAGGTAGAAAAAATAAATCTAATGGATTTACAGTTGGCGCAGATTTAGACCGGAGTGATAATTCCTTATTAGGGTTTGCTTTAAGGGATGAAACTGAGGATGTAGAGGTTAGTACAAATGGAACTAAGTATAAATCTGATAATTCAACATTATCATTTTATAACACTTGGAAAGCTAATGATGAAAACTATGTAGATACTTTCATAGGATTTGGGAAAACAAAACAAGCAACTACAAGAATTGTTGATGTTACAAATAAGACTAAAGTTACGGGTGAATTGAAAAGTAAACAAGTTTTTGGTGCAATTAAGTATAATTTCAAAAAAAATTATAAATTAATTAATCTTAACAATTACTCCATAGTAAATTTTGGTTACAGCATGTTTGACTCTTATTCAGAAAAAGGTGACAGTAATTTAAAATTAAAATTTGATGATCGTGATCTAAAATCTTATTCTCTTTCTATAGGATCTTTAATAGATTCTAAAATAGATTTTAAAAATTCAAAATTTATTCCATATTTAAAACTTGATATAACAGAAGATCTGACTGAAGCTTCTAATTTAAAAGCAAATTATATCTCAAGCTCCTCTAATCAATATAGCAAAAGTATTAGTAAACATTTCTCAGCTATTATTCGAGTAGAGACTGGATTTGATTGGAATTTTAGAAATAATTGGAATATATCATCTTCTTTAGAAAGAATTGATAAAAATGGTTTTGGACATCAAAACAGTTTAAAATTTAATGCAAATAAATCTTTTTAGATAAAAAATAATTTTCACTACAATTTCACTACAGTGAGTTCTACTTTCTTCCTTTGTATAGTCTTTGTTCTACCTTTTTTTCTTACAGTTTTTTTTCTGAAGTTTCAAAAAGTGAAATAAGTAAAGGATTGTGTGGTGCCCCCGCACGGAGTCGAACCGCGGACCTATTGATTACAAATCAATTGCTAAAGTTTAAATAAATATTTGTTAGCAACAATAATCTTGAAATATTTTAAGCCTGGTCACAATCCTGGCACAGTGGTATGTTTTTTTATGCCAAGATACTTTGCTGTGTTTCAGGGAACCACATATGAAGAGGAAAAAGCTTTGTCTTGTCTTTGGGCTCCAAAGTTTGGTCAAAACGGACAAGAGTTTCATCATCATAAAAGATTAATAGAAGTTAATACTGGTGATAGAGTTATCCATCTAGTTAAAAAAAGAATAGTAGCTATCTCAACGGTTAAAGCAAAAGCTTATGATGCAGAGGCACCTTGGTTGAAAGATGAAAAGAAACCTTGGCTAAAGGATGGTAGAAAAGTTGATGTCGAAATCATTGAACTTGATGATCCAATAAATACAGACTCTATTTTTGATAGAGTAAAAAATTTTCTACCTGAAAAATATAGTCCATTTAATAAAGATGGTGGAGGAAACCAAGGGTATTTTTATGAAGTAGGACATCAAGTTTTTAATATAATTTTAAATACTGATTTTGAAGGTGAAAAAATAAGTTTAGATTTTGTTGACCAAAACTTAAATACTCCAACAGGATCAAGTATTAACTCTAAATTAAAAGTTAATGTTAGATCATCTACTTGGCAAAAATATTTTAAAAATCAGCTATTCAAATACTGGGGGATTAAATGTGTATTAACAAATGTTCAAAACAAAGATTTGTTAATTGGTGCTCATATAAAACCCTGGACAAAATCTGATGACAAGGAAAAGATTGATGTATTTAACGGTCTTCCACTCTCACCAAATGCAGATAAGATATTTGAACTTGGCTTGATATCATTTAACGAGCAAGGGAAATTAATTAAATCAAGTCAATTGAGCAATGATGATTTGAGCAAATTAAACATAAATCTTGATGTTACGTTAGATTTTAAAGATGAACATTTTAAGTATTTAAATTATCATAGATTAAATAAGTTTAAAAAATGAAAAAATTTTTAGAGATCCTGGTTCTAGGTTTATGATTGATAAAGCAAAAAAAATTATAAGAAAAAAAGCTATTAATAATGTTAACGAAAAAATTGCTTATCTTCAAAAAAAACCTTCCGATTATACAAAAGATGAGTTGAGAGATTTAATTGTTAAAGAGGAAAAAAAAATCATACAAGGGTGGGGATTGAAAGGTGCAGCCACAACAATTCTTGCAATGTTCGGTATAGCTAATTTTTAATGATTCAATTTATAACTAAACTATTCATCTACAGGCAAATTTATAATTTTATAAAAGAGAGAATAGTTGGGATATCATTCACCACTATTATGATTTTTTTGATTATTTATATACATAGTGAGTATTTAAACTATGTTGAATTTAAAGAGAAAACTTCTGCTAATTATATAGGCTTATCTTTTATAATTAAGAACAGTTTAATCCTAATCGTTACTTTAAGTTATTTTTATTTTTATAGATTTTTATCAAAAGCAAAGAAAAAAATTGAAAATAATGAGATCAACTTTGTTCAAAATAAAGACAATGGATCTGAAAGAATTGATGATTTAGATTATTTTCTTAAAGATGATGAAATAAATAGGGATAAATAATGCTTGAAGCTCTAATAATAATTGAATTAACTTTTTTAACTTACAAATTATTAATTGATTAACTTATGACGACTTGGCAGATTATATTGGCAATAATTATTGTTGCGCTATCTATTATAATGCCAATTTATTATTCTCATCAAAGAAAGAAAGAAACTCAAAAAAAAGCAGAAGCAATCGAAAGAATGCAGATAAGAGAATAT
>Ga0209383_1000249_pt1 | contig 39271 bp, 41 predicted proteins | sample CoawatmetaG02DNA_FD_187510 | JGI IMG/M metagenome (GOLD analysis project Ga0209383, IMG submission 187510) | Marine microbial communities from the West Antarctic Peninsula - Coastal water metaG029-DNA (SPAdes) (version 2) | ecosystem: Environmental > Aquatic > Marine > Coastal ... | reverse complement strand
AGTGAAATCTATACATAAAATTGAGGCACCAATTGGCCAGTTTTACCTTCGTGAAAGCGTAAAACCAATTATTTTTATTGCAGGAGGAACAGGTTTTGCGCCAATAAAATCAATAATTGAAGATATGTGTATAAAAAAAATAAAGCGACCAATTTTTTTGTACAGAGGTGTGAGAGAGTTTAGTAATTTATATATGCATAATATTTGTTTAGATTGGGAAAAATCAATTGATGAATTCACTTATATTCCGGTGTCTGAAAATAAGTCTGAAGATTGCGATGATTTACGAATTGGACTAGTCCATAAATTTGCGCTAGAAGATCTTGAAGATCTAGAAAACATTCAAGTCTACTGTTGTGGTGCTCCAGGTTTAGTTGAAGCTGCTTTTAATGAATTCACAAGCAAGGGGCTTCCAGAAGAAGAATTTTTTGCTGATGCTTTTACTTTCGCTCCGCAAGCAAATAATTAATATATTTTAATTATATCTAGTAATGATTGCGCACATAAATTATCTGTAACAATAACTTCATCCAAGTGAGAGCCGTAGTACCCCCCCTTTAAAAGAGACGCAATATTTCTGTGGTTCACAATAAATTTTGTTTTATAATCCTCAATCCACGACCCATGATTTTCGTTGAAATTTGATGCACTGCCATAGCTTGAAATTAATATAAATATAGAAGTGCACTCTTTAATTTCTTGGGTTAACTTTTTTTGTTCGATGGGTAGATATTTTCGAATATAGCATTCACCATAATCAACTTTAGCGCCTTTTTCTTCAAGTGAGCTCTTTAAAGTTTCCCGACCACCTGTTCCCCGAATAATTAAAATTTTTTTATCCTGAAGGTAATCAAATATTTTATTTTTAATTAAATTTTCAGAGTCATAATTTTCTTTAGGGCAATGTACATTAATATCAAACTCATTCTCAAGGGCATCTTTAGTCATAGGACCTATACAGGAAAAAGTAATAGTACTAGGGAGTTTTATTGTAAGATTATTTAAGCGCTCAACAAAAAACTGAACAGCATTTGTGCTGATAAATATTATATGCTGGTAGTTTTCTAAATTACTTATAATCGAATCAAACTTAGTATAATTTTCGAGAGGTTTAATTTCAGTTAAAGGGTGGTTTAGTAATAAAATGTTTGTGCCTTCAAGCTCTTTAAATAAAGCAATATTTTTTTCATATGGCCTAGTAGATACTAGAGCCGTCTTATTTTTGGTCTTATTTTTGCTCATAGTCTTGATAAAATATCTTTAGCTCCTTTATCAATGAGAATTTGACTTAATTCTTTGCCAAGCTTATAAAAATCTGTCTTTAATCCCTTTACTTCAGCATGAATAATTTGAGAGCCATCTGGCGAAGCCACAAAACCTTTAATAGTAAAATCATTTTTAGATATTGATGCGTAAGCACCTAAAGGAACCGTACAACTGCCAGCAAGTGATTGACTCACTGTTCTTTCCGCTAAAACACATCGCGAAGTTTCATCATCATTAAGAGTTTTGAGTATTTCGTTTAACGATTCGTTCCCAGCTAGGACTTCAATTCCTAATGCGCCTTGTCCGACAGACGGAATGCTAACTGTGGTCTCTAAATATTTCTTGATTCGCACTTTGAGGTCTAAGCGGATAAGTCCTGCTGCTGCCAAAATTATTGCATCATATTGTTCCTTGTCTAATTTACTTAAACGTGTTTGCAAATTTCCCCTTAAGGGCTCAATTATTAAATCAGGATATTTTGCTTTAATCTGACTTTGCCTCCTAAGACTTGAGGTGCCAACAACTGAACCTTTGGGCAAAGCATCCAGAGAGTTAAAATTATTTGATACAAATGCATCTCTTGGGTCTTCACGCTCTGTAATTGCAATAAGTTGGAATTGATCAGGAATATCCATTGGCAAGTCTTTCATAGAGTGGACAGCTAAATCGGCTTTTTTTTCTAATAAAGCTTGTTCAAGCTCTTTAATGAATAACCCTTTCCCACCAATATCTGCCAATGATTGATCTAGCAAAATGTCTCCTTGAGTTTTGAATCCTTTGATATTAATTTTAATTTGCGGGTAAAGCTGATTAATTTTAAATTTAATATGCTCTGCTTGCCAGATAGCAAGTGGACTTTCTCTAGATGCAATTGTAATATTTTTAATCATTAGTACTATGAATTTTAGCACATAGCTATTCGGAGATTAATCATGTGATTGGTGATTTTCATATATAATTCATTGAATTAATGGATTAAAAAATTTAAATGAAAAAAAATACGAAAAAATGGTCTGCTAGGTTCTCTGAGCCAACCAGTGAAATTGTTAAAAGATTCAATGCATCAGTGAATTTTGATCAAAGATTAGCGATGTTCGACATTGAGGGCTCTGTGGCGCACGCAGAAATGTTAAAAAAACAAAAGGTAATTTCCGCAAGTGACCTTAAGTCGATTGTAAAAGGTTTAAATCAAATTAAGAAAGAAATTATTGCTCAAAAATTTAAATGGTCGATTGATTCAGAGGATGTTCACCTAAATATAGAAAACAGATTAACGGAAATAGTTGGTGCAGCAGGAAAAAAATTACACACGGGAAGATCTAGGAATGATCAGGTTGCAACTGATATGAGGCTTTACCTTAGGGAGGTTGTAGATCAAACTATTGAACAGATAAGTGCCTTACAAAAAGCTACTTTAACTTTAGCGGAAAAGCACATTATGACGATAATGCCGGGCTTAACGCATTTGCAAGTAGCTCAACCTGTAAGTTTTGCTCATCATTTGCATGCTTATTACGAAATGTTTGAAAGAGATAAAGCAAGATTTAAAGATGCGAGGAAAAGAATTAATATTTTACCTTTAGGAGCTGCAGCATTAGCTGGAACCTCTTACCCCATAGATAGAAAGTTCGTAGCTAAACTTCTTAAATTTGATGGTGTTATGGGGAATTCCCTTGATGCAGTATCTGACAGAGATTTTCTAATTGAATTTAATGCAAATGCATCTATATTAATGACACATTTATCCAGGTGGTCAGAAGAGTTAATTATGTGGTCTAGCCCATTTTTTAACTTTATAGAGATTTCAGATAGTTTTTGTACAGGATCAAGTATTATGCCGCAGAAAAAAAACCCTGACGTACCTGAACTAGTTAGAGGAAAAACTGGTAGAGTAAATGGGCATTTAGTTAGCTTGCTAACATTGATGAAAGGACAGCCGCTTGCATATAATAAAGATAATCAAGAAGATAAAGAGCCAATCTTTGATGTAGCTGACACGATTTCAGATACTTTAAATATTTTTGCTGAAATGATTTCTAAACTTACTATATTTCCAAAAAATATGGAAAAGGCAGCACTTAAAGGATTTTCCACGGCAACAGATTTAGCGGATTATTTGGTGAAAAAAGGAATGCCGTTTAGAGAGGCACATGGAGTAGTGGCGAAAACAGTAAAGTTTGCGATTGATCAGCAGTGTGATTTATCCGATCTTGAATTAAAATCTTTGAAAAAATTTAGTGAGCTAATTGAAAAAGATGTGTTCGAATGTTTGTCTCTAAAAGGGTCTATTAAATCAAGAAAGCATGTTGGTGGTACAGCTTTTAATACGGTTAAAAAAGCAATAGAGCATGCCAAGTCTAAGTTAGTTAAATAGATGGTAGAGTTTGTAGAGATTGCTAGCGTTATACAAATGGCAGTAGCCCCAGCTTTTTTATTGACGGGGGTAGGAGCAATTTTGACAGTTATGACAGCTCGTTTGACGAGAATTGTTGATCGCTTCAGAGTACTTCATGAGAACTCAAAAGATTTAAAAGGGTATAAACAAGAGGAGTTAAATTTTTTAATACGACGTGCCAAATGGACACACTGGGCAATCGCTTTAACGACAATTTCAGCTTTATTAATTTGCGTCTTAATTGCTATGATATTTATTGCTACCGAAATTAGTTTTGATTTTAATCAATTTATATCTATACTTTTTATCATGGCAATGACTTCGTTGATTTTTGGCCTCCTAAGTTTTTTAAAAGAAGTTGGGCTATCAAAAAGTGTAATCAATATTGATAGTTAAAACTTTATTCCTTCAGACTTATCTAGTTCTTGATTTAATTTATTAATTTGCTTTTCCCATTTCGGAAATATTTTTAAAAGATCACTCCTTCTTTTTGAATCCTTTATCTTCTTTGAAGTCACTTGAATAAATAAATTAAATTTATTTATTAGTGCATCAAGTTCTTCAGAAACATTAATGTAGTCTTCTAGAGGAATTGAAACAGATTTTTGAAGCATAAATTTGTAAGAAAAGTTGATATATGAGTCTTTAATACTTAAACTTTTAATAAAGATTATTGATGGCTCTTCAGCATCAATTGATTCTTTATTCTCTGAACTCTCATTGGGTGTAGTCTTAAGAGGGGTTCCTGTAGCTTTATTAGCTGATAGCTTTTTTGCATGCAGATAATGTTTTATATTCTCAGAAATTTCTTTAAAATTCAATGTGCCACTATTATTATCGTAGAAAATATCAGCATTATTTATATCTATCGCATTTATTATTAGTTTGTCATTTTGAATAATTGGCTTATCAATTGAAACCTCATTTACCCACAGCGCGTAAACATCCTTATAACTAGAAGGATTTTTTACTTTTAAATCTCTTATTATTAATCTATTTTTTTTAATTGAATAATCTAAATCTCCAATGCTAGTTTCAAATTTTATAATTTTTGTTATTTTATAAGATAAATACTGTTTAATAATTTCATCACGTAAAAAAAAGATTAAGCAGAAGGTGGCAACTAGAGAAATTAATGTTTTATTTAACAATTTTTTATTAAGACCTCATCCAAATAGACTGCTAAGATTGTATCCAGCGGCTGTAGTTAATTTTAGTATTTCATCCTTAGGCCTTTTTCCCGACTCTGACAGAGCCCACAACATGCTTGATCTTGTTCCTGTTCTGCAATAAGCAAAAATAGGTTTTTCAAATTCATCATAGTAGTCACTAAACTGATCTATATCATTTTGCGATATTTGGCCACCAATAACTGGCTGATGAACAAAATTAAGACCACCCTTAATAACTTTACTTTGAATAGCCTTAACTGAGACTTGATTTTGTTCTTCATTATCAGGCCGATGACAAAAAACAGTTTTAAATCCTGCTGACTTTAATATCTCAATATCTTCCTCTGTAATTTGGTCTGAAACAACATAGTCATCAATAATTTTATTTAACATCATTATTTTGGTCCCTCAAAAAAATTTGTAAAAGTTCGTTTAAAAAACTTTGTCCTAAAAGAGTTGGTTTAATCCTACCATTAATTTCTTCAATCAGCTTCTTCTCTTTTGCGATTAATAACTCTTTTGCAATTTCATTAATTGGCAAATTAGTTCTTTGTTCAAAAAGATTAATTGCAAATCCATCGTTAACTCTTAATGCATTCATCATAAATTCAAATACACGGTCATTGGTTGATAAAATCCGTTCTTCTTTGATGTAATTATTTTTATCAACTTCAGAGAGATAGTATTTCGGACTTTTATGGCACGAAAAACGACGAATAGATTCTTCTGATGTGATTTTACTATGAGCGCCAGCCCCAATACCTATATAATCACCAAAGTTCCAATAATTTAAATTATGGCGACATTCACTTCCATTTTTTGCGTAAGCAGAAGTTTCGTAGTGAGTAAAATTTGATTCTCTTAACTTATTACTAATTAAATCAAATAGTTCAGCTCCTTCATCCTGGTTAGGTATTTTTGGGGGGTGTTTATAGAACGAAGTATTAGGCTCAATTGTGAGGTGGTAATAAGATATGTGGGAAGAATTGATTTCTAAAGCCATATTAATATCATCCTCAAGCTCTTTTTTTGTTTGTTCTGGCAAGGCAAACATTAAATCAATATTAACTTTATTAAATAATCTGACTGCAAGTTTAGCTGCATCTAGAGCTTCTTGCTGATTATGGATTCTTTCTAATTTTTTTAAATGTTTTTCATTAAAACTTTGAATCCCTAGAGACATTCTATTTATTCCGACATCCTTATACCCATAAAAGTATTGCTTATCTACAGTGCCTGGATTTGCTTCTATTGTAATTTCACAATTGTCATCGAGCTCAAATTTAACGCTAATTTTTTCAATAATTTTTTTAAAAGATTCTGGGCTGAATAAACTTGGGGTTCCTCCACCAAAAAAAATAGAATGAATTGGCCTTCTAGTATAAAAATTTGTATTCTCTAGTTGTTTGAGCAGAGCATTTGTGTAAATTAATTCATTATTCTTAATATCTTGCCCTTGAAACTCGTGAGAATTAAAATCACAGTAAGGGCATTTATGAATGCACCAGGGAATATGGACGTAGACTGATAGAGGAGGAAGTTCTGCTTTAAACAAAGAGGAAAGCCACGTATTTATTTTTTCTTTAAGGGGCTGTAAAGCTCTTCTACTAAACTATGAAGAGTTGCTCGAATTTGTTCATCAGAAACTTCCATTAAAATTCCGTCTTCAAAAGCATCTTGAGCAATCTGCTTGAGTTCATCGAAGTTCTCATTCATAACTTTGATTTTTTCTGCACAAGATACGACTGATTTATCATCCCTGAGCCATAAAGGCCAATTTTTATTTTTTAATGCCATAAAGTATTTTAAGTTTTTGTTTTAATTTTTGCAAAGCTTGCCCACGATGACTAATCCTATTTTTTAATTCAGGCGATAATTCTGCAGCTGATAAATCAGTTTTATAGTCTAAAAAAATAGGATCATAACCAAATCCATTTTTACCTTGCGGACCTAATAAAATTTCACCCTGCCATACCCCTTCTACAACTATAGGTTGGGGATCTTTAGGGGATGTTATAAAAACTAATGCACAATAATAATGCGCTTTCCTATTTTTTTCATCCTTTAATAATTCCAGTAATTTTTTATTATTTTTTTTATCATCAGTTAATACTCCAGAGAATCTTGCCGATAGAATTCCTGGCATCCCATTTAAAGCGTCTACACAAATACCAGAATCATCGGCTATAGCTGGTAAGTTAGAAGCATTTGAAGCAAACCTTGCTTTAGCTAAAGCATTTTCAATGAAGGTATCAAATGACTCTTCAGCTACACCAATCTTTAAAGTTGCTTGAGGAACTGTCTCAACAGATAAGTCAGAAAGCAAAGACTCAATTTCAGCTAGTTTTTTACTATTATTTGTCGATAAAATAATTTTTTGCATTATATTTTTCTTATCCCTGTACTTCTTCTTGTTTTTTAGTGAGTTCTTTTATCCCCTGTTCTGCTATATCGAAAATTTTATTCATTTCTTCTCGGCTAAAAGCTTCCCCCTCAGCAGTACCTTGAATTTCAACAAACTTACCTTTTCCAGTCATGACTATATTCATATCAGTGTCACAACTAGAGTCTTCTTCATAATCAAGATCTAATAAAATTTCCCCATTCTTTATACCTAAGGAAATAGCTGCAAGAGAATCAATAATAGGTGATTTTTTAAGAGAGCCTTTTTTTATGAGCCCCTGGATCGCATCGTAGAGAGCTACATATGCTCCAGTAATACTTGCTGTTCTTGTACCGCCATCTGCCTGTATAACATCACAATCAATACTAATAGTTCTTTCTCCCAGTTCATTTAGGTTAATAATAGCTCGTAAACTTCTCCCAATTAGTCTTTGTATTTCTTGTGTTCTCCCTGATTGCTTGCCTCTTGCAGCCTCTCTGTTCATCCTAGAAGATGTAGATCTTGGAAGCATTCCATATTCAGCCGTTATCCAACCTTGATTTTTCCCTTTGAGAAACGATGGAACATTTTCCTCAACGCTCGCATTGCAAAGTACATGAGTATCTCCGCATTTAATAAGTACAGACCCTTCTGCATGTTTGGTATAATTTTTAATAATTTCAATATCTCTAAGTTCATTGTTATTTCTTTGAGACAATCTCATATAAGTTTCCTTTCTATTCATCAATCCTCAATTATAGTCTATTGAAATATTTAATTATTGGTTGTTTTAAATTTTTATAACCAGAAAACAAATTAGATTGTTAAAATGATTTATTAACTTAAGTTTAAAGAGAAAACTATGATTTCAAGTATGACAGGTTATTGCACTATCACTGAAGATACAAAATATGGAAATTTAGTGGTTGAAATAAAGACACTAAATAGCAGGTATTTTGAATTACAGGTAAAGTTAGCTGATGATCTTAGGGTTTTTGAACCAAAGGTTCGAGAGAAAATTTTAAAAATCATTTATCGAGGTAAAGCTGAATGCAGGGTCTCTTTAAAAACTAAAGAGCAAAATCTTGATCTTGACAATATTGATTTACAGCATGCAAAAAAAATAATTGCAACAATAGAGGGGGTCTCGTCATTAATGAAGGATTCTCAGCCTATCAATGCACTAGAAATTGCCCACCTATCATGCAAAAAAAATAATAAAGTAAATACTACCGGACTTAGTAAGCCACTCATGATGTTATTGGATAAGGCACTAAATCAACTATTAAAAGATCGTCAAAGAGAAGGTGGAAAAATTAAAAAAATAGTTTTAGCTAAATTAGTAAATATTGAAAAAGAAATAAAGAAAATAAAAAAACTATTCCCTAAGATTGTTAAATCCCATCAAAATAAGATTTTAAAAAAATTTAAATCAGCGCTTATCAATATTGAAAAAGATCGATTAAAACAAGAAATTTTAATTTTTATCCAAAAGGGCGATATTACTGAAGAAATTGATAGACTTGAATCTCACATTCAAGAGCTTAAAAGGTTGGTAGAGTTGTCTGAGCCAGTTGGAAAGAAAATAGATTTTTTGATGCAAGAATTTAATAGAGAAGCAAATACCTTGGGGTCAAAATCAATTTCTGCGGAAATTTCACAAGCATCAGTTGAATTGAAAGTTTTAATTGAGCAAATAAGAGAGCAAATACAGAATATAGAATAATGATAGACACAAAAAAAGGAAATTTATTTATTATCACTGCAGCCTCTGGCGCAGGGAAAACTTCATTGGTTAAAGCTTTGACTCATGAAGTCAAAAATCTAGGGGTTTCAGTCTCCTTCACTACTCGCCAACCGCGGGAAGGTGAAAAAAACGGCGTAGATTATTTTTTTGTAAAACCAGAAATTTTTAATAAGATGCTTGATGAGGGTGCTTTTTTAGAAACAGCTCAAGCACACGGGCAGCTATATGGTACAGCTAAGCAAGCGGTCAAAAACTCATTGGATATTGGCCATAATCTTATTTTAGAAATAGATTATCAGGGTGCATTTCATATAAAAAAAATTTTTAAGTATGTTTTAAGTATATTTATACTTCCACCTTCAATGCTAACTTTAGAAGAAAGACTAAATTCTCGAGGCAAGGATTCAAAAAAAAATATTCAGAAACGTTTGTCTGTTGCTAGGCATGAAATGAGCCATTTAGATAAATTTGATTATGTTATAATTAACGACAATTTTAAGAAAGCCGTAGCAGATTTGAAATCAATTATAGTTATGGATTCCAGTTCAGAAGACTTAAAAACTGAAAAACAAATTATAAGCTACCGAGGCTTAATAGAATCGTTTAAAAATTAAATTTATATGGAGTAATTATGGCGCGTATTACAGTAGATGATTGTTTAGAAAAAATCCCTAATAGATTTCAGCTTACATTAGTTGCTTCTTATCGTTCAAGGCAATTGGTAAATGGTGCAACTCCTTTAATAGATGTTACTGGATCAAATGATAAGCACGCTGTTATTGCTTTGAGAGAAATAGCTGCTGGTTTAATCGGAGAAGATATTCTTAATGGTAAAGGTGTTGCTTAACGATTAAATAAAATGAGTGATTAAATGGTAAATCCCGTTCATCAAATTAATGTTTCAATTAAAAAAACACAACCCCCACTTTTGCCGGCCGACAGTAAAGATTCCAAGTTAAGTAAATTATTAAAAGTTTATCTATCAGATAAAGACATTGAGAAGGTTTGGCAGGCATATCGTTTTAGTGATAAAGCACACAGCGGGCAAAAAAGAAAAAGTGGGGAAGATTATATTGCTCATCCAGTGTCTGTAGCATGTATAGCTGCCGAATTTCATTTAGATGCTCCATCTATTCAAGCAGCATTACTTCATGATGTGGTTGAAGATACCCCTTCAACTTCAAAAGAAATTGATTTTTTATTTGGTAATCAGGTCGCTAGTTTAGTTGATGGCCTTTCAAAACTTGATAAGATTCATTTTGAAGATGCAACAGAAGCTCAAGCAGAAAATTTCAGAAAGATGTTATTGGCGATGTCGCAAGATGTAAGGGTAATTTTAATAAAATTAAGTGACAGATTACATAACATGCAGACTATTTCTTCTTTAAGCCCATCTCAAAGAACTCGGATTGCTCAAGAAACTATTGATATTTACGCTCCTATTGCAAATCGATTGGGGCTAAATAACGTATTTAGAGAGCTTGATGATTTAAGTTTTGAAATTCTTCATCCGCTTAGGCACAAGACTATCCAAAAAGCTGTGAAAGCAAGCCGTGGAAATAGAAAAGAAATCGTTGGTAAAATTCTGCTAGAAATAAAGCAAAAGCTACTTGTAAGTAAAGTAAAAGCAGAAATTTCTGGACGAGAAAAAAATGCAGCTAGTATTCATAGAAAAATGATTGAAGATCATACGGGGTTCTCTCAAATCAATGATATTTACGCATTTAGAATTATTGTTAATGATTTTAATGAATGCTACATAACATTAGGCTCCTTACATTCTTTGTATAAGCCTATCCCAGGTAAAATTAAAGACTACATTGCTTTTCCGAAAGCCAACGGATATCAGTCTTTGCATACGACTCTTCTTGGTCCCTTTGGCACACCGGTCGAAATTCAAATTAGAACAAAAAGTATGCATCAGTTGGCAGAAGCGGGCGTTGCCGCACATTGGCTTTATAAGACTAAAGATGCGCATGTTACAGAGCTTCAGCAGAAAACTAACCAGTGGTTAAAGCGAATGTTAGAGATCCAAAACGATAGCCCCGATTCGTTAGAGTTTTTAGAGCACTTAAAAGTAGATCTATTTCCTGACGAAGTGTATGTTTTCTCTCCAAAAGGAAAAATTTATGCACTGCCTAAAAAATCGACAACTATTGATTATGCTTATGCCGTCCACTCTGATCTTGGAAATAAGACAGTAGCAGCAAAAATTAATCAGGAATTAGTTCCACTGAGAACTGAACTGATAACAGGAGACCATGTTGAAATTATTACAGCAACAGTTGCGAAACCGAATCCAACCTGGCTAAACTTTATTATTACTGGAAAAGCTCGCGCACAAATTAGGCAGTATTTAAGGTCAGCTGAATCTAAAGACCTTATTACTTTAGGATTTAATATGCTTAACAATGCATTAAAAGCATTCCATATTCACCCTGAAGCCATCAAGAAAAAACATTGGAATAAGTTGGTACTAGATTATAACTTAAATTCTAAGGATGAAATCTTAATGGATATTGCTTTGGGTAAAAAAGTTAATATTATGGTCGCACATCAACTTACAAGCATTATGGATGGGGCTAATAATACAAAAAAACAAGGAAAGTTTTTAGATGTTATTACAATAAAGGGAGCTGATGGTATGGCAATCCAGCTGGCAGATTGTTGTCACCCTATACCTGGAGATCCAATTTTGGGATTCATAAACAAAGATAAGGGCTTATTAATTCACACGCATGATTGCAAAGCAATAAGAGAGTTTAAATTAGACCATGACCGTTGGGTTGATGTTGAATGGGAGCCTAGCCCAGATAAATTATTCAATGTTAATTTAAGTGTTTTAGTAATTAATGAGAGAGGGATGCTTGGACAAATTGCATCAGTAATAGCAGAATCAGAATCAAATATTGATAATATTTCCTTAGAAGAGTCTGATGGAAGTACATTTGCTACTCTTAATTTAGTAGTTCAGGTCAGAAATAGAATTCATTTAGCAGAAACTATCAAAAATTTAAGAAAAATTACTATAAAATCAATCGTGTAAAATCTAAAATCTAAAATCTAAAATTTAAAAAGGAAAATCAATGAAAAAAATAGCTATAAATTCAAAAAATGCTCCTGAAGCAATTGGGCCTTACAGCCAAGCAATTCGTAATGGAAACATAGTTTTTCTGTCCGGCCAGATCCCGTTAGATCCAAATACTATGGAGATAGTAGAAGGGATTGAGGCTCAAATCAATCAAGTATTTGAAAATTTAAGTCAGGTTATAAAAGCAGCAGGGGCTAGTTTTGACGATGTTGCTAAATTGAATATTTACTTAACTGATTTATCAAACTTTGGTTTAGTTAATGAAATTATGAAGAATTATTTTACAGAGCCTTTTCCAGCCAGAGCTGCAATTGGGGTTGCATCCCTTCCAAAAAATTCATTAGTTGAGGCTGATGGTTTTCTAATGCTGGATTAAATTATAAAAATTGGCTTCAATAAAATTTACAGAGTCACAATCTAAAAAATTAAAAAAACTTGGTATATTTGACGAATGGGATCTGTTATTACATTTTCCATCAAGATATATCGATGAAACTAAAATTAAGACTATTGATGAAATCAAACCTGGAGAGTTATCACAAATTCAAGGGACAATTGTAAAAACAAAGATTTCATATGTACCAAGAAAAAATTTGAGTGTATACATTAAAGATGGAACAGGTGAAATTCAAATAAGGTTTTTAAATTTTTATCCAAGTCAGATCAAGCAACTTGAGGAAGGGGCATTAATTCGAGTATTTGGAGAAGTTAAGGCGTACGCGTTGTTCCATGAAATGGTTCATCCTCAATATAAAATTATTCAGGAAGATGAGCCCCTCCCAACGACATATACGCCAGTTTATCCAGTTACTTCAGGAATGGCCCAGAAATCTCTAAGGAAATTAATTCAAAAATACATTCTGATAGAAAAAACAAAGAAACAATTTAATGATTTGTTTCCTGAAATTTATAAAAAAAATAAATTCCCTTCTTTTATAGAAGCAATAGAGTGCATTCATAATCCACCTAAAAATTATAAAAAAGATGACTTCGATAGCAAGAGAAGCATTTATCATCAAAGATTAATTTATGATGAATTTTTAGCGCAACAATTATTTTTTCGAAGCAGGTATTTAGAATTGATAAAACACAAGGCACCAAAATTTGAATTCTCAAAAAAAATACATGAGTTATTTTTACAACAGTTAACCTTTAATCTAACGGAGCAACAAAAGACTACTTTTTCTGAGCTAAGGGAAGATTTTTCATTAGGGCACCCAATGAATAGATTGCTGCAGGGCGATGTTGGAAGTGGAAAAACTGTTGTAGCAGTCATGGCGGCTATTCAGGCAATGGGCGCTGGGTATCAAGTCGCATTCATGGCGCCAACCGAAATATTGGCAGGGCAACATTATGAAAAAATAAAAAATTGGTTAACACCATTATTATTCAAAGTTGAATTGCTCACGGGGGGGGTAAAAGCAAAAGCAAAGGTAGAGGTGTATGAAAAACTCGAGGTAGGAAAAATAGATTTATTGATAGGTACGCATGCGTTATTCCAAGAAGCCGTAAAGTTCAAAAATCTTGGATTCTATATTATAGACGAGCAGCATAGATTTGGTGTTGAGCAAAGAATTGCTTTAAGAGAAGGTAATTTAGGGAAATTAAGTTACGAGCCACATAAGCTAATGATGAGTGCAACTCCCATCCCAAGAACATTGTCAATGAGTTATTTTGCTGATATGGAGATATCTACTATCAATGAGCTACCGCCTGGCAGAATACCAATTATTACTAAGCTCTTTTCAGAAGATAGACGATCTATGATCTTAGGTAACATTAAAGATCTATGTCTTCAGGGAAGTCAGGCATTTTGGGTATGCCCATTAATCGAGGATAGCGAGACTCTTCAATTACAAACAGCAATTAATACATTTAATAGTTTATCAAAAATACTTTCAAATTTAAATGTTGGCTTGATTCATGGGCGGATGAAGCAGGATGAAAAAAAAGAAATTATGCAAAAATTTCAAGACAACAAAATAAATATTTTAGTTGCTACCACAGTTATAGAAGTCGGAGTCGATGTGCCAAATGCAACATTAATGGTTATCGAAAATGCAGAGAGATTAGGTCTATCTCAACTCCATCAATTGAGGGGAAGAATTGGGCGTGGAGGTAAAGAAAGTGCTTGCATTTTACTTTACAAAGAAAAATTATCTGATTTAGCTAAAAAAAGATTAAAGATTATATTTGAAAATACTGATGGTTTTATTATCGCAGAGGAAGACTTAAGGCTTAGAGGTCCAGGAGAATTTTTAGGTTTAAAGCAAAGTGGCCTACCATCTTTAAAAATAGGTAATTTATCAAGAGATGAATCTTTACTGAGTATTGCAAAAAAAGACGCAGAAATTTTGTTAAAAAACGAACATAAACCGTTCTTGCATTTGGACAGGTGGTTAAAAAATTATGAATTACTATCAAGAGCATAAAGAAATGAGATGGCAAGTAAATATTAAAATAAAAATTAACCTTAATCCTTGGGTTAAAGATAAGAGCTCGCTCAGCAAAAAGATAATAAATATAATGCCATTTAGAATAAAGGAATTAAAAGCACGGCATATTAAAATTTTTAATGATGAAAAAGTTTTTTTCCAAAAAAAAAATACAGGAGATTTATATGTAAGAGAAGCATTAATATTTGCCGATAAATTGCCTATTATTTATGCGAGAACAGTAATTCCAAAAAAGCATTTGAGGGGCTTTTGGGGGAGAGTTAAAAGCCTTAAAGATAGCCCTTTATCAGAAATTGTTTTCAAGAAAAAGTCTATTTTAAGATCTAATTTCGTTTTTAAAAATTTATCCGACAATCATGAGTTAAGGAAAAGATTAAATGTTTATAAAATTTTTGAGAGAGGTAGGATAATGGCTAGAAAATCTGTATTTAATCATAAGGGGCAAAAAGCCTTATTAACTGAAGTCTTTCTGAGCAACATAGAAGAGATAAAATTCCTTGAAAAATAAGATATTAGTCTTTTGTAAATTAATGAGGCTTGATAAGCCTATTGGAATTTTGTTGTTATTGTGGCCAACGCTATGGGCTCTTCTTATTGCTTCGAAAAGACTCCCGGACCTCAAGCTGCTAACTATTTTTATAGGTGGAGCTATCCTAATGAGATCAGCTGGGTGCGTAATTAATGATTATTTCGATAGAAAAATTGACCCACAAGTACAAAGAACTAAAAGTAGGCAGATTGTATTGGGGAACGTAACTCTTAAGGAAGTCTTAGTTATAGTTTTAGGTTTGTGTCTATCTTCCTTTATTTTAGTGATTCAGTTAAATTTACTTTCTATACAGCTTGCATTTGTAGCTTTGTTATTTGTAATTAGCTACCCACTTACAAAGCGGTTTTTTTGTATACCTCAATTATTCCTTGGCATTACTTTTGGCTTTGGAATTCTTATAGCCTTCTCTGCTGTGCAAAACGAAATACCAGTGCAAGCATACCTTTTATTTGCAGCTAATATATTTTGGGCTATAGCTTATGATTCACACTATGCTGTGAGTGACATGCGTGACGATAAAGCACTAAATATCTATTCAGCCCCCCTTACATTTCAAGAAATGACGATAAAAATAATATTTTTATCTTACTTATCAATGTTTTTTATTTTATGTTTGATAGGTTTTATAGAGCAATTTTCTTATCAGTATTATTTAGCGCTACTTGTAGCTCTAGCAATTGCTATATACTGTTCTTATATTGGAAAAAAACTAGATTCTAAGAAAAATTTCAAAGCTTTCCTGTTAAATAATTACCTTGGATTCTTTATTTTTCTTGGTTTTCTTTCACAAAGCTAAAAAAAGTTACTTTGCTTATACTGAAAAGATTGACAATGAGTCTATAAATAGACTAAAATTCCGCTCTCAATTTATATTATTAGGCTGATTAGAATGAAAACAGTTTCCGCTAAATCAAGTGAAGTCAAAAGAGATTGGCTTTTAGTTGACGCATCAGACGCAACTCTTGGGCGACTAGCAAGTAAAATTGCTCATCGACTTAGAGGTAAGCATAAGGCAATTTATACGCCTCATGTGGATACAGGAGACTATATTGTTGTAATTAACGCTAGTAAATTAAAGGTTACAGGCAATAAAGCAGAAGGTAAAATTTACCATCGCCATTCTGGTTTCCCGGGTGGTTTGTATTCAACAAATTTTAGTAAAATGCAAGATAAATTCCCCGGAAGAGCTTTAGAAAAAGCTGTAAAAGGGATGCTTCCAAAAGGACCTCTTGGGTATGCTATGGTAAAAAAAATGAAGGTTTATCCTGATGCACAGCATCAACATACTGCTCAACAACCTCAATTAATAACTTTATAAATACAGGATTAAAATGATAGGTAAATATTATTACGGCACAGGAAGAAGAAAAAGCTCTGTTGCAAGAGTTTTTATTGAACCAGGTAAAGGAAATATAGTTGTAAACAGCAAGCCTGTTGAAGAATATTTTTCAAGAAATACTTCTCAAATGATTTTAAAACAGCCACTTGAACTTACTAACAACCAAACTACTTTTAATATTAAAGTTAATGTCTCTGGTGGAGGCGAGTCAGGTCAGGCAGGAGCTGTAAGGCATGGAATTACTCGTGCATTAATGGATTATGATGCCGCCCTTCGAGGAGATTTGTCAAAAGCAGGGTATGTAACTCGCGATAGTCGTGAAGTTGAACGTAAAAAAGTGGGCCTAAGAAAAGCAAGAAGAAAAAAACAATTTTCGAAACGATAAAGTTTCTACTAAAAAGTCGCTTCTTAAGCGGCTTTTTTTTATGATTGAGATATTTTATAAATAAGAGATTAGAATAGACAATAATGAATACTAAAATAAAGGTAAGCATAGTAGGAGCATCTGGATTCACGGGGGGGGAACTATTGAAGCTATTATATAACCACCCTAATGTTGTTATTGATTCACTGACTTCAAGAGACCTTGCTGGCCAACAAATCGATAAACTATATCCTATATTTAGTGGCCTATTAACCCATAAGTTTGTAAGCCCAAAAGAAGCAATTTTAAGCGACTCCGACATAGTTTTTTTTGCTACACCAAAAGGCGTTGCTATGAATTATGCCGAAACACTTCTAAAAAAAAGGGTAAAGATAATTGATTTAGGAGCTGATTTTAGAATTAAAGATGCAGATATATGGAAAAAATGGTATGGAATGGAACATAAGTATAAAAATATCTTAAAAAATTCAGTTTATGGATTACCAGAAATGAATAGAGAAAAAATTAAACAAGCTAATTTAGTTGCAAATCCTGGATGTTATGCCACCGCAGTTCAGTTGGCTCTTTTACCTTTACTAGCATCGTCAAAGCAACTTATTGATTCTTCAACAATTATAGCCGATGCTAAATCTGGTATTAGTGGTGCTGGGAGAATAAGTGAAAATGATGTCTTTATTGCAGATACTACTGAGAATTTTAAAGCCTATAAAATTAGTGGCCATAGACATCAACCAGAAATGGAGGAAAATTTAACGTCTACTTCTGTTCATGGAAAAGTTAGGATGACATTTATCCCACATCTAGTACCGATGACTAGAGGAATTCACGCAACTGTCTATGTTGATTGCATTAATGATTTTGATCCTCATGATTTATATAAGACATTTTATAAAAGCGAAAAGTTTGTAGATGTTATGCCAAAAGAAAAATGCCCAGAAACAAAATCAGTAATAGGGTCTAATATTTGCAGGTTGTCTGTATATAAATTACCTGATTCAAATAAATTAGTGGTATTGTCTGTGCTAGATAACTTGATTAAAGGTGCGGCAGGTCAAGCGATACAAAATATGAATATTATGATGAATTTTCCTGAAGACATAGGACTCAACTGATTATAATATTTTATGACAGTCTAAGCATATGAAAATAAAAAAAAATAATAGGTTGTTAAGAAGAAAAGTGAGGGTTCAAACAGGAGCAACCTGGCCTATTTATTTACTTTTAGCTTTAGTTTTCTTTAGTTTAGGGGCCGGTCTTGCATACAAATTTTTTGAAGGTGGAAGAGCTACCGAGTTTTTCTTAAAAATTAGACACTTAAATGAAGCCAAAAAAATAGCTGAGCAGGAGCTACAAAAAACTAGGTTAGAACTAGAGTTTTCTAAAATATCTTTAGAGAAGATTTCTGATAATAATAAGGTATTAAAAGATAAAAATAACATTCTCCAGGAAGATGTTCTATTTTATGAAAAAATTGTTGGGAAAAGAAAGTAATCATGGTTTTTAAGAAAAAAAGAAGATTTGGTGTAATTACAACTTTAATTGATAGGGATATAACAATTAAGGGCGATACAACTTATTCAGGTGGATTGCGCCTAGACGGAAAGATTATAGGCGACCTTACAGTACTCGGAGACGCTGGCGGAACATTGATAATGGGAGAAGAAAGTCGTATTACTGGTAATGTTATGATTGAAACAGGTATAATCAATGGTGAAATCACTGGTAGTATAAAGTGTTTGGATTATTTAGAATTAAATGCCAACTCGGTCATAAAAGGTGACATTGAATATTCAACTATTGAAATTCATGCTGGAGCAAAAGTAAATGGAAGTTTACTTTCGAAAAAAGAGGTTACCAGGCAAAAAGATAAGTTAACTTTAAAAGAAAAAATTGTAAAAAAAATGAGTCGTCCAAATAAAAAATAAAAGATTAGGGGTATATGATGACAGCACAAACAGAAATGCCAACACCGATAGAAATGCCAACACCGATTAACTTTACTGATAACGCAGTAAAAAAAGTTAAGGATTTAATTGTAGAAGAAGGAAGTCCCGACCTAAAGCTTAGAGTCTTTGTTAGTGGGGGGGGATGTTCTGGCTTTCAATATGGATTCACTTTTGAAGAAACCATTAACGAAGATGATACGCAAGTTACCAAAGATACTGTCACTCTTTTAGTTGATCCGATGAGTTTACAATATTTAACAGGCGCAGAAATTGATTATCAAGACAATGTTCAAGGGTCACAATTTGTAATTAAGAATCCAAATGCAACAACAACTTGTGGCTGTGGTTCTTCTTTCTCAGCTTAATTGTTAGGAACATCTCTTCTAAATTTACCAGTATAAATTTGTCTAGGACGACTTATTTTAGATGATGAATCTCCTAACATCTCGTTCCAATGAGCAATCCATCCAGCAGTTCTTGCAACTGCAAAAACAGGTGTAAACATTGAATTTGGTATACCTAATGCCTTCATTACAATTCCAGAGTAAAAATCAACATTTGGATATAATTTCTTTTTAATAAAATACTCATCTTCCAGCGCGATTTTTTCAAGTTTCATAGCAAGTTTGAAGAGGGGGTCATTTCTTAGACCGAGTTCATCTAAAACTTCATGACAAGTTTGTTTCATGATGATGGACCTTGGGTCTTTATTTCGATAAATTCTATGCCCAAAGCCCATTAACCTAAAATCATCATTTTTATCTTTAGCTCTTTTTATATATTCAGAAATACGAGTTTCATTTCGAATTTCATTTAACATTTTTAACGTAGCCTCATTTGCACCGCCATGCGCTGGCCCACCAAGAGAAGCAATTCCTGCCGCTATACAAGCATAAGGATTTGCTCCTGATGAGCCAACAAGCCTTACTGTGGAGGTTGAAGCATTTTGTTCGTGGTCAGCATGAAGAATAAGTATTTTTTCTAACGCTCTAGTAAGAACCGGGTTTGTAAGATATTTTTTATTAGGGCTTGAAAACATCATATTCAGAAAATTACCAGAGTGACTGAGATCATTTTTTGGATATACAAAAGGAAGCCCTAGGCTATAGGTGTAACTCCATGCTGCAATTGTAGGCATTTTCGCTAGCAATCTATCTGCCGCTAACTTTCTATGATTTTTATTGCTAACATTCATGTTATCAAAATAGAATGCTGACATTGAACCTACTACACCAACCATCACTGCCATTGGATGAGCGTCTCTTCTGAACCCTCTAAAAACATTATTAAGTTGATCGTGTAATAATCTATTTTGGTTAATTGTATTAGTATATTGTTCTTTTTCTCTAGAATTTGGTAGCTCGCCATTCATCAGTAAGTACGAAACATCTAGGAAGTCACATTTTTCTGCTAATTGTTCTATAGGGTGCCCTCTATAAAGCAATTCACCTTTATCCCCATCAACATATGTGATTGATGAGCTGCATGAAGCTGTTGCCATAAAACCAGGGTCATAGGTGTTAATGCTATGTTTATTATTCAATGTAGTTGTGTCAATAGCACTTACACCCATTGTTCCATCGATAATATTCAAATCAATTTCTTTTTTATCTATTATTAGCTTAGCTTTTTTTGTACCCATAAAATCTTATAAATTTTTTGAAGAAAAAGTATTATATATGAATTGGTGGAACATTAAGAGATATGAATGGCACCAAGGACTCTTAACCCCCTAGCCCCTGTGACAGTAGGAGAATTATTGAAGTCCTTATTAATTGTTTTTTGAGCAAGCCATGCAAAAGCTACAGTTTCAACTTGTTGAGCGGGGATGTTTAAATCATCCGTTTTTTGAATATTAATTTTTGTTAAAACCCCAAGCCTTTCTAATAAAAATTTATTTTCTCCTCCACCTCCACAAATATATAACTCTTCGATATCGTTACAAAACTTTTTTAAATTATCTGCTATGGTAATAGCGGTAAGTTCGAGAAGGGTTCTTTGTATATCAGCATGGGCATAATTTTTTTTTATGAGATTTTTTATCCATTTTAGATTAAACAAATCACGACCTGTGCTTTTAGGAGGCTTTTTAATAAAAAATTTTTCTTCAAGGCAGTCCTTAAGGAACTCATCAATAATTCTTCCAGATTTTGCCCAACACCCTGAATCATCGAAATTTTTATTTTTGCTTTCCTTGATCCAATGATCCATTAGAATATTTCCTGGACCACAGTCAAAGCCTAAAATAGAACCATTTTTTGGTAAATAAGTAATATTACTTATTCCACCAATATTTATTATTCCTCGATTTTTAGATTTTGAAGAGAAGATTTCATTGTGAAATGCAGGTACTAATGGGGCTCCTTGACCGCCAGCTGCTAGATCTCGATTTCTAAAATCAGATACCACTGTTATTCTAGTTAATTCAGACAATAAATGACCATCACCAATTTGAACTGAATATTCAGCAACTGGGTTATGCCTGATAGTTTGTCCATGGTAACCAATTGCAAGGATTTCTTCCGGATTAAAATTTAGTTTTTTTAAAATAGAATTAATGCAATCAGCAGTAATTTTGGCGTGGGATTTCGACAAAAATATACTTTCTTCAAGATCATTGTGCTGAGGTAAATGTAGATTTAAAATTTTTGACATAATGTCAGGCGAATAAGAACGGTGTTGAAAATCAATAATATTGATTTTATTATTATTAATATCTACTAGAACGACATCTATTCCATCAAGACTTGTTCCAGACATTACACCAAATAGTAGTGAGGAATTTTTCATAATGTAAATTTTGCCCTGTTTATTAATTTATTCAAGCAAATTTTTTTAAAAACAGTAACTTTATTTTAGACCTATATTTAAGATAGAATTAAAGTTGTTAAACAAAGAGAGATGAGTATTTTGGATATTAAAGAAACATTGAGTATATTTTTAAGGGGTGCAGATGAACTATTAGTTGAATCTGAATTAATTAAAAAATTAAAAAAAGGCAGTCCTTTAAGAATAAAAGCCGGGTTTGATCCAACTGCGCCAGACCTTCATTTGGGGCATACCGTTTTACTTAATAAGTTACGACAGCTTCAGGATTTAGGTCACCATGTTCTTTTTTTAATTGGAGATTTTACGGGTTTAATTGGTGACCCTACTGGGAAAAATGCAACAAGACCACCACTTTCAAAAAATGATGTTTTAAAAAATGCTGAATCTTATAGTAAGCAGGTTTTTAAGATACTTGATAAAAAAAAGACAGAGATTGTCTTTAATTCGAAATGGCTAGACCTTCTTGGCGCAGACGGTATTTTAAAATTAGCATCGACACATACAGTAGCTAGGATGCTTGAAAGAGATGATTTTTCTAAAAGATATAAGGCTAACCAACCAATAGCAATTCATGAATTCATCTATCCACTTCTTCAGGGCTATGATTCAGTTGAATTAAAGGCAGATTTAGAGATAGGTGGGACAGATCAAAAATTTAATCTATTAATGGGACGTGAACTTCAAAAACACTTTGATCAGGAACAGCAATGCATTTTAATGATGCCACTGCTAGAGGGCTTAGACGGGGTTAAAAAAATGTCTAAATCCTTAAATAATTATATTGGTATAGATGAGCCTCCAGAAATAATTTTTGCAAAATTATTGTCCATATCAGATGAGCTGATGTGGCGCTATATTGAATTATTATCATTAGAGTCAGAAAAAAATATCAAAGCTTGGGGAAGCAGGGTAAAAGAAGGAGAGAATCCAAAAAATATTAAAGTAGAGTTTGCAAAAGAAATTGTCGCAAGGTTTTATTCTTCAGAAGCTGCAGAAGCTGCAGAAGCAAACTTTAACCTTAGGCATAGGGGTGGTATACCAGAAAAGTCAGATATGTTAGATATTGATTTGTCCAATCTAACCGAGGAATTTACTGTACCAAAGTTACTTAAACATATTAATTTTGTTGAAAGCACTTCTGAAGCAATTCGATTGATCAAGGGGGGAGGAATAAAAATTGATGGCAAAAAAATAGATAACCCAAAATTAGTTATTGAGTCTGGTATAAACTTTGTTATTCAAGTAGGTAAAAGAAAATTCGCACAGATTAAAACTTAATAACATCCTTCCAATTTATTGAATTTATTGATATAATCCAATTCAGATTTATGGGCCTTGAGCCCATTTTTTTTTACCTAGAACCAATGTGATAAGGAGAAATAAAAATTGGCTGATGATCTCGAGCTCCTGATTAACAAAACTGTAACTCAGTTAGGTTTCGAGTTTGTTGATTTAGAAATCATTAATCATGGTCAATTATTAAGAGTTTATATTGATAATGATGGATCTGTCAGTATTGATAACTGCGTAGAGGTAAGCAATCAATTAAATCATGTTTTAACAGTTGAGGAAGATATTGATTACGACAGACTTGAAGTTTCTTCGCCTGGTGTTGATAGGGTAATTAAAAACTTAAAAGACTTTGACCGCTTTAAGGGTGAAAAAGTAAGAATAAAAGCACATGGATTAGAAGATGGTAGAAAAAATTTTAGAGGTAATTTAGTTGGAACTAAAGGTAATTTAGTAATTGTTGACATTGAGTCTACTTCGGTAGAGATTAACTTTGACAATATTGATAAAGCACGTTTAGATCCTGATTTATAGATAGGTTAAGACCGGAGAAAATAAATGAGTCGTGAGATTTTATTACTTGTAGATGCACTTGCACATGAAAAAAACGTTTCTAAGGATATAATTTTTGCTGCAGTTGAAGAGGCCTTAGCTTCTGCTACAAAAAAGAAATATCCAGATGATGTTGATATCATGGTTGATATTGATCAGGAAACTGGAGAATATAAATCATTTAGAAAATGGACAATTCTTCCCGAAGAATTGATTGAAAATGATCAAGCAGAAATACCTGTAGGGGATGATAAAGCTAATGGAATGGCTGAAAATGAAATCATCAAAGAACCCATTGATTCAGTAGAGTTTGGAAGAATTGGCGCACAAGCTGCAAAGCAAGTCATACTTCAAAAAGTAAGAGAGGCTGAACGAGAGCAAATATTGAATGAATTCTTAGCTAGAGATGAGAAGCTAGTTTCTGGCCAAATCCGGAGAATGGAAAGAGGAAATGCCATTATAGAGATTGGTCGACTTGATGCAGTTCTGCCAAGAGATGAAATGATTCCAAAAGAAAATTTAAGAGTAGGGGATCGTGTAAGAGCATTTCTATTGAAGATAGATGATAACGTTCGAGGCCCACAGTTAGTGCTTTCGAGAAACTCCCCAGAATTTTTAATACGATTATTTGAATTAGAGGTGCCTGAAATAGAAGAGGGATTATTGGAAATTATGTCAGCATCAAGAGATCCTGGTTTACGATCAAAGATCGCAGTAAAAGCAAACGATCAGAGACTAGATCCAGTTGGAACTTGCGTAGGAATGAGGGGGTCTAGAGTACAAGCTGTAACTGGAGAGTTAGCTGGAGAAAGGGTTGATATTGTTTTATGGGCACTAGAACCAGCTCAGTTTGTAATAAACTCAATGGCTCCCGCTGAAGTATCAAGCATAGTTGTTGATGAAGATAAAAGAAGTATGGACTTAGTTGTAACTGAAGATCAGCTTGCTCAAGCAATTGGTAGAAATGGCCAAAATATTAGATTAGCATCCGAATTAACTGGATGGGAGTTAAATATTTTAACTGAAGAGCAATCAGAGGAAAAAAACAAAGAAGAGTATAGCTCCTCAAGTAAATTATTTATTGAGCAACTAGATGTTGACGAAGACGTTGCTGACATCCTTGTAAAAGAAGGGTTTTCTTCTATAGAGGAAGTCGCCTATGTACCTATGGAAGAAATGGGACAGATAGAAGCTCTTGATGAAGATACAGTTAATGAGCTCCGGACAAGAGCTAGAGCTGCAATATTAAAAGATGCTATTTCATCGGAAGAAAAAATAGCAGAACCTGCTGAAAATCTTCTTAGCATGGATGGCATGGATAAAGAAACTGCTAAGCTTTTAGCAGCAAAATCTATAATAACTATGGAAGACCTTGCTGAATTAGCAACTGATGAACTTATTGAATTAGTTAAAATGGATGAAGAGAGAGCAAATACATTAATTATGACTGCTCGCGCACCATGGTTTGTTTAAATAAATTTTTGGAGTTTAATTGTGAAATCAACTGTTGAGAAATTTGCTAGTGAATTAAGTTTGCCTGTAGATTTATTGCTAGAGCAATTAAAAGGCGCGGGAGTAAAGAAACTAACTGCTGAAGATGAATTACTTGAAAATGATAAGGCTGCGCTATTAAAATACCTTAAAAAAGAGCATGGCTCATCCCCTACTCTTACAAAAAGTAAAATTACTTTGAATCGAAAACAAAACACAGAAATTAGAAAAACAGATAGTGATGGAAGAGCTAGAACAATTCAGGTTGAAGTTAGAAAAAAAAGAACAATTGTAAAACCTGATCAACAAAAAGCCAGTGAAGAGACTTCTGCTCCTGAAGAAATAGCTGCTATAGATTCAATAAAAAAAGAAGATGCAAAGCCTAAAGTAGTTGATGAAAAAAAAGATGGACATGCTAAAAGTGAGAGTACCCCTAAAGATAAAAAAGAAGAGATAGAAAAAGAAACTAAAAGCCAGGAAAAAGAAAAACAAGATGGTACGCTTCATAGACCAGCATCTAAAGCAGGTGTTAAAGTTAATAAGGAAGTTAAAAAAACAGGTAAGAAAGAACCATGGGTAGACAGAAGTAAACAAAAACGCCCGATAAAAAATAGAAATGGTCAAAATGCTTCTGGTTGGCGCTCGCCGAGAAATAGAAACAAAAGTAAAGAAGAAAGTGAAGATCAAACTTTTATAGCCCCGACAGATCCAATAATTCGTGATGTTTTGGTTCCCGAAACAATTTCTGTTTCTGATCTTTCTCACAAGATGTCTGTAAAAGCTACCGAGGTAATTAAAACTTTGATGTCAATGGGTTCAATGGTTACAATTAATCAAGTCTTGGATCAAGATACAGCTATGATTCTTGTTCAGGAAATGGGACACAATCCTCAGGCAGCAGAAGAGAACGATTTAGAATCTTTCTTAGAAGAAGATCCCTCAGTAGATGTAGTAACTGAGACGCGACCACCTGTAGTTACTGTTATGGGTCATGTAGACCATGGTAAAACATCTCTGCTAGATTATATTAGAACTTCCAAGGTTACTTCAGGAGAAGCTGGCGGAATAACTCAGCATATTGGCGCATACCATGTTGAAACAGCAAAGGGTATGATTACCTTTCTTGATACTCCAGGACACGCAGCATTTTCTGCTATGAGGGCCAGGGGTGCGCAGGCAACTGATATTGTTATTTTGGTAGTTGCTGCAGATGATGGGGTTATGCCTCAAACAATTGAAGCTATCAATCACTCTAAAGCAGCAGGTGTTCCATTAATTGTTGCGATTAATAAGGTTGATAAACCTGAAGCAAATCCAGAAAAGGTAAAGAATGAGCTATTGACACATGAAGTTATACCAGAAGAATTAGGTGGGGATTCTATGTTTACTGAAGTATCAGCTCAAAGCGGACAAGGAATAGATAATTTGCTGGATGCAATATTGTTGCAAGCAGAAGTATTGGAGCTAAAGGCCCCAATAAATACACCTGCAAAAGGAGTAGTTGTTGAGGGAAGGTTAGATAAGGGCAGAGGCCCAGTTTCCACACTCTTAGTTCAATCAGGAACAATAAACAAGGGAGATACCATATTAGCAGGGAATGCATCAGGAAGGATTAGGGCTATGTTAAATGAGGCAGGAAAGAATATAGACTCAGCTGGCCCGTCAATTCCTGCAGAAGTAATTGGTTTATCTGATGTTCCAAATGCAGGTGAAGAATTTATTGTTTTAAACAATGAAAAAAAAGCTAGAGAAATCGCATTGTTTAGGCAAGGAAAATATAGGGCTGTTAAGTTAGCAAAACAACAGGCATCAAAATTAGAAAATATTTTTGATACTATGACTGAGGAAGAAGCAAAAATATTACCTTTGATTATTAAGGCTGACGTTCAGGGATCGTATGAGGCTTTATCTGAGTCTCTAGAAAAGCTTTCAACGGATGAAGTTAAGGTAAATGTTATTCATTCAGCGGTAGGAGCAGTAAATGAATCAGATATTAATTTAGCATCTGCCTCAAATGCAGTTCTTTTAGCGTTTAATGTTAAGTCTTCAGGCGGAGCAAGAAAATTAGCTGATAATTTAGAGGTTGATGTACGTTATTACAGTATCATTTATGAAGCTGTAGATGAAGTAAAAGCAGCTTTAAGTGGTCTTTTATCTCCGGAACAAAAAGAAAATATATTAGGGCTTGTTGAGATTAGAGAAACATTTAGCGCCTCTAAAGTAGGAACTATCGCCGGTTGTTTTGTTTTAAATGGCTTAATCAGAAGAAATTCAAGTATCCGGGTACTGCGAGATAGTGAAGTCATTTATGATGGAGCTCTTGATTCACTTAAAAGATTTAAGGATGATATAAAAGAAGTTAAGGCAAACCTTGAATGCGGACTATCTATTAAAAACTTTAATGATCTTAAAATTGGTGATAATGTTGAGGTGTATGAATTAGTTCAGGTTGCAAGAAAACTTTAAAATGGCAAAAGATTACCCTAGAAGCGATCGTATTAGTCAGCAAATAAAAAAAGAATTAGCCCAAATACTTCAGAGTGAAATAAAAGATCCAGCTCTTTATGGGCTTACTGTTTTGGACGTCGATTTATCTCCAGACTTAAAGCACGCAAAGGTTTATGTGGTATCAAATCGTTATGATGAGGAAATTTTTAAAGGGATTGATAGGTCTATGAGTTTTATTAGAACTCAACTTTCTAGGCGGATGACCACTAGAGGAATTCCAAAGTTACATTTTGAGTATGATAAGACCATTGATGAAAGCATGAAAATCTCTAAACTTCTATCTGGTGTGCTGACTAAAACAAAATAAAGATGCAAAAAAAAAGACTAAAGATTAATGTGAACGGTCTTTTACTTCTTGATAAACCACTCGGGTTTTCATCCAATCAGGCACTATCAAAAATAAAATGGTTATTTACCCCCTTTAAAGCTGGACATACAGGCACTCTTGATCCCATGGCAACTGGTTTACTACCTATTTGTCTTGGAGAAGCTACAAAATTTTCTAGGTTTTTACTTGACGCAGATAAAACATATGAAGCGGTAATAAAATTAGGGTATACAAGTTCCACGGGTGATACTGAGGGAGAGATTATAAAGAGTAAGAATAATAATCTACCTAAATTACCAGAACTTAAAAAAGTACTTAAAAAGTTTACTGGTAAAATCAATCAATTACCACCAATGTATTCAGCGTTAAAGCACAAGGGCCAGCCGCTCTATACTTTTGCAAGAGAGGGAGTAAATATTTATAGGGAAAGAAGACCTATAGTAATCTATAAATTAGATTTAATGAGCTATGAAAAAGATTTACTAAGAGTGATGGTTAGGTGCTCAAAGGGAACTTATATAAGAACTCTAGCAGAAGACATAGGCAATGAATTGGGAGTAGGTGGTTATTTAATGCGGTTAAGGCGAACTGAAATTGGAACATTAAACCTGAAAGATTCAATCAGCTTAGAAGAGTTAGAAAAAATGAAAAATAAAGAAAGGCTAAATTTACTAAGACCGATTAGTTCATTGACGGCTTGTTTTAATGATATTACTTTATCTAGGAAAGACGAGGTACTTATTAAAAATGGACAAGAATTAATAATTAATAATAAGGGGGCTGGTTATTATTCATTATTTGATAGTTGCGGTAATTTTCTTGGTGTTGGAGATTTAAATGAAGATTGTGTATTAAAAGTTAAGAGATTAATGTCTACCCAGAATTAAATGAAATTAAAAACTTATTGTCAATTAACAAGAATACCGTTAAAATGTGCCGTTCCGAAATAGGAGAATAGAATGACAAGTACAGCTGTAGAAAAAGCGAAAGTAGTAAGTGATTTTCAAATAGCGAAAAACGATACAGGCTCACCTGAAGTTCAGGTAGCTTTAATTACTGATCGTATAACTTATTTAACCGAGCATTTTAAAACTAATGCTAAAGATCATCATTCACGAAGAGGTTTGTTGGCTCTTGTGAGTCAAAGACGAAAGCTTCTTGATTATTTAAAGCGTAAGAATCTAGATAGATATCAAGATTTAATTAAGCGTCTTGGCATAAGAAAATAGTTAATAAGTTTAAAGTTTAAGGCCGATTCAAGCATTAAGAGATTAATGTAATCGGCTTTTTTTTGTGTTTAAATTGTTTTCATTATTAAGTAGTGAATAATGAATTTGAGAAAAGGATATATAAATGTTTAATAAAGTTAAAAAAAGTGTCAAGTACGGCGAACATAATTTAACAATAGAAACTGGTGAAATTGGCCGTCAAGCGGACGGAGCTGTAATGGTAAGTTACGGTGATACAGTGGTATTAGTGACTGCTGTTGGAAATAAAATTGCAAGAGAAGGTCAAGAGTTTTTCCCACTAACTGTTGACTATCAAGAGAAAAATTATGCAGCTGGAAAAATTCCAGGCGGGTTCTTCAAGAGAGAAGGAAGGCCAAGCGAAAAAGAAACATTAACTTGTAGATTGATCGATCGACCATTAAGACCACTATTTCCAGACAATTTTTACAATGAGATTCAGATTGTCGCAACAGTGATGTCATCTGACAGTGAAATTGACTCAGATGTGCCTGCTATAATTGGTGCTTCTGCCGCTTTAGCAATCTCAGGAATACCTTTTCATGGCCCAGTTGGTGCAGCAAGGGTTGGTTATTTAGACGAGAAGTTTGTAATTAATCCAACCAAAACCCAGCTCGAAAAAAGTGAGTTAGATTTAGTTGTAGCTGGAAGTGATTCAGCTGTGTTAATGGTGGAATCTGAAGCAAAAGAATTGCCTGAAAAGGTAATGCTTGATGCAGTATTGGAAGGCCATAAGGCTATGCAACCTGTAATTAAAATGATTAATGACTTTGCAAAAGACGCTTCAAAAGATCCTTGGGATTGGTCAGCACCAGTTCCAAACAAAGAATTAATTGGTAAAATTGAAAAAGTTGCTTTAAAAGACTTAGAAAAAGCCTTCGCTATTAAATCCAAGAGTGACCGTTCAGAAAAAATAAATGAAATAAAAGGTAAAGTTCTTGAAGCACTTGTTACGGATGATACAAAAACATCTCAACTAAACGAAATTAAAGACGAATTGCACAATTTGGAAGCAAAGATAGTTAGAAATAAGATTTTAGATGGAGAGTCTAGAATTGATGGAAGAGACACTCGAACAGTAAGGCCGATTGAAATTAGAACTGGAGTACTTCCAAGAGCTCACGGATCAGCTTTATTCACTAGAGGTGAAACTCAAGCATTAGTAGTGGCCACTCTTGGTACAGGGCGCGATGAACAAATTATTGATGCGTTACAGGGGGAGTACAAAGATCGATTTATGTTGCATTACAATTTTCCTCCATATGCAACAGGTGAAACTGGCCGTGTTGGCACACCAAAGCGCCGAGAGATAGGCCATGGTAAATTAGCAAAAAGAGCATTATCTGCAGCATTGCCAAGCTCAGAAGACTTTGATTACACTATTAGGCTTGTTTCAGAAATCACTGAATCTAATGGCTCAAGCTCAATGGCTTCAGTTTGTGGAGGGACAATGGCGATGATGGATGCAGGTATCCCTGTTAAAGATCATGTTGCTGGTATCGCAATGGGGCTAATAAAAGAAGATAATCGTGTTGCTGTTCTTACCGATATATTAGGAGATGAAGATCATCTAGGCGACATGGATTTTAAAGTTGCAGGAACAGATAACGGTATAACTGCTCTACAAATGGATATAAAGATTAATGGCATTACAACAGAAATTATGCAGGTAGCTCTTAGTCAAGCAAGAGAAGGGATTGATCATATCCTTAAGATAATGAAGAAAGAACTTAAGGGAAGTCGTGAGAAAATGTCACAATTTGCTCCACAAATAATTACCCTAAAAATCCATCCTGATAAAATAAGAGACGTTATTGGAAAGGGAGGGGCTGTTATCAAAGGGTTAGCTGCTGATACAGGTGCTACAATTGATATTGATGATAGTGGCTTAATTAAAATTGCTTGTACTAGTGCTGAGTCTGGAGAAGATGCTCTTGCTAGAATTAAAGAAATTACAGCTGATGTAGAAGTAGATCAAATATATGATGGGACTGTTATTAAAATCCTCGACTTTGGTGCAATCGTATCATTGTTACCTGGAAAAGACGGTTTATTACACATTTCTCAAATTTCTCATGAGAGAATTAAAGCTGTAAAAGATCACTTATCAGATGGGGATAAAGTAAAGGTTAAAGTAATAGAGGTTGACGATAAAGGCAGGGTTAGAGTGAGTGCAAAAGCTTTGATTGAAGCACCAACAAAAGAAGCACCAACTCCAACAGAAGATTAGTTAAAGAAATGTCGTTAATCAACGGCAAACTGATAAGCATAAAAAGCCCAAAATATTTGGGCTTTTTTTGTTATGCCAATTGTTTTTCTTTTATTTCTTCGAGTGTTTTACAATCAATACATAATGTTGCCGTAGGGCGAGCTTGAAGTCTTTTTAAACCAATCTCTTCACCACAGCCATTGCAATAACCATACTCACCTTCATCTATATTTTTTAAAGTATCATCTATTTTTTTCAAAAGCTTACGCTCTCTGTCTCTATTTCGAAGTTCAAGTGCCATATCTGATTCTTGGCTTGCTCTGTCGTTGGGGTCAGCATAAGCTGTAATATCTGTTTGCATATGACTAACAGTTCTATTGATATCATTACCTAACTCTAGCTTCCAATCATTCAATACTTTTTTGAAATGTTTAGTTTGGGTTTTATTCATATACCTTTCATTTTCTCTGGGGGTATATGCCTTGAATGTTTTAAGTTTTTTAGCTGCAGGCTTCTTACTAATGGCTTTTTTAGCTGCAGGCTTCTTACTAATGGCTTTTTTAGCTGCAGGCTTCTTACTAATGGCTTTTTTAGCTGCAGGCTTCTTACTAATGGCTTTTTTAGCTGCAGCCATAGCTTTTTCCATAAGTGATTTTTTTTGTACCATAGATATCCCTAAATTAAATTTGACAGAGGCAAAATTCTACACTTTTTAATCACTAATGAAAACCCTGCTACATAAGCTTTTGAGCTGTAAGTGTATTCTCCATTAATGTAGCTACAGTCATAGGGCCAACTCCACCTGGGACAGGTGTAATGAAAGCTGCTTTTTGACTCGCTACATCAAATTCAACATCACCCACTAACTTATCATTAATTCGATTGATGCCAATATCAATTACAATTGCGCCCTTCTTTATCCACTCGCCTCTTACTAAATTTTGCCTCCCAGCTGCAACAACGACTAAATCTGCCTGTCGAATCTTACCTTCTAAATCTTTTGTTTTACTGTGGCATGAAGTAACAGTGCATTTTTCAAGTAATAACTCCAATGCCATTGGACGACCGACATTGTTTGAAACTCCTACGATTGTTGCATCAAGACCTACTAAATTAATTTTCGAGGCTTTAAGCATTTTTATAACACCATATGGCGTACAGGATCTTAACTTTGGTTGCCTGATTGCAAGTAAACCAATATTGAATGGATGGAAACCATCAACATCTTTTTTTGGGTTTATGGCATTAATAATTTTATTATCATCAATGTGTTCGGGAAGTGGCGACTGAATTAATACTCCATCAATTTCTTGGTTTGAATTAATTTCTTTAATTAGCGTTAATAAATATTTTTCAGTAATAGATGTGTCAAAATCGTAAGAGATGGACTTTATACCTACTTTTTCACACGCAAGTTTTTTATTTTTAACATACACGTGAGAGGCAGGATTATTCCCAACTAATATAACAGCTAAACAAGGATGTCTTTCCCCCAGATTCGTTCTTTTTTCTATTTCTTGCTTAACTTCTTCAAGAAGTTTATTGGCTATTTTCTTTCCATCTATGATTTGAGCTACCATACGTAAATTACAATATTAGAAATTTAAAAAACTAATCTTATCTTAATTTCTTTATCTAGAGCGTCTTTTTTCTAAAAAAATACTTAATTCTTCTGTAAGTAAAACTTATAAACAAAAATGTGTGTAAAATAATATATTTGACCAAACAAGCTATTTGCGCTATATTTGCGCGTTCGGGGTGTAGCGTAGCCTGGTAGCGCGCCTGCTTTGGGAGCAGGATGTCGGGAGTTCGAATCTCTCCACCCCGACCATATAAACAAGTAAAGTAGGCCCGATTTAGCTTTATTTGATTAGTTAGCTGCCCGTAGCTCAGCTGGATAGAGCATCTGCCTTCTAAGCAGAGGGTCACAGGTTCGAATCCTGTCGGGCAGGCCAATTTTTGGTGGCTGTAGCTCAGTTGGTAGAGTCCTGGATTGTGATTCCAGTTGTCGTGGGTTCGAGCCCCATCAGCCACCCCATTTATGAGTTACTTAGGTTATGAAAACTTTATTCAATTTCGTTTTTATTTTTTTGTTTTCAGTGAATGTATCTGCTAATGAAAAAATTTTTTTCGAAAATGATAGTTTTATAGCAACTATTTTTTTATGGTCAGTAGAGAACTCTGGAACCAAAACTAAAGCTTTTTTAACATTTGAAATAAAAAAAAATATAACAATAAAGAAAACGAAATTTTATTCTCAATATCTACAATATGATTGTGGGGCTTCAAAACCCATTATTTTGGAGGAAAAGCTTACTTCTGACTTATTTGGACATGGAGAAGAAATTTATGACTTAGGTGAATTACAAAAAATAAGAAAAGAAGTAGAAAAATCATACCCTAGTTTTTACGAAGAAATTTGTATATAAAATTATTTAATTCCCTTTACCCTCATAAAGTATTTTCCAGTCATCACTTTTTTTTATCCATATTTGTGTCTTATGCATTTTATTAGCAATTAAGTTGCTTTTATAATCTTGATCAAAATTTACTAAAACCATTTCATTTTCAATATTTGGGTACTCAAATATTGAAATATTACTTAGCTTTATATCTATATTTCTAGACTTGTTGATCACATCTTTTTTCTTTAACATCCAATTTTTATATGCTTGATTGCCATACATTGCATTTTTTTCATAAAATTTAATATAACTATTAAAATCTTTTTTTACCCAATATTTTTTCCAATTTTCAACTTTATTTAAAATAGTTTGCTTACGGTTAATTAAGGTATTGGAATCCTTTAAACTTTTGTTAGATATAATAATTGGGGTATCTGGAGTATTCAAGATACTAGCTATTTTTTTTAAATCAAAGTTTGAAAGAACAAGGCAGCCATCACTTGATTGTGGTGCTCGTGAATAAGTATTTTGAGGTGTTCCGTGAATCCATATACCTGATCCAGTGTATTTATTTAACTTATCATATGCGTTAGGGTAATTAATCCTATAGGCGCCATCACCATATAAATCAGGAAGCTTTCTTTTAATTTTATTTTTTAAAAAGTACATACCAACAGGAGTTCTCTTGTCTCCTTCATATTTTTTATCAAAACCATTTTTACCGATACTTACATAATGGTCAGAATTAAATACTAAGCGTCCGTTATCATTTTTATAGGTAAATAACCTAGAACTTTTTACATCGACATATATTAAATATTTATATTTTTGGCTTAATTGAATATTAAAATTTGGATATAAATTCTGATTTTTTTGAAGATAATTTTTAATTCTTCGTGAAGCTTCATCTTTAAAATCTTTAACCACGTCAGGATTCGATTTGTGGGCCCTACCACCAAAATAATTGAGGTTACCCGAACGTGCTGTAAGGAGATCGCCATGAATTAAATGTGCTAGTTTGAAGTTAGGCACTTGTTTTATTAAAATATTAATTTTATTAATGGCTTCGCTTATGTCACCCTGTGATATTTTGTCGAGACTCATGACAAGAAGTTCTTCAGGAAGGTGCTCAGTAATCTCTTCCGCTTCTATAGCTTTGGAGTTTGTATAAAATAACAAGAAAAATAGAAGAATATATCTCATATGGTTAAATCAAGTTTTTTTTAGTAACTTTATCCTGAAAATTCTTCGATAATTTTCCAATCGTTTGATTGAAATTCAAAAATTAAAGTTTTTTTTGATTTTTGTTGATACCCAGTAGATTTGTACTCTTGATAAAATACAACATGGATTATATCTTTACTAAATTTAAACTTTATATTTGAAATGCCTATAGCAATATTTTTTTTATTTATAATTCTATCTCTTCTATAGTCTTCCCACTGAACATGACTCATCTGATTTGGATATTTGAAATTTGAAGAATAGGAATTAAAGTATAAAACTAAATCTTTATTTTCCCATGCAGTTTTCCACACATCTAATCTTTTTATTATTTCTTTTTTATCCCCTGATTTACTTCGATTATTTTTTGTAATATCATTATTTTTTGTATCTCCAATAATAATAGATTTTTCTTTTGTATTTGGATTATAGTTAAACAGCTCGGTAATTAGTTTTAATTTATTTTTAGCAACTTTATTATCTTTATCAATCTCAAACGCCATGTTGTATGCGTTGGTAGCCATCTGCGTATAAATATCCCCTAGATTTACATGAGCAACAGAATAGCTTGAATTAGTCATTATAGCTTTCTCTAAAGTTTCTTTGGCGAGGACTAACTCCTGTCGTTCGGCATATATCACTGCTAAGTTGTTGTAAGGTTCGGGAAGATTCGGATGCTTATTTATTAAGTCATTGTAAGTATTAATTGCATTATCAATTTGATTAAGTTTTGCTTCTGTTACACCTTTATAAAAAAGTAGCCTAGGCTCATTAGGCGAAGCTCTGAGTCTTTTTTTTATTTTTTCGAGTGCAATGAATGGCTTCTCATTAATTAAAATTAATATAGAACTAAGATCACTTTCGGGTTTTGCTAAGCCTAATAAAGGAAAAAGCAATAAAAAAAAGATTATTCTACTCATTATCTTTATAACCAGCCTATTTACAATAATGTATTGGAATAGATTATAAACCATTAAAACTATGTTAAATGATTTATTATAGTTGCAGTTTTAACGTCTTTTAATAGTTTGGTAAATGAACAGCTAATGGAAAAATTTATACTAACATCTGCAATAAGAGCAATCTCAATATTAATATCGATCTTATCTCTATTTTTGGTCACAAAATTTTTAGATGCAAATGAAACGGGAAAATATTATAACGTTTTAACTTGGATGTTATTTATTTCTTGGTTTGTTAGATTTGGGTTGGATCAGATAATAATCAAAATTAAGAACCAGTTAAGTTGCAGTAGTTTAGATTTATATAAAAGACTTTTTTTTATTCAACTGATTATCTACTCTATATTTATGGCTTCGCTCTTAGTTTTCTGGGAGGTTAATAATTTATTTATATTAAAAAATTATTTTTATATATTCATAGTCTTATCAGCTGTCATTTTTTATTCAAATAATAGTTTAGTTTCCGGTTACTTTGTTGCGTTAGCTAGGCCCGGGATGGGTAATTTTTTTGCTGTAGGGTTATTACCACTTATATTTACAATTTTTATTCTATTTAATTACTTCATAGGTAAAGATATTACTCTTAATTATTTGGCTAGTTTATATTTTTATTCAGGGCTTTTAGTTTTTATTGTTTCTAATTCTGTTATTTATTATTTTTATCGACAGGTTATAAAGCATGAAAAAGTTAATTTTAAAATGAATAGATCAATGTATTATCAGTCTGGTCGTATATTTGGCTTTGAGTTAATAATGTTTAGTTTAAATTGGTTCGTGTTTTTTTTGGCTGCAATATATCTCTCTAATGAAATAATTGGCCAGTTACATATTTTTGCAAGACTTGCTTTTTTTATTGCGTTACCACTATCTATAATGGTTACAATTGTTAGTCCTATATACGCAAAGTATTTCAAAAAAGATTATAAATTATTGCAAAATGTTATATACATTAATGCTTCTGTATCAACACTATTATCAATTACTGCAAGTATTGTTATGGTAGTTTTTTCTCATCAAATTTTAAGCTTTTTCGGTATTCCAAAACAAGAAAATTATAATTTATTTTATATATTTGTCTTTTCGCAATTTATAGTTGTTATTTTTGGAGCTAATTCTAATATATTGCAAATGTTTGGAGATACAAAAACTCTTTTAGTGATAGCTATCTACTCTTTTTTGGGGACTATTGGTATGTTCTTTTTAATTAATTACTATAATTCCTTATTAGCAGTGCCATTGTCTCTGATCTTTGGGTATTTGCTTCATAATTTGTCTGCAAATTATTTTATTTACAAAAACTATCGTTTAAATTGTTTTCCATCTTTAGGATTAATGAAAGATTTAGTTTTCTTTAGATTTAAAAAAATTGATAATATTTTCAAGCTTTAATAAATTTTATTTTAAATCTACACTCAGAAAATTATTAATAATTGATTATTAATAATTGTTTCTTAAAGTTATAATAAGAGTATATGGAATTAAAAATTTTATAATTAAGGGTAACTAAGAATGACTAAGCTTTTAAAAAAAGCACTGGTTTTAGGCGGTGGTGGATTTATTGGGTCTCATCTTGTAAAAAAGTTGAAGTATGAAGGATATTGGGTAAGGGCAGTTGATTTAAAATTCCCAGAATACTGGCAAACACAAGCTGATGATTTTATTCAGGGGGACCTTAAGGATAAAGATATTTGTAATCAAGCTTTAAATGACCAATTCGATGAAATCTATCAATTAGCAGCAGATATGGGCGGAGCAGGGTTTATTTTTACCGGTGAAAATGATGCAGATATTATGCACAACAGCTGCATGATTAATTTGAATATATTAGAGGCAAGTAGAAACCAGAAAACCAAAAATATTTTTTACAGTGGATCAGCCTGTATGTATCCTGAACACAATCAAATAGACCCTGAAAATCCAAATTGTTCAGAGGCTTCGGCTTATCCTGCTAATCCTGATTCTGAGTATGGTTGGGAAAAGCTTTTTTCAGAAAGACTATATTTAGCTTATCAACGTAATTATAATTTTAATTCCCATATTGCTAGATACCATAATATTTTTGGTCCTTACGGAACTTGGGATGGCGGCCGAGAAAAAGCGCCAGCAGCAATTTGTAGAAAAGTTGCTCTATGTAGTGATAATGACCAAATTGAAATATGGGGTGATGGCGAGCAAACTCGATCTTTTTTGTATATAGATGAATGCCTAGATGGAACAACAAAACTTATAAGATCAAATTTATCTGGCCCTTTTAATATTGGTTCAGAAGAAATGATTACAATTAATGGATTAGTAAACATTGTTGCTGATATTGCGGGGAAAAAAATTACTAAATCTCATATTGATGGACCTTTAGGAGTCAGAGGGAGAAATTCTGATAATAATTTAATATACGAAAAATTAAAATGGAAGCCAAGCCAACCACTCATTAAGGGGCTTGAGTTAACATATGAATGGATTGATAGTCAAGTAAAGGCTAGTAAATGAGTACTCTATCAATTATTTTGCCAACTCATAATGAGGTTAAATCAATTGAACATGTAATTGAAAGCTGGAATAAGTATTTGGTAGAAAAAAGTATCAAGCATGAATTTGTGGTGTGTGAGGATGGGAGTACGGATGGCACGAAGGAATTAATAATACTTTTATCAAAAAAATACCCAATAAAAAATGAGTCTTCGATTGATAGAAGAGGCTATGGTGGCGGAGTTTTGTCAGGGATAAAAGCAAGTAAATATAAATATTTATTATGTATAGATAGCGATGGACAATGTATGCCTGATTCTTTTGATATTTTTTGGAAAAACAAAGAAACTTCAGATATAACAATTGGCATTAGAAATCCTCGAATGGACCCAATTATAAGAAAAGTCTATTCTTTTTTATTTTTAATCCTCCATAGATTTCTTTTTATTTCTAACATTAAAGATCCAAGTTGTCCTTATATCCTAGCAAAAAAAGAAGTATATTTAAAATTAGTTCCTTATTCTAGCTTCATGCGTGAAGGTTTCTGGTGGGGGTATATTGGTGCAGCACTAAAGCTTAAAATGAGTATCAGACAATATTCAATTAAGCATTACCTCAGGTATGACGGATCAAGTGTTGTTTATAAGCCAAGCAAGATGCCTGCAATTATCTTAAGAAATATAATCGGTTTAATAAAATTAAGATTTAGTTAATTTGAGACACTTTATTATTTATTTTGTAATAGGTTTAACTTGTGTATTCATCGAAGTTTATCTATACAAGTTACTAATATTGCAAATTAATTATTATATTGCGAATATATTTGCAATATTCTTAGCATCTATTTTTTCTTTTTTGATGAATTTAAATTTTAATTTTAAGAGAGACGATCAAAAATTAACGAGATATATAAAATTTATTTCTGTAATAATCTTTGGCATGGTTCTTTCAACTTTATTATTAAAAATTATGTTTATTTATTATGACCCAATAATTGCAAAATATATAACAATTCCGATTGTGGCATTTT
>Ga0209383_1000248_pt1 | contig 39289 bp, 32 predicted proteins | sample CoawatmetaG02DNA_FD_187510 | JGI IMG/M metagenome (GOLD analysis project Ga0209383, IMG submission 187510) | Marine microbial communities from the West Antarctic Peninsula - Coastal water metaG029-DNA (SPAdes) (version 2) | ecosystem: Environmental > Aquatic > Marine > Coastal ... | reverse complement strand
TTTTATTTTAAATTTTTACCTTCCACTTTTTTTTCAATCTTAGTAGCTACTCTTTCATTTAATTGGAAAAATATTGTCTTATTGAGTGAGATAGTTGACATGCTTGCATTTAAATTTGCTGATAATAAGCAGCTCGCAGACAAGTATTTTTTTAGTTACTCCCATATAACTTATAGGCCTTTATGGACTTATACTGAAAAGTTAAAAGTTAATAGCCTAATATTTTATTTTTATGCATGCAATATTTCTACCTATCAAGAGGGTGACAAAAAATATAGTACAGTCCCAGAATTTTTTCAGGTAATGAATTGGCCGAAATATCTTGTATGGAATAATACATATCTGAATTATATTAAGAATGAGTTTAAATTTCCTTCAGAAATAGAGATTGTTGGGCCTATAGGGTATGAAGACAGCACAATGGACATTCCAAAAAATAATAAACTAAGTTTATTGGCGTTTGATATTCAGCCCTATAGACCAGGGTTTGGAATTCCAGCACTTAGTTGTGCACAGTGGTATGCACATGACTATTCTGTCCCAGTAGATTTTTTGAGAGACTTACAAGAGGTTTGTTTGGAGTTGGGCATTGAATTGTTTTTTAAGCGAAAAAGAGATAGCATTCTCACGCATAAGAGGTACCTAAATTTTATTAAAAATTTTATTAAATATGATAATGTTGTAGAAGTTGATTCCGGCATATCAGCCTCAAGATTGTGTAAACAATTTGATCTTGTTATATCAATGCCATTTACTTCAACAGGAGTTCTAGCAGATAATCTGGGAAAAGACTCTATATATTATGATCCTAAAAGTACAATTCAAAAAAATGATCGTGCAGCGCATAATTTAGAAGTTATAAATGGCAAAAATGAATTAAGAAATTACCTTAAAATTTTTATTGAGTCTAATAATATATAATAAAGTATTACTATTAAAAACTTCATCTAACCTTATTGTAAATATCATATGAAATTAAGTATTCACATCAATGATTTGAACATACTAGTATTAAATCAAATCAACACTTTATATAATGATGGAAACTTAATATCAAAAAATGAGTTAATCATTTTTCAAAAAGAAACTTTAAATAGAGTAGAAAAGGCTTTTGTCCACATTAGAAAACCATATTTTTTTGTTAATAATGAATGTGTATTTGACCACCTTCATTCAGACCATTATTCTATGTACCTATATTTATTATCTAATACAGTTTGGGAAAATAATGGTGATGTAAGGTTGGCCTCTAAGATCTTTCTTTTAAATAAAGCGCTACATGGCATAGATGCATTTTATAAAATACAACTTCCTGAGATATTTATATTCGCGCACCCTTTGGGAACTATTTTAGGGAATGCTAAATACTCAGATTATTTTGCAGTTTTTCAAAATTGTACAGTTGGAGGTACAGCTGATGGAAAGTATCCAGAGTTTAATCATGGAGTGATTCTTTATGCTGGATCAAGTGTTATTGGAGACTGTTTAATTGGCTCAAATACAATTTTTGGAGCTAATAGCTCTGTAATTAATGCTAAAGTTGATAGAGATAAAGTGGTTTTGAATTACTACCCAAATAATAGAATTTTAGAAAATAAGAGAAATGTGATTGACCTTTTCAATGAAGGTAATTGGCTTTAGCTAATGGTTTAGATAGATAGGTTAATTAGAAGAAACTTTATACTATTATTAAATGGTCAATATTTCTTTTACTTGTGATTTTATTGTTTTTTTAGAGTGGACATGGAAGTTAAAGATTAAATTTTATATTACTTATATTTATTATGATTGAAGTTATTAGAAAATCTAAAACATCTGGCAATTATATTGTTACTACAGCTGTTGGTGAAAAATATTTAAATCCTTGGAAGAAAAATGCACTTCCATTATGGGAAAAATATGCAAAAAAATATGATTTAGGAATTCTTCTGGTATCAGAAGAATTAATCGGTAGGGACTCTCCTAAATGGAAAAAAATACATTGGCAAAAATTACTTATTTTGTCAGAATTAGAGGCTCATTTTGATTTTGTTATTAATATGTGTTTGCTTGATAGTGATATATTAATAAATCCTTTTTCACCAAATATTTTTGATAATTATGAAGAAGATTCAGTAGGTTTAATATCTCAAATAAAAAACTTACCTTATCCGCATCATGATTGCCTTAAAAGAATTTCTTTTTATAGGCATAAGTTTTATAGCCAAGACTACCCATTGGATTCTGCAATTTTCATTTCTCTTGAAGATTTGTTCTCCTATCATGGTTTAGAGCCACAGGATGATCAATTTTGTTCAGGCGTAATGATCTTTAATGTTAAGAACCATGCTGCCATTACTAAAAGCTGGTTTTATAAATATGACTCTGATGTTGAATCTATTACTAATGGTGGAGAAGAGGTTCATGTTAATTTCGAAATACAATCAAATTGTAAGGTACTTTGGCTAGACTACAGATTTCAAGCTTTATGGATATATGAAATGGCATGGAAATATCCTTTTTTATATGAAAAAGGAAATAAGATGTTTATTAAAAAGTGCATCGAATCTTCTTTAATGTCTAATTATTTTTTACATTTTGCGGGCTCATGGCATGAAAGTGATATGTGGAAGATTGATAATATATTTTCCGAATATGAATTTATAGAAGAGTATAGTAAATATTTGATTTCACCCTCAACTGGAAAACCTGTGGGCATGAAGAAGCCCTAGTTTGATTATGAAAGTAATAAGATTGGGGTTGATAATTTCACCAGAGGTGATGCCTCTTGATGATGGTTCCAATATTAATGGCCCTTGCTGCATTAAAGTTCCTAGCTGGTGTAAAAATAAACTGGGTAATTATTACTTGTATTTTGCTCACCATCGTGGGAAGTATATAAGAATGGCTTATTCAGATAGTTTAAGTGGGCCTTGGATAGAATATAAGGGAGGAGTTTTACATATAGATGAATTAATAGATGCGCATCATCATATTGCCTCACCAGATGTTTATATTGATCATCAAAGAAAAGAACTTAGGATGTACTTTCATTCTCCTTCATATAAGAAAAAAGAGCAATGGACATTTCTAGCTAAGTCAAATGATGGACTAGACTACTTGCAATATGGATCGTCACCACTAGCCCCATTTTATTTAAGAATATTGCATTATAATAATCTCTTCTATGGCATGTCGAAGGGTGGAAATATCTGGGTTTCAGATTCTGGTCTTGACCATTTCACCTCACTACATAATCCTTTTGACAGATTATTAGATAATGAGATATGGCATAATTTAGAAGGGTCAGTTAGACATGTAGCTTTATATAAGAGATATCAAACCTTATATATTTTTTTTACTAGAATAGGGGATTCTCCTGAAAAAATATTATGTGGCACAATAAACATTTCTGTTCCTCAAGAAGATTGGAAAGTATCTAATATATTTACAGTGGCTAAGCCTGAAATGCAATATGAAGGAGTTAATATTAAAATGAAACCATCTAAGGCGGGAGCGTCCGAAATTGAGGAGAATGGCTTAAGAGATCCATTTATTTTTGAAGATAATAATAAATTATATATGTTTTATTGTGTGAAAGGCGAGTTTGGAATTGCATTGTCAGAATTACAACTAACATGATTAATGTAGCTTTTATTACTGGTTGTGGACATACAGGAAGCACACTTTTAGCAAGAATAGTTGGGGCACATCCGCAGATTTCTTTGCCATTAAGGGAAACTAATATATTTCTTGCTTATAATGCATTAATTCATGCTTCACTCATAGAAAGTGAAATGTTAAATGCCAAGAAAGAAAAACCTAATGCGGTTTACTTTGTAGAAAAAACACCCCGGCATATATGGCATGTTGATTATATAAGAAGAGTTGTTAAGGATTCAAAATTTATCTTTACAACAAGAAATGGTTATGATGTTATTGCCTCTCTTTACAAAAGAAACCAAAACATTTCAGAGTCCATCAGAAGATATAAGGATGACTCATTACTGACAATAAGACAACTTGATCAAAATGACTCAATTCTCGTTAAATATGAAGATATCATAAATGATACTACTAAAGAATTAAATAAAATTTGTGATTTTTTGAGTTTGAAATATGATGAAGAAATGTTAAATTATCACCAGGTAAAAGTTTCTTGGAATAATGTGGAATCATTTAACAACAATTTCACCGGAGAAGTTGGGCATGATAACTTAAGAAATTGGCAGGCAAATCAACCTATTTATCAGGAAAATGTTCCTTGGAAAGACATAATTCCAGAAGAAAACTGGATAGAAGTATTTGAATTTTTTGATAAATTCGGTAAAGAGATCATGACAGAACTAGGCTATAAGTGCTAACTCTTTTAAAAACAATACCTTTCAAAATATATAAACTTATTGTAAATTATAAGTCAGTTTCAGCAATCAAAGGTCATCAACTTCTCCAAAAAAATAATCCAGACTTTATTAATCAGGTTAGAAATAGAATTGCTAACAAGCAATTAATAATTAAGCGAACATCTATTGAAAATATAATTTTTCCTAATGAAATTGATATTTCACTTTCTACTCATCAATATTTATTAAAATATTATATGGGTAGAATGTTTACAAGATGCTTATTATCATGCGTTTATAGTAAGAAGAAATTAATCTATCCAATGCCATTGGCCTGGTCAAAAATTGTAGATAATTCTGGCATTAAAGTTTCATTTTTTTGGAATACAATTTTATTTTATATTTCTATTTTGGTTTTTTGGTTTTTTGGTTTTTTTTATATATTTAAATGTATATTTTTAAATATCAAAAGATTAAATTTTAATCAAGGCTACTCTTATTTCTTTGATTTAACAAAGGAATGCTTTCCATCTAAAGACGGCACCGATAGTTATGACATTATTAGCTGGTATACGAAAAAATTTAATAAAAATAAAAAACAATTAATTATTCATAGTGAGCCAAATACCATAGTGGATAGAAGTTTCAATGATTCTTGGATTTTTTATTCACAAGATCATCTTCCTAAAATTAATTATTTTACTATTTATTTTAAGCTGCTTCCAAAATTAATTTTTTCCTTTTCTCTTCTGACTTTAATTAATATTATCTTACTGAGATGGTGGAATATTCTATTTCTTAAAGAAATTGTATCAATGAATCTATTTAAGCACTCAGAAAGAAGAAATATAGCAGATAGTTATTTATTTCATTATTCCCACCAAATTTATAGACCTTTATGGACATATGTTGCTGCTGCAAGGGGTAGTGATTTAATTTTTTATTTTTATGCAGCTTCAATATCTACGTATAGAGAAGAAAATGGGGAGTACTCTACCGTTCCAGAATTTATACAACTAATGAATTGGCCAAAATACCTTGTATGGAATGAGCATCACTCTGATTATCTTAAAAATTTAATGAAATATCCTGCCGATTTAATAGTAGTTGGGCCAATATGGTTTCAAGAAAGTATTTTTAAATTGCCGAATATTGCTAAGCCATCAATTGTAGCATTTGATAATTCTCCGTATAGGGAATTTTTTGCACATACATTTGGTAATGCCCAACAATATACTTATCACCATAAAGTTCCAATTAATTTTCTTAAAGATTTACAGGAAATTACTTCAGAGCTTGGAATAGCTTTTTATTTTAAGCGAAAAAATAATCAAGGCCAAAATTCTGCAATGCTCAATAAAAAGTATCTAAATTTTTTAAGAAAATTTGTCAAAAAAGATAATGTAACTGAGATTAATTCTGGTGTCTCTCCTATGAGATTATGCAAAGAATTTGATTTAGTGTTTTCATTCCCTTTTACTTCAACAGCAATAATTGCAGTTTCTTTAGGAAAAACATCTGTATATTACGATCCGATTGGGGTCATACAACAATATGATCGTGCATCTCACAGCTTAGCTGTAATCAGCAGAAGAGATGAATTGAAAGAGTTCCTTAAGAATCACTATAAAATATAATATTAGAAATTTTTTTCTAGGGGTTTATTTGTGAGAAGAGTAGTCATAAAAGTTAGCACAAGTTAATGAATATGAGCTTAATTCTATAGAAAAGGTTAATATGTGTAGAAAAATCACAAAACCAAAAATCCCTCTCGTCCTTTATTAAATACTATTTATTGCTAATTTATAGCATGCTTAAATTAACTAGTTTTTTTCAGGAAAAGTCCTATGTTTCAACTTCTAACAAAGTGTAAAATTTTTAATCTAACATAATAGTATTTTATCTATCCTTATGCGAATCAAAGTTGTTCTCTCATCTTTAATAAATTTTGCTTCTAAATCAAATCTGATTTTTAAAGTTTTCCAGCTTATTGTTGATGAAGTGTATAAAAAAACATATGTTGTTAACCATAAGAATCAGAAAATGATTTTTACAGTTCCTAATTATTTGTCTCTTTATAGGTGTGAAACATTTGCAACTAAAGAGCCAGACACCTTAAGTTGGATTGAGCAAATGTCAGAAGGGGAAATATTTTGGGATATAGGTGCAAATGTTGGGCTATATTCAATATATGCGGCGAAATATAATAAGTCCAAAGTATATTCCTTTGAGCCTTCAGTTTTTAATCTAGAGATCCTTGCCAGAAATATAAACGTTAACAATTTACAGAATCTAATAACCATAGTTCCCTTACCTTTAACAAATAAATTAGGTATTCAAAAATTCAAAATGAGTAATATTACTTGGGGTGGCGCACTCTCAACCTTTGGAGAAAACTTTGATCAGTGGGGCAATGAATTAGATACTTCCACATTTGAATACTCTTTTCCAGGAATAGCTATGGATGATGCTAAAAAAATCCTTAATATTGAACCACCTGGCTTTTTAAAAATTGATGTCGATGGAATTGAACATCTAATTCTAGAAGGTGGAGTTGAAGTTCTTAAATCTGTAAAAAGTATATTATTAGAGGTTAATGATAATTTTGAGGATCAATCGAAAATGATTAAAAAAAGGCTAACTGATGCCGGTTTCATATTATTTAAAAAATGTGATATGGGGGATGAGTTCTTTTTTAATCAATGGTGGGTTAAACAGGAGGAAATTGAGTGATTTTTTTTCCTCTCCTTTATAATGTACCAGCTATGGTTGGCCATACTACTTTACATAATTTCCCTCCAAATAATTGGGAAAAATTTTTAGTAAAATCTAAGTCAATAAACCTTTCTTGGACAGATGGCGAAAAATGGAGTACAAAAATAATAGGCTCCTTGGACCCATATGAATCTAAAAAAATATCTTATTATGATATTAAAAATTTATTACCTTTAGACACTTTACCCCTCCTTTCTTTGACTGATAAGGCTCCAAATACTATTAGTAACTCAATTAATTTTGAAAATAATCTTGGTACCACTTGGCCAATGTGGCGAGCAACATTAGGATTAGAAAATAATAATTCTATTACCTCTTATCAAGGTGAGTTAATTCCATTTCCTATTAGTGGCTCAATGCTGAGTTTAGCTCCATTTTTTCAGAAGGATGCTGAGATAAGTTATTTAATATTTGTAAATATTGAAACAAAACCTGAATCTAGGGAGGGCTTAATAGAAATCTTTAGCTCAAAAACTAAAGAAAAAATACTATCCAAAAAAATAAAAACAAATAATATTTCTATTATTGATATCACAGGAGTATCAATTGACAATGATGATATGCTAGTTTTTAAATCAACCGATCTTTCATCGATACCTTTAATTTTTTCATCATCAAATAATTTTACTAATTTAAGCTTAGAGCATACCCACCCTCCGGCAGCTTTATCGATATTAGGTAACAGATTTATGGTTCAAAAAGATATAAAGAAAAAATGGTTCCAATTACTAAGCTAACTAACTTTTTAAGAAGAGCAAAACGTGCTCCTTGGATTCTTGGGCAGAGATTAGTTCGAGCGCCATCAAATATTGATTCATCAGTGAGTGACTTGTTTATTTGGATCTCTGATGATGATTGGAAAACATTTTTTGAGCTTATAGGTATATGTGGTCTATTTGAAGATAAGCCTTCTAAGGCCCTCTTATATTTGTATGATAAAAATGGGAATACTCTAGGAATTCATAGTTTTGAACTCGATACACACAAAAAAACTACTATTAATATTTCTAAATTACTTCCTTCGAATTCTGGAGATTTTGGAACTTTTAGTATATTTCATATGTCTTCACCAAGAAGTATCACTCAGTATGATTCATTTATTGCAGAAAGAGGTTATACCGGCTATCAATATAAGTCTTCAACTCTTCTTAGTTTCGTTCATGGTAATCATGATGCTATAGCTTATAACAGAAAATCTGAAAAAACTGAATTACTCGGCTCTTCAAGTTTATTTAAACGTGATTTTAATTTACAATATCTACTAGAGCCTGAGCATAAGTATTTTATTGGTATTGTGAATAATTCTAATTTTGAAAAAAATATTAAGCTTAGTGTTGTAAAAAATAAAAATTTATATGGAACGTTATACTATAATGAATTTGTCATTAAGCCTAACGGGATTCATTTTGCCTTTGTGCAGCTAAAAAGTGGACAGAAAGGCAGGGTTGTTATTAATAGTAAACTGATAATGGCTAGACCAATAATTATTCGAATCAAAGGAAATAATATGGACGTTTTTCATGGGTAATAAAAATATAGAAGTAGGTTATGGTAGTGTTAATAAGGTTACTATTGGGCCAAAACAGCCATTAGTTTTTATTGGCGGACCTTGCGCAATCGAAAGTAAGGAGCATGCTTTTAAGATGGCAGATATCATAGGTGAAGTTTGTGTTAAATTAAGTATTCCTTGGATTTATAAGTCATGCTATGATAAGGATTGCAGATCATCTTCAGCAAGCTTTCATGGGTGTGGAATTGATGATGGATTAGAAATTCTCACTGATATTAGAAGCGAATTTAAAGTACCTGTTGTTTCTGATTTTTCTGATGCTGCATGGGCTAAACAAACTGGAGAGGTTTGCGATATGGTTCAAGTTCCAGCATATTTATGCAGGCAAACATCTATTTTAAGAGCTGCTGCTGAGACCAATAGACCCATTAATCTAAAAAAAGGTCAATTCATGAGCCCTTGGAATATGAAAAACTCTGTGAGAAAGATTGAAGCTTTTGGGAACGAACAAATACTTTTAACAGATAGAGGGACATTTATGGGTTATGACATGCTTGTGAATGATATGACTTGCTTCCCTATAATGAAACAAACTGGTTATCCAGTTTGCTATGATGCAAGCCACTCTATCCAGTTACCTACTTCAATGGGAAATATTTCTGGAGGTCAAAGAGAGTTTATTCCCTACTTAGTTAGAGCTGCTTTAGCTTGTGGTGTGGATGCATTATTTATGGAAGTTCATGATAATCCTCCAAAAGCTCTTTCTGATGCAAATACTGTATTAAATTTTAAATACTTAGAAAATATTTTATATCAAGCTAAAAGAGTTCATGCCTTAAGAAATGAGCTTCTTGAAGAGCTAGGAGAAGACAATGTTCACATTGACGACTGATATAACTGTAGATGAAATTATGGTGCCAATTGAAAAGTTGGCAATAGTTAATAAAAATGCAATTTTTAAAGATGTTATTTCAGATATTCAGGATTCAGGATATGGTATTGCCTGTATTGTAAATGATAAATTCAATCTTTTAGGCGTTGTTACAGATGGAGATATTAGAAGAATAATATTGAAGCATCAAAGGCCATTTTCTTCATTATTGTTAGAAAGTAGTATGAGGTTTGCATCTAAGAGTCCTTTTGTCTTCGAATCAGGTATGAATATTATCGAAGCACTTTCAGTGTTACAAGATAAAAATATTTGGGATGCGCCAGTAGTTAAGAATGATAAATTAATTGGATTAATTCATCTTCACTCTGTAGTAGGTCAAATGATGGATGAAAGCCATTAAAATAGCTGCAGTTATTCCTGCTAGATTGGCATCATCTAGGTTTCCAAGGAAGGTTTTGTATGACTTTTGCGGGTTGCCTATGTTGGAGCATGTTAGAAAAAGAGCTGAAATATCTAAAGTTTTTAATGCTGGTGTTTATGTTGCAACCTGTGATCAAGAGGTGTTTGATTTAGTAAAGAAAAATGGTGGAAATCCAGTTATGACATCAGACAGTCATATAAATGGAACCTCTAGAGTTGCTGAAGCAATGAAAAATATTAATTGTTCGCATGTTTTAGTATTGCAAGCTGATGAGCCATTAATAATGCCTTGGCATTTTAAGGAATTTATCAAGCAGATTCAACAAAACCCTCAATTTCAAGTTTGGAATGCTATTGCTGATATTCAAGAAAGTCAAGATTTAAAAAATACAACAATTGTTAAATGTGCAATAAGCCTTAGTAACAAAATATTATTCTGTTTCAGAGGGACTCCTTTTGTAAGTGAGTTTAATTTTCAATCTGAATATGTTAAAAAAATGCTTGGATTAATAGCATTTAGTAAAAAAGCAATTACAGAAATTAGTCAAACTCCACCTGATGCTATAGAGTCTAATGAAAGTATTGAGCAAATGAGAATAATCAGCTCAACCTATGACATGGGAGCAATTAACTTAGGGGAGAGTATGCCATCTGTTAATTTGATTTCTGATGCAGATCTAGTTATGAAGGAAATGACTTCTAATAAAGATCAATTAAAAATACTTAAGGCTTATTGCTAGGAACTATTTTGATTAATTTGAAACAATATAGAGGTTTATGTAAGGCAAGTGATTTAATTCTCAATGCTGCATCTGACAATGATGAGATCGTATCAATTCCAATGTTACACGTGCTTAGAGAGCACCCACAATGCCTAAAACTCTATGAGTTTATCTTTAATAAACGTAGTAACTATCGAGCACAATCTATAAATTTTTTTAAAAAATCTGTAGGTTTAATTAAAAGCACACTTTTTGATTGTAAGGTTAGTAATATCCCAAAAAACCTTAATAAAGATTCAAAAAAACTTATTATAGTTTCGCATATCACAAATCCAAACCAATGCAGCAATATAGAGGATGAATATTTTGGTAATTTACATAATGACCTATTAAGTTTTTCTAATATACAGCCAATTGTATTGCTTATTAATCAAACCTCTATTAGTTCAAGTAAACTTTCAAAAAAATTATCTATTAACAACATAGATAGAATTGTAATTCCAAAATCTTCTGGTTTATTTAATGAATTAAAAATATTTTTTAAATTGTTTATATCTGTATCTAGCTTTACTAGGTCTTTAAAATTAAAAGACTCTGTAGCATCGTCGATGTTAAATACTATATCAAAGCCATCTACCTTTCTTTCAGGGATGTCAGCATTAAGAATAGGCTTCTTTGTGGAAAAAATAGTTAAGATTACTAACTCTAATTACATATTTACTACTTATGAAGGGCACTCTCGAGAAAGGATTATTTTTTCAAGTGCAAGAAAAGCTAATCAAGAAATACTGTGTTTTGCATATCAACATAGTATTTTAAATAAATTCCAGTACGCCTTAACAAAAAGTATGCATAAGAAATATAACCCCGATCATATTTTTTGCTGTGGAAGAATTACGAAAGATTTATTATCAAACCTTAATTCTTTGAATGATATTAAAATATCAATCTTAGGGTCACCAAAAGGCTTGCCAATTAGTATTTTAAAAAATCCAATAGATGGTAATAAAAACTTAACGTTCCTTTTTCTTCCAGAGGGGATGGAGTCCGAGTATCAGATATTTTATAAGTTTATATTAGAGTGCTCTAAAGTGTTTCCAAATTCAAATTTTATATGGAGGTCTCACCCTTTACTTGATATAGAGAAACTAGATTTTTTTAAGAGAAAAATATTGCCTTCTAATATTACTATTTCTAAAAACTTATTTGATCAGGATGTGGGAACTTCAAATATTGCAATATATCGAGGAACTGCAGCAATAATTAGAGCTGTTATGGGTAATCTAACCCCTATATATCTTCAAATTAAGGATGAGATAGGAATTGATATAATGCATAGCTTGAAATTAAATAGGGTTTTTTCAGCTTCTGATCTTAAATCGATTATTCAAACAGTTGATTTGCAAGAAAATATGGAAAATAATATTAAATTTTGTCAAAACTACTTTAAACCTATCGAATACAAATCGCTCATTAAGGTAACTGGTCATTATGACTTTTGAGATAAAAAAATATTATATTTTTTTAATTTTCCTTTGCTTGCATTTCATTTATTGGGGCAATGTTGATGGAGAATTAACAACTTATATCCTAGGTGATTGGATGGATATATGGAGAAACATAACTCAATTAGAAAATTATTTATATCTGCACCCATATGCAAGAATTTTTTATACGATAGAGACCTATACTGGTTTTTCTTTATATTTTGGGATGGTTTTCTTTTCTATAGTTAACACTTTATTAATCGTTGTGTTAATTAAGACAGTGGAGGTGTTTAATAAAAAATATAGTGTATTAGTTGTTATTTTATTATTATTAATGCCTACAACTATTCCTAACTTATTGGGCATGTACAAAGATAATTTATCATATCTTGCTTTTGCACTTATGTTGCTTGTAATCGCCAGGTCTTTTTCGGATAAGCCTTTAAGCCTGACAAAAACAATAGTGTTTTATTTAGGAAGTATTTACCTAACTGTTTATTCTAGAGAAGTATATATTTATTACATTACTGCGTTACTCGGTTTAGGATTACTTTTCTCATTTTTATTAAGATTGCGTCAGCCATTGTCTTATTCAAAAAGTGCTCCATTACTAGTTATTTTTATTTTACATTTAGGATACTTTTACGGTGGTTTTCATAATGACTCTGAATATAAAATTAATACCGAATATTGGCATGATAATGGTCTGGTTAAGTCAAAGTTTAATTATAACAATGACTTATTAGATGGGAAAGCGACTGAATGGTATAAGAGTGGCCAAATAAAATCTGAGAAAAATTACAAAAATGGTAGTTTAGTTGGAGCTAGGACTATCTGGCATGAAAGTGGACAGATAAAAGAAAAATACATAGATGGCGGTATAAAAAACTCTTGGTTTGCTCGAAATATAATTGTGCTAGAAGAGGGCACTTGGTTTGAGTTTTATTACAATAACCAAATTAAATCAAAGACTAATTATAAAAATGGCTTGTTAGATGGGAAGTCGACTGAATGGTATGCTAATGGCCAATTAAAATCAGAAAAGAATTACAAAAATGGCTTATTAGAAGGAAGTTTTTCTATATGGGATAGAAATGGATTGCTGGAAGTAATGAGTAATTATAAGAGTGGCCTGTTATCCAGCTCTTGGTATCCTAATGGCCAACTAAAAAAAGAAAATAATTATAACAATGATTTATTAGATGGAAAATCGTTTGAGTGGTATGAGAATGGCCAACTAAAAATAGTAAATAATTATAATAATGGTGAATTAGATGGTAAATCGACTGAATGGCATGCTAATAGCCAACTAAAAATAGAAAATAATTATAATAATGGTGAGTTAGATGGTAAATCGACTGAACTGTATGATAATGGCCAACTAAAAAAAGAAAATAATTATAACAATGATTTATTAGATGGAAAATCGTTTGAGTGGTATGAGAATGGCCAATTAAAATTAGAAGAGGATTACAATAAAGGTAATTTGGTATTAGACTACAGGGTTAAATGGAATCCAAATGGTCAGATAATGGAAAAATATAAGGACAATAATAAAGAAGGGCCTTGGACTAAGTTTTTTAGTGGTGTAAATATTGAGTCAATATATAACTATAAAGATGGCAAATTAGATGGAAAGTTGACTACATGGCATAGGCAAGGTGGAAAAAGTTTAGAGCTTAATTATAAAAATGGGATTATTATTGGTGAGGGGACTAAATGGTACCAAAATGGAAGTATTGAGCTAGATATTCAGGTGGAAGATCAACGGATATTTGGCAAACATTATGAGTGGAATCAGAATGGTGATATAAAGTCAGTAACAGATTGGGAGTTGGATAAGAATTTCTTAATAGGATTTAAAGGTACCCCTATAGAAATTTATAAAAATCTTGAAATGATAAGAAAATCAAAATTATTATCTTCTTCTAGTGCCAGCTTATTAGTACAAAAAAAAATAGATACAGTTAAAGCAAAAGAACTACTAGAAGAACTAGAAAATAAAGTTGCATTAGGAGATATTGATTTAATAAAAGTAATTGAAAAACTAAAAAACACATTGGAATCAGGACAGGTACTAGTAGAACTAGAAAATAAAATTTCATCAGGCGAAATTGAAGTAACAGAAGTACTTGCAAAACTAGTAGTAATAAAGGAATCAAAAGATTTACTAGAAAAACTAGAGCAGAGGGTCGCATCAGGTGCTGAAGTAACAGAAGTACTTGCAAAACTAGAATCAAAATTAGTATCAAAAGAATTACTAGAAAAAGTAGAAGCAATATTGGTATTAAACGAAGTGCCAGAAAAGCTAGAAAGTAAAATCGCATTAGACGCAATTAAATTAGAGTCACCAGAAAAAAGTATCGCATTAGACGCAATTAAATTAGAGTCACCAGAAAAAAGTATCGGATTAGACGCAATTAAATTAACCGAAGCACTATTAAAATTAAAAAAAGAAATGCTATCAGGCAAAATTGAAGCGACGGAAGGACTAGAAAAACTAGAAACAATAAAGGTATCAAAAGCAGCACTAGAAAATAAAATCGTATTAGGAAAGCTGAAAACATCCGAAAATATAACAGAGATAATGGCACTTATTGTAACGGCTGAAAAGGCTGCAGAAGAAGTAGCGTTTAAAAAACAATCATTACAATTACAAAAATTGATTAAGAAGATGGAGCAGATAAAAATTAAGGATGAGGTCCATTTAAACATTCAAACAGATGTTCTAAGGCAGCTCTCTTGGTTTGCGGATAAAATTAAGGAAAGGAAGGGTAATATAGTTCCTGGATCGTTAAACTATAATGACCAAAATACTAAAAATAAATCTGATGCTATGCTTCTAATTTCGCATATACCTAGAGCTATTTTCGCGCCGAATATCCTTCTGATTAAAAATGTTAATTTTAATGGTTATTTAAAGGCAGTATTTATACTTGAAACATTGATTAATTATATTTTAGCTTTATCTGTTTTTTATTTTTTTATAAGATCCAAGTCTTATGAAAAGTTCTTTATTATTTTATTATTTATTCTAATGTACATTACTATTTTAGTAGACACGAATTATGGTACTTATTTAAGACATTCTTTAGTATTTGTTAAATTATTTTTAGGACTTGGACTTGTTAATTTACTATATATTTTAAAGCTAGATATTAATTTTAATATGAGAAAAGGCCTACTTTAGTGATTATAAATAATAAAGATAGAATACTAGTTATTGCAGCTCATCCAGATGATGAAATTTTGGGGTGTGGAGGTTTGTTATCAAAATATTCCACTCAAGCTGAAATTTCAATAGTTTTTATAGCTGAAGGCGATAGTTGTCGTTTTAATTCAGCTGAATTAACTCCTCTAGTGTTAAAAGAAATTAATCATAGGGAAGAATGTGCTATTGAAGCTTTAAGCCTTTTGAACATAACTGATATTGAGTTCAATAGACTCCCTTGTGGAAGGTTGGACAGCGTTGATATTATTGATATAAATAAAATTATTGAAAAAAAGATTTTATCATTTAAACCTTCAATAATATTGAGCCACTATTCCCATGATACAAATAATGATCATAGGATCGTTTCTCGATCAGTTGAAATGTCGACAAGACCATTAAATGTTTTTGATATCAACACCTTTAGCTTTGAAATTTTATCAAGTACTGAATGGAGCTTACAAAATCCATTCAAACCTAATACTTTTGTACAATTATCAGAACATGATGTTAATAATAAAATAAACGCACTAAAAATTTATGATGGTGAAATTAGAGATTTTCCTCATTCAAGATCTGAGGGTGGTATTAAATCATTATCACACTATAGAGGAATGCAAGTCGGAATGAAATATGCAGAAGCTTTTTATGCCAATCGAATATATATACAATAATGAAAATTTTATTTACAGCAGGTGGGAGTCCAGGAAATGAACTAATTTTTCGAAAATTAAAGCTGGATCATGATATCTGGTTTGCCGATTCTGACCTAGATAGGATTTCTAATGTAATTTCTAATGACAGAAAATTTTTAGTACCATTTGTAAACCAACCAGACTACTTTAAAAATATCATAGACTTTTGTTCTAGAGAAAAAATAGAATTACTAATTCCTGGAATTGATGAAGAATTAATAAGAATGCATGAAAGTTTTAAATTAATAAAAAAAACTTCACTATTTCTACCATCAAAGTTGTTTATTAAAAATATGTTAGATAAATATTTAAGCATGCAAATTTTAGATAATTTAGATATTCCAGTGCCACTTACATTAAAGTTAGAGAACGCTCATCAATTTAATTTTTTTCCATTAATTTTAAAACCAAGGTGGGGTAGGGGATCAAGGGGTATTCAAGTCGTAACAAAAAAAGAAGAATTAGAGTTATATACAAAAATTAAACAATTAAATAATGAAGATTATATTTGCCAAACCTATGAAGATGGAGAGGAGTATACAGTCCAGATCTTAAATTCTAAAAATCATAAAAACACTTTAATTATCCCCCTAAAGGTTCTTTTAAAAAAAGGTGTAACTTTAACTGCTGAGTTAGATTTTGATGAGAAGATAATTGAGTTATGTAAAAAAATAGCCATGAATTTTGATGAAAACAATATTTATAATGTTCAATTAATAAAGACATATAAAGATAATTCATTAAAGGTTTTTGAAATCAATCCCAGATTTTCAACAACAACATGTATTTTGACTTCTATTGGGATTGATCCATTTAAATTAGATGCTTGCCAAATTGATCAATTGGAACTTAAGTCATTCCAAGGTTTAAAATTAAATAGAACTTTATCTAATGAAGTGGTGTAAATTTGAATATTTTAATTTTCGGAGGGACAAGGTTTATAGGAAAAGATATTGTTGAAAAACTAATTGATGAAAACTTGTCGTTAACAATTTTTTCACGAAATCCAAAAGTACCAAGGGATATAAACCATATTCAAGGAGATAGAAATAATATTAAAGATATTGAATCTATTAAAGGTAGTTTTGATATAGTAATTGATTTTATTAGCTATAACGATAGACATACTTCACAAATCCTTAATTTATTTCCAAAATCGAGGTATATTCTCATTTCTACAGCATGGAAAGAAATAAAACACTCTTTAAAGCAAGAGGCTAAATATAACTATATTAAAAATAAAAGATTAGCTGAAGAAGAAGTCATAAAGAGTAGAAAGACAAATAAAAATAACACTATTATCAGGCTGCCAGTCATTCTTGGGTTAAATGATCATACCAGTAGAACAAATTTTTTTAGAAATAAAACAAATAAATATATTTATTTAACTAATCCAGATACAAATATTTATTTTTGTTGGAAAAGTGATGTGTCAGAATTTATAGTAAATCAAATATTATCTAAAGATAAGTATTACCCCCCCATTATTTATCCATCAATATACTTTAATATTAAATTATCTAATTATATTGAAATGCATCAGAGCTTTGAAAAAGTAAAATATCTGATTAAATTTATTGATAGAAATCAGATGCTTAATAATAATGTATTTGAAAATTACATCAATACTATTGCTGAAGATTTTTATTACCCGATAGATATTCATGGAAAATCACTTATGCAAATTGATAATCTTGATAGGTTGAGCTCATTTATGAAAGTTCTTCGATCATCAGAACCTTTGTAAAATTAAATCTTGGAGAATAAAGTGATAATTAAAAATTTTGAGCTCCTAACTAAAGAGATTAGAAAAATTGGCAATCTTCTTATAAAAAATAAAAAAAGCTATGAATGGGTTGAGATTTTAGATATTAAAAAAAACACTACAGTAGCAGATTATAAGGTTGATAAATTATTAAAAATTGCTTTAACTCAATTTGGTATTGATATTCCCTATTATTCTGAGGAGGTATTGCATTCAATTGGAGATAGGCCGAATGAATATTGGTTGGCTGATCCTATAGATGGAACATCTAGTTGGTTAGGGGGCTTTATAGGATATGTTGTACAGGCTGTTTACATAAAAAATAATGAACCTATTTTTTCCTTTATTTACTGGCCAGAAAAGGATTTTTTTTATCATAGCTATAAAGATAATGGAATATTTCTTAACAATAAAAGAATTATTAGTAGTAGCCAAGTAGGGAAATTAGTCGTTGTAGATAATTATCCAGAGGCAAGGGGTGATATTGAGCAACTAATGAAAAAATTTACTAATTTGGAATATCTTGAAATGGGTAGTTTGGGCTTAAAATCTCTGCTTGTTGCCTTGGGTTCATGTGATTTATTTATTAAAACAACTAAATTTAGAGATTGGGATATTCTTCCAGCAAAATTATTTATCAATGAGGCTAATTTTAAGATGATAAATCTTAAGGGATGTGCCTTTAACTTTGGAAGTCAAATAGAGTTTAATGAAGGCCTGTTAGTTTATAATCCATTAAAAATTGATGGAACAATGCTAAAGTATATTGAAGATATGGAGAAAAATTTTGAATCTTAACTCATTTCTATTGATGTTTGATTATTTTAATTTTCAAACAAATAAGTTCACGTGGAAATAGCTGTTGAAGATAATTTAACTATTGTATGTGCCACTCATAATGGCGCTAATAGGATTCCATTGTTTTTAAACAGCATTGAGAACAATGTGATCAAGCCTAAAGAGATTATTATTTGTGGCACTAGTGAGTTAGACATTAGCTCTATGAGCAAAGAATTTCTAATTAATAATAATGTATCCTTTATTGTTTCAGAAATTGCGAATCAAACCTACCAAAGGAAATTAGCTTTGTCAAAGGTTAAAACATCCTATATTTTGCAACTCGATGATGATTTAATACTGGATAGTAATGCAATTAAAAATTACTGCCGTCATTTTAATAAGCCTAATACTAATAAAAAGATAGTTTGTGGGTATACTATTTTACCTAATGGTGAGCATATGTCTTATCGCGTACAAAGTTTGTACAAAAATTCAAGACTTATAAGAATATTTTATAAAATTATTAATGGTTTCGAAGATGTTAAGAATATGTCAATTCTAAAATCTGGAAGAATATTTCCACTAGTTTTAGATCAACAAAATAATGATAAGCCTGAATGGCTATCCAGCTGCTTAATGTTTCATAAGGATGCTGTTGATAGTCAGGTGAACACTAACTTTGAAACTAGTAGTTTTGAAGGAAAGGCCTATTATGAAGATGTTTTCTTTACATCATTATTGAGCAAAAAAGGCTTTACACTAATTTTAGATAAAGATATAAGATTGACACACCCATTCACTCTTAGTATAAAGCCACTAGAATATATCAATACAATTTCTAGACAAAAGCAATTATTGGTTATGTCTGGCGGCTCTTATGTTTTATTTTATCTAGATGTAATTGCCTCAACTATATTCTATTCAATAAAACATATTAAATCTCAATTCAATAAAAGGCGGCATTGAAATGTTAGATAACTCTATTATTCTATTAACTGGCGGTACTGGCTCATTTGGGCAGGCTTTTGTCAAATTAACATTAAAAAAATATAATCCTAAAAAAATTATAATATATTCTAGAGATGAGATGAAACAGTGGGAAATGGCTAAGTTGTATGTCAATGACCCAAGAGTCACATTTATGATTGGAGACATAAGGGATAAAGAAAGGCTAAATACAGCTGTTCAAAATGTTGATTACGTAGTTCATGCTGCAGCAACTAAAATTGTTCCCTTGGCTGAATATAACCCATTAGAGTGTATAAAAACTAATATTAATGGTGCAACAAATCTGATTGATGTTTGTGTTCAAAATAAGGTTAAAAAAGTTATAGCTTTATCAACAGATAAGGCAAGTAACCCTATTAATTTATATGGAGCAACTAAGCTTGCATCTGATAAACTTTTTATTGCTGCTAATTCATATACTGATAATAGTGTTTTTACTAAATTTTCGATAGTAAGATATGGGAATGTAATTGGCTCTCGAGGCTCAGTTATACCTTACTTTCTGTCTATTGCAGAATCTGGAGAGCTGACAATCACTGATGAAAGAATGACAAGATTTATGATTACCCTGGATGAGGCAATTGATTTAGTATGGCATTCTTTTAATGATATGAGTGGTGGAGAAATCTATATCAAAAAAATTCCATCAATGAATATTATCGATATTGCAAAAGCTGTTTCTAATTCTGCAACTCATAGAATTATTGGAATAAGGCCTGGAGAAAAAATTCATGAACAAATGATTGGAGTTGAGGATGCTCCATTTACTTATGAATATGATAGTTTTTATAAAATTCTACCTGCAATATATGATGCTTTTAATAATATCGAATGGATAGGGGATGGTAAAAAAGTGCCTGAAAACTTCCACTACATATCCGACAAAAATAATGACTGGATGAGTGTCGAGGTTTTAAAAGCATGGATTAGTAAGCATAAAGAAATTATAGGAAAATATTAAAGGTTTTTGTGGAAAACCTCATACTAACAGGTGGGTCAGGATTATTAGCCTTAAACTGGGCTTTTTTTAAGAAAGATGATGCTCGAATTTCACTACTACTCCATCAAAAAAATATTTCTATAGAGGGTGTTGATTCAGTTTTTCTGAATCTTAGTTCTTATGATGCAGTATATGAATTTTTATCCAAGAAACAGAGTCCAATTGTTGTTCATTGCGCTGCAATTACTAGTGTTGATTATTGTGAAAAAAATCCTCAAGCTGCTCACGCAACAAACGTTTTAATTTCAGAAAACTTAGCATATGTGTGCTTTAGTCTAGGGGTAAAGTTTATCCACATCTCTACTGATCATTTGTTTTCTGGAGATTATTCGTTTTCAACTGAAAATTCTGAAATATCTCCTTTAAATGTATATGGTTATTCAAAAGCTAATGCAGAGGAAAGGGTTTTGAAAAAAAATCCAGAATCTTTAATTATTAGAACTAATTTCTTCTGCTGGGGAACTACCTATAGAAGTTCATTTAGTGATTTCCTGATTAATGCAATAAGGGGAAAAACAAAGATATATCTCTATACTGATGTATTTTATACACCAATATATGCTAAGTATCTTATCGAATTTGTTCATATCTTAATCGCAACAAGCTCCAAGGGGATATATAATATTGTTGGGAGTGAAAGAATTAGTAAATATGAATTTGGGAAGATGGTTTTTAACAATTTCTCTGGAGATATTGATTTAATTACTAAAGTTAAATATAGTCAAAAATCACATTTAGTTGAAAGGCCATTAGATATGAGTTTATCAAATCAAAAATTAGTAGAATATATTAATATGGATACTAAAAATCTTGAAGATCAGGTTAAGCAACTAAAGCTGGATGAGGTTTTTTTTAAAAAAGCCATAAATTATCTATAAATACATAATTCTTTAAGTCTATTTTTTATTATGGCAATAAAAAATTATTTTCACTTTTAACTTAAAAGGAATATTTATCAAAGAGTAGTGTATTCAAGTTTTTATGATTTAAATATTTTTCTGTGTGTCATATATGATCATTTATAAGGATAAGTTTTAATGTGTGGAATTTGTGGATTTGTGGATATCACTAATCTTAAAGATAAGTTACATCGTCATAGAATTATTTCTGAAATGACAAATACTTTGATTCATCGTGGCCCAGATGATTTTGGATATTGGCATCATCTAGAAAGTGGTGTTTCACTTGGACATCGACGCTTGTCTGTTGTTGATTTATCAAGTCATGGGCACCAGCCAATGATTTCTAATAATGGGCGTTTTGTTATTATTTTTAATGGAGAAATATATAATCATTTATCATTACGTAGAGAAATAATAAAACATGGTGAAAAAGTCGTCTGGCGAGGTCACTCAGATACAGAAACATTGCTTGCTTGTATTGAAATATGGGGTATAGAGAAAACTATAAAACGATGTGTTGGGATGTTTGCTATTGCAATTTTCGATATTAAAGAAAATACTCTTTCTCTTTTAAGAGATAGAATGGGCGAAAAGCCACTCTATTATGGATTTCATAATGGTAATATTTTATTTGCATCAGAGTTAAAAGCTATAACTAAGCATCCTGATTTCATTCCTAATATTGATCGTGATGCATTGTCATTGCAATTTAGTTATAGTTACATACCAACTCCATATTCTATTTATAAAGACATTAATAAGTTAAAGCCCGGAACTATTTTAAAGGTTGACCTAAAAAAATCTAATATACAAAAAGAAGTGTTCTCTGAGCCAAAACCATATTGGTCTTTAGAGGAGATTTCAATTAATGCGCAAAAAAAAATTTATACTGGTAGTTCAGATAAAGCTAAAGATGATTTAAATGAATTACTAATTCAGTCAGTAAAAACACAAATGGAAGCTGATGTCCCAATAGGGGCTTTCCTGTCAGGAGGAATTGATTCTTCATTGATTGTGTCAATCATGCAATCGCAGTCCAGTAAACCAATTGATACATTTACTATTGGGTTTAGTGAGGATGGCTTCGATGAGGCGATATTTGCAAAAAAAATTGCAAAACATCTTGGTACTAACCACACAGAATTGTATGTTACTTCTCAAGATGCTTTAGATGTTATTCAGAAATTACCCCAGCTTTATGACGAGCCTTTTTCTGACTCATCTCAAATACCAGCTTATTTGATATCTGAAATGACTAAAAAAAATGTCTCTGTTAGCCTTTCTGGCGATGCAGGAGATGAATTATTTGGGGGATATAATAGATATCTATGGACCAAAAAAATTTGGAGTAAGATTAAATTCATGCCTATTCCACTAAGAAAATTAATTTCTTATGGGTTGGAATCTATTCCCCCAACAACATGGGATACTTTTCTAAAAAATATTGTTGATATTTCTGCACCTGGAGATAAAATACATAAGGTTGCAACAGTTATAAATGCTAAATCTTTGGAGGACTGTTATTTCAATTTAATTTCACATTGGCATAGTTCTAATAATATTGTAATAGGTGCAAGTAATATTATCGCTCCAGTTATGGACAAAAAAAACCATTTAGATTTAGGCAGTATTGAGCAAAATATGATGTATCTTGACTCTATTAGCTATTTACCCGATGATATTTTGACTAAGGTTGATCGTGCTGCCATGAGCGTATCTTTAGAAACCAGGGTCCCATTTTTAAATCATCATGTAGTTGAATTTGCAAATCATTTGCCGTTATCGATGAAAATCAAAGATGGACAGAGCAAGTGGATTCTTAAGCAGTTATTAGATCAGTATATTCCTAGAAAATTAGTTGAACGTCCAAAAATGGGTTTTGGGGTACCTATTGATGTTTGGTTGCGTGGTCCTTTAAGAGACTGGGCAGAATCATTATTAGATGAATCGCGCTTAAAAGAAGAAGGGTTTCTTAAGCATGAACCAATTAGAAGAAAATGGTCTGAACACTTATCAGGCAAACAAAACTGGCAACATCACTTGTGGGATATCTTGATGTTTCAGGCATGGCTTGAGAGCCATAAATGAATAAAATAGCGATTGTCCTTAACTCTGCATGGCAAGGGTATAACTTTAGATTAAATCTTGCTAGAGAGCTTAAAAAAAGTGATTATGAAGTAGTATTTATTGCTCCAGACGATGGTGAATATAGTAATAAGTTAAAAAAAGAATTCAATTTTGTGGGGGTTGATTTCAAGGCTGATAGTATTAATCCTATTAATGATTTAAGATTATGTGTTTCTTTATACAAAATATATAAAGAAATTAAACCTGATATTGTTCTTAATTTTACTATTAAACCCAATATTTATAGTGCAATAGTTGCTCGAATATTAAAGATTCACTCCATAAATAATATTACGGGATTAGGTACTTTATTTATTAAAAAAACAATAATTACTTTAGTTGCAAAGTTGCTATATAAATTATCTCTAGCTTGCTCATCATTTACCTTCTTTCAAAATAATGATGACCAGCAGTTTTTTATTAGTTCAAATTTAGTTTCTAAAAGAAAATGTGAAGTTATTCCTGGTAGTGGAATTGATACTAATAAATTTTCCCCAATGGATAATAAAAATCATAATACATTTAGATTTTTGATGGTTGCTAGGCTTATTAAAGATAAGGGGATATATGAATATATAGAAGCTGCAAAATCTCTTAAAGATCAAAATACAGAATTCTGGATTTTAGGCGAAAGTGCGACTGCAAATAAAACAGCTTTGACAATGCAAGAAATATTAAAATTTTCTAATGAGGGTTTTGTAACTTTTTTTGAAAGATCAGATGATGTGAAATCTTTTTTAGACAAAGTAGATTGTGTTGTTCTTCCATCATACCGTGAGGGTAGCCCTAGGAGTATTATGGAAGCATCCTCTGCAGGGATTCCAGTTATTGTTTCTGATGTTCCTGGATGTTCACAAGTTGTTGATGATAATATTACAGGGCTTTATTGTAAAGTGAGGGATAGTAAAGATTTGATTAATAAAATGAAAGTAATAATTAAAATGACTAATAATGAAAGACAGACTATGGGGAAAATGGGACGTAAAAAAATGATAAACCAATATGAAGAAAAAATAGTATTAGAGAGTTACAAACAAAAAATTATAACTATATTCAGTCAAAAAAATTAAATGATGAGATTGTTTGACATATTATTATTTTTAAATTATGCATAGGTGATTTTAAATTGATTACATTTCTTAACAACTTAAAGAATCTAGACCGATATATCAAAAAATTGATTATGATCTTGGTTGATTCAATTACTGTGGTCTTTGTTTTATTATTTTCATTTTCTTTAAGACTTGACTATTGGTACTGGCCAAATGACGAAACAGTCTGGGTAATTTTTGGAGCCCCACTTATTGCTATACCAGCCTTGTATAGTTTTAGATTATATCAATCAATTGTTCGTTATATTGGACTTAGTGCATTATGGTCAATTTTTCAGGCTGTAACTTTTTATGCATTAGCCTGGGGGGTTTTGATTTTGACTTTAAATCTAGAGATAGATATTCCTGGGATTTCAAACAGTATTCCAAGATCAGTTATATTTATTAACTGGATGCTTACTATCATAACAATCGGGTCCATTAGAGTTGGTGCCCAATTTATATTTTCTGATAAACAGTATTCATCTGGCAGTAAAAAGACTAATGTAATTATTTATGGTGCAGGGCAGTCTGGAAGGCAACTTTCACATGCTCTTCAATTGTCATCGGAGTATAAGCATGTTGCTTATATTGATGATAATTCTAATAAGAATGGTGAATATATTAATAATATTCCAGTTTTTTCATATAATAAAATTGGATCATTAATTAAAAAACACAATATTAGTGAAATTTTATTAGCATTGCCTGCAATTTCACTTCGAAAGAAAAAAGAAATCATTATTAAATTAAAGGTATTTCCCGTTCAAGTTAGAAGCCTTCCAAGTGTCTCAAAACTTGCTGAGGGAAAAGTTAAAATTAATGACCTTTTAGAAATTGATATAGGGGATTTATTAGGAAGATCACCTGTTATCCCAAATGAGGGTTTATTGAAAGTAAAAATTACTGGTAAGGTTGTTTTAGTTACTGGCGCTGGTGGATCTATAGGTTCAGAGCTTTGTCGTCAAATAATATCTCTAAAACCTAAAAATCTTATTCTTTTTGAAGCCAATGAACCTGCTCTATATCAAATTGAACAAGATCTTATTTTATTAAATACTCTAGGTATTAAAATTTTTCCTGTTTTAGGTTCTGTTAGAGATTCTAAGAGAATGGAGTATATTTTTAATTATTATAAAGTTCAAACTATATATCATGCAGCAGCATATAAACATGTGCCCATAGTTGAGTTTAATCCATCACAAGCCGTTTTAAACAATTCCATCGGCACAATGCTTGCTGCAGAAGCTGCAATTGCAGGAAATATTGAAACATTTGTTTTAATTTCAACTGATAAAGCAGTAAGGCCCTCAAGTACTATGGGAGCAACTAAGCGCATCGCTGAGTTGGTGCTTCAAGCTTTAGCAAAACAAAAACATAATACTTGCTTAACAATGGTTCGTTTTGGTAATGTGCTTGATTCGAGTGGATCTGTCATTCCTTTATTTAGAAAACAAATTAGAGATGGTGGGCCCATAACAGTCACAGATATAAATATGGTTCGATATTTTATGACAATTCCGGAGGCAGTAGAGCTAGTCATTCAAGCTGGAGCTATGGGAACAGGTGGTGATGTATTCGTATTAGATATGGGCGAACCTATGAAAATTTATGATCTAGCTGTAAAAATGATAAATTTAAGTGGTCTGCAATTGCTTGATAATCATAACCCTGATGGAGATATAGAGATTAAGTGTACTGGAATTAGGCCAGGTGAGAAGCTTTATGAAGAATTACTAGTTGGAAAAGATGCTACTAAAACAGAAAACAAGTTGATTATGCGTGCAAATGAAGAAATGATAGAATGGGATAAATTAAAACTTACCTTAAGCATGCTTAATAAAGCATCAATAAATAATGATCTAGAAATGATACAAAAGCTAATAAGAGAAATAATTCCAGGGTTTAAATCAAAGCTCTAGACTGAGGCTGCCTAAAAAAATGCTTAAGGAGGCTATAAGTTTTTAATCCCCATTTTTTTTGCAAAATGATTTGTTGCCTCAAGATAGCCTTCAATGCTGCCACAATCAAAACGCCTTCCCTTGAATTTGTATGCAATAACCTTTCCTAGTTTAGCTTGAGCTAGAAGAGCTTCTGTAATTTGGATTTCTTTATTATTGTCAGGTTTAACTTTCTTAATGATGTCAAAAATATCAGGTGTTAATATATATCGACCTATAATTGCCATGTTACTGGGTGCATTATCTAATTCAGGTTTTTCTATCATAGTTTCTACCCGGTATAGGTCATCAGAATTATCAATTAACGTTCCACTAATAATGCCATATTTGCTCACTTGATTCAAAGGAACTTCTTGTATTGCAATTATGGAGCATTTATATTTAGTATAAACTTTAATCATTTGAGATATAACACCTTCATTGTCATTATTATCACAAAGATCATCAGCAAGGATTACTGCAAATGCTTCATTACCAATAAGTGGCTCTCCTGTAAGAATAGCATGACCCAAACCAAGGGGGTGGGGTTGTCTAATATACGTAAAGTTTGCCTTTTCTATTAGATCAGTTATATCTTTCAAGTAGTGCTCTTTAGAAGTTCCAATCAATTGAGATTCTAGTTCATAATTATTATCAAAATGATCTTCAATTGACCTTTTACCTCTTCCAGTGACCACAGCCATATTTTTTATACCAGCAGACAAAGCTTCCTCAACCCCATATTGCAGAAGAGGCTTGTTCAGTATTGGAAGCATTTCTTTAGGAACCGCTTTGGTAGCAGGAAGAAAACGAGTACCATACCCAGCTGCAGGAAATAGACATTTTTTGATCAATTTACATGCTTTTTTGAATATAAGATGTTGATGTTATACCAGAGAAGCAGGGAAAAAGGATAAAGGAATTGGCATTTAATAGAGTGCTTTTTTATAATTAAAATTAAGTATTACAATTATTACTCTTTATCTCTTTATTAATTACCTAGTTACTAACTATAATATGGTTTATAAATATATTTTAATTATTAATTAAATGATTACTAAAATACTGCACGCCTTTTTTCCTGATAACAATTTATCAAATTTCCCAAAAATATCACTAAATAGAAAATTATCTTTATTAGATATAGGTGCAAGATTTGGTGTGGGCTTTCCTTGGATAAGTGCAAAGAGTGAAAATCTTAATTTAATACTAGTAGAGCCTGATCCTGAGGAGGCTGCAACGTTAAAGAGACATCATAAAGGAGATGTTTTGCCATACGCTTTGTGGTCCACAGAAACAGAGCTAGTTTTAAATATTAATAAATCTGCAGGAACATCATCTGTATATGAGCCAAACAATTCTTTCCTAAGTCAATTTGAAGATATGGGCCGCTTTGAGGCAAAAAGTAAAATTACATTAAATACCAAAACTATTGATGGTTTGGTTGATACTGGTGAATTAACTGATTTAGATTTTATGAAAATTGATGTTCAGGGAGCTGAGCTTGAAATACTTAAAGGAGGTTTAAATTATTTGAAAAATAATTTAGTAGGACTAGAGGTTGAGGTGGAGTTTTCACCAATCTATCAAGACCAGCCTTTATTTAGTGAGGTAGAAATTTTTGTACGCCAGGAGTTAGGTTTAGAGTTGTGGGATATTAGAAAAACTTATTGGAAGTATTCACAAAATCGTAAGGAAAATGCATGCAAAGGTCGTTTAATATTTGGAGATGCATTATTTTTAAGGTCTATATTATCACTTGAGAAGTGGTTAACCAATATGGATAGTGAAAAAGCAAGAACTAAACTTCATATGCTGATTATTTCCTCATTAGCCTATGGTTACTTAGATTATGCTGATGCTATATTAAATACTGATTTTATTGATAAATACTTAAGTAAAGAAGACAGGCAAATTTTTATTGATAATATTGAAAAATTACACAAAAGCATTTATCCCTTTAAAAATGGATTAAGTTTGTTGCGCCGTCCGTTACATGTTCTAGCAAATTGTTTTAAACCGACACACCAGGGTTGGGCAAGTGTTGATAGTAGTGATCAGTTAGGTAATCGCAAAAAAGGGCGTTTTTGGCTTTAAAGTCTTTACTCTTAAAAATGTATCTTATTGCAGTTGCCTTCCTTTGAAAATTAAATATTTTTTAAATATGCAGAATCTCTTATCTATAAAAAAAACTGATCTTATTATAAAAAGGTCGTTTGATATTTTTTTTTCTGTACTTTTATTGATCATAATAGTTCCAATAATATCTATAGCTTGGATTGCTGCAAGTATAGATACAAAGATGAATGGTTTATTTACACAAAATAGAATTGGAAGATATGGCATTCCATTTAAAGTTTATAAAATTAGAACTATGAAACCTAGCCTACTTATAAAAACAAGTGTTTCAACAACTAATGATTTAAGAATTACCCGCTTTGGGTTTTTGTTAAGACTTGCTAAAATTGATGAACTTCCTCAATTATTTAATATTTTAAAAGGAGAGATGAGTTTTGTTGGCCCTCGACCTGATGTTAAAGGCTTTGCAGATCTATTAGAGGGGGATGATCGAATTATATTAAGCATTCGACCAGGAATCACTGGTCCTGCGTCAATAAAATATAGAAATGAAGAGCGAATCCTTTCACATTATCCTGATGCTGAGGCTCATAATCGTGAGGTAATATGGCCTGATAAGGTTAAAATAAATAGAGAGTACATAAAGAATTATCAATTCGCTAAAGATATTAAATATATTGCCATTACTCTTTTAGGTTTAAATATTTATGAGTTGAGTTAATTGATAATAATTTTTAAGGTGGATAATAATTGCTTACTAATTTAAATGTGCATAAAAAATTTTCTTCTTGGCCTTCTTACTCAATCGAAGAAGCAGATGCAGTAAAAAATGTGATTCTTTCTAATAAAGTAAATTATTGGACTGGTGACATTTGCCGTGAATTTGAGAAAGATTTTGCTGCATGGGTCAATGTCAAATATGCGATTGCTCTTTCTAATGGAACTGTTGCACTTGATTTGTCACTGAGGGCACTGAATATAGAAGCTTTAGGGGCAACAATTAAGAAGCCTGAGATAATTGTTACTTCTAGAACTTTTTTGGCATCAGCTTCATCTATAGTTAATATTGGTGCTAAACCTATATTTGCAGATATTGATAAAGATTCTCAGAATATGTCCATTGAGAATATAAAGCTAGCAATAACGGAAAATACATGTGCAATAATTTGTGTCCATTTAGCAGGTTGGCCCTGTGAAATGGATAAAATTATGGAGATTGCATCAGCTAATAACCTTTATGTTATTGAGGATTGCGCACAAGCCCATGGTGCCAAGTATAAAAACCAAATGGTAGGCTCTTTTGGTGATATTGCTGCCTGGTCATTTTGCCAAGATAAAATCATGACTACTGGTGGTGAAGGAGGGATGATTACTACAAATAGTAAAAAACTTTGGAATCACGCTTGGTCCTATAAAGACCATGGTAAGAGCTATAATGAAGTTTATAAAGCTCAGCAGCCAAAAGGTTATCGTTGGCTTCATGAGTCTTTTGGTACTAATGCCCGAATGACTGAAATGCAGGCTGCAATTGGCAGAATTCAACTTCGTAAAATGGCTGCATGGAAAGCAAAAAGATCAAAAAATGCTAATTATATTTTAGAATTCTGTAAGAAATTTCCTAAAGTACTAAGAGTTATCATTCCTCCTAATTTTATCGAGCATGCATGGTATAAGTGCTATGTTTTCGTTAAGCCTGATGGTCTAAATGACGCTTGGTCAAGAGATTTGATAATTGAAGAAATTAATAAAATTGGAGTTCCATGTTTTTCTGGTGCGTGTTCTGAAGTTTATTTAGAAAAGGCATTTGACGATACTGATTTTAGGCCAAAAGAGCGCCTACCAGTTGCCAAGGAAATTGGGGATACTTCATTAGCGTTTTTAGTGCATCCTTCTCTTACAGATGATGAAATTAAACTGACATGTTCGGCAATAGGTAAAGTTATTAAGTTGGCTGAAAAATGATACTTTATTATAGTTTTCTGACATAATTAAAAAATGATGGTTCAATTTTTATCACACAAGCATAAAGTATGAAAATAACAGTTGTTGGGACCGGATATGTAGGACTTTCTAATGCAATGCTTTTGTCTCAAAATCATGAAGTCTTAGCTCTTGATATAATTCCAAAGAGAGTTAACCAGCTTAACAATAAAATCTCTCCTCTTGTAGATACTGAGATTGAAAATTTTCTTTCAAATAAAGATCTTAACTTTTTTGCTACTATCGACAAAGAGCTAGCTTATAAAGGAGCTGACTTTATACTTATTGCTACGCCAACTGACTATGATGATGTTAATAACTACTTTGATACTTCAACTGTAGACTCAGTCATTCAAGATGCTATCAATATTAATTCTAAGGCTATAATTATTATTAAGTCTACTGTTCCTGTTGGTTATACAAAAAGTATTAAAACTAGGCTTAATAATGCTAATATTATTTTCTCTCCAGAGTTTCTAAGGGAAGGGACGAGTCTCCATGATATTCTATATCCCGATCGTATTATCGTTGGTGAAGTATCAGATAGGGCTGAGCAATTTGCAGATCTTTTATTAGAAGGTGCTATCAAAAAAAATATTGATGTTTTGTATACTGAATCTAATGAGGCAGAGGCTATTAAGCTTTTTAGTAATTCTTATCTTGCTATGAGGATTTCCTACTTTAACGAGCTAGACTCATATGCTGAAATACATAACCTCAACTCAAAAAATATTATTCAAGGAGTATGCCTTGACTCAAGAATAGGAGCTTATTACAACAACCCATCATTTGGTTATGGAGGTTATTGTTTGCCTAAAGATACCAAGCAACTAAAGGCTAATTTCAAAGATGTGCCAAATGCTTTAATTACTGCTATTGTTGATTCTAACTCAATTCGTAAAGACTTTATTGCAGATTCTATTGCTAGCATGCATCCAAAGATTGTTGGTATTTATCGACTTATAATCAAGAGTGGAGGTGATAACTTTAGAGCGTCATCTATCCGAGGTGTTATGAGTCGAATAAGGGATAAAGGATTTGAGGTAGTTATTTATGAGCCTTTTTTGATAGAGGCTGGAGAAAAGGAGTTCTCCCACTGTAAAGTGATTGAAAGCCTAGATGACTTTAAAAAAATTAGTGATGTTATTGTTGCAAATAGAGTGGAAGATGAGTTAAGTGATGTTAAAGCCAAGGTCTATACAAGAGATATATTTGAGATTGATTAAACAATGATGAAGTTATATTAGAATACTTTGATAACAATCTCCAGGGCTAAAATTTGATCATCTGGATGTGCTGCAATAATTAGTATTTTATCTTTATTACTTATCGTAATTATAGTAACCCTTTTTTTATATTAATTTGGAAATTAGGTTTAATAAAATATAGTAAATTTAAGAAACCTAACCCTAAAAATAGTTTATTAAATATAAATGCATGTCTAAGGTAAGATCCATAATTTGAATCTGCTAAGATAGTAACAAACATACATGTTAATAAAATAAATAAAAAACAAATCTTTTTAAAAAATAATTTAGGCCTTAGAATATATAAAAGAACACCTATAGCCAAAATATAATAGAAAAGTGTCTCTAAAAAAAATATTACTTTAATTAATTTACTAGTTTCTAAACTTAAAATTTGAAGTAGATTTGGCGCAAAAAACATTTTAGGAATATGCGAAATCATTAATCCAAAATCAGAAAGCATGAGAGTTTCATCATCATCATAATTTAATTCTGCATCTCCACAACAAAATAAATTTTCAAATTTCCTTAGTCTTATTTTTGAAAAATACCAATCTTTCATATCTGTCACTTTACCCCACACTGGTATATTATTCATTTTTGATAGCTCAGTAGTTTGAGACTTATCTTCATATATTTTTCTTTGAAGATTTATAAAGTCTTCTAATTCTTGTTTACTTTTTCCCTGCCATTTACCATCTACAACAATTTTTGGTGATGGAACATCTAGAAATTCCTCTATTTGAATCGACTCTATTTGAATCGACTCTGTTTGTTTTGGCTCTGTCTGATTCAGCTCTGTCTGATTCAGCTCTATTTGTTGCGACTTTATTTGTAAGATTTCAGGCGGAAATTCATTTAATATGAGTTCTTTCTTAATATCTCTTACCTCATTGTTATTGTTACTAATTTCTTGTATTGTAGATTTAAAGCCAATAATCGATTGATTATCAAACTCCCAATTCGTTTCTGATTTAATTTGACCATTTGCAAACCTCTCTATCAACTTACCATATGATTTCCCATCTTTATAATTCGTCTCTGATTTTATAAGTGAACTTTTATGAAATACTATTGCTGGGCCATCTAACTTGCCATTTTTATAATTAACTGAGGCCTTCAGCTTGCCATTCAAATCCCACTCTTTATAACTTCCCTCTAACTTATTATTTTTATAGTTAACAATTGATTTAATAGCTCCATCATCATGCAACTTATACCATGTACCTTCCTTATTGCCATCTACAATTTTTTCAATTAATTGTCCATTAACATTGAACAACGACCATGTATTGATTAAGTTACCTTTTTTGAAAATTGTCTCTGAGCTTATCTGACCATTTCTATGCCACTGAGTCCTCTTACCTTCTAACTTGTTATTTTTATAACTTGATTCTGACCTCTTTTGACCATTTCTATACCACTCAGCTCTCTTCCCTTCTAACTTATCATTTATGTAACTTGATTCAGACTGTAATTGTTGATTTGCATACTCTGCGCTTATTAAATTACCATTTTTATAATTTTTTATTATCTTGATTTGGCCATTCTCTAGCCACTCAGTCGACTTACCATTTAACATATCATTTTTATAATTCTTAAAAGACTTTGTCAGTCCACTGTCAAATTTATCAACCCATAGTCCTTCTTTTTTTCCATCAATATAATTTTCTATTAATTGACCATCTTCATGCCATTTAATGAAATTCATGCCTGATTTAATTTCTATCTTCCCATTTATATAGTTTGCTTCAAATTTAGGAATGCCACTTTCATATTTTTCTGAGGCCTCTCCATTTAAAATGCCTTTTTTATAATTAAAACTTTTTATTAATTGGCCACTTTCATTCCACTCTCTTAGTAAGCCATCCAGCTTGCCTTTTTTATAATTAGACTCTGACTTTAATTGTTTATTTAAATACCACTCAAAATTTATACCGTCTAAATTATTATTTGTATAATTCTTCTCTATTAATAAATGTCCTGAAGGGGCCCAAATACTCCACTTTCCTTCTAGCTTACTTCCTGCATAATTTATCTCTGACTTTAACTGTCCATCACTATACCATTCTGTTGCCCTTATTTCAGTTGCTCTTATTTTATAATCACTATTATTAAAGTCCACATAAAAGTAACTCATATGTACAAGAAAAATAAGTAGCAATGGGAAAATACGTTTATATGAGAATGATTTACTTAATAATAAAAAAAATGAAAAAAACAAAGCTAAAGAAATCGATAATGTAATGTACCAAACAAAGATATCCCTAGAAAGCAGAGTTAAGTAAATACCAATAATATAAAGGAATGAAGCTTTTAGAATGGATAAAGGTTTGCCTGAAAATATCTTGGCAATCATTAATAATATTAAGGCAAAGGAAAGAAATGATAAGTTATCTTTAGACATTCCCAGAAGTCCTGGTATGGATGATGGTGCAAATAATAATATTAAAACCACTAATACACTGTATTTTTCCTTATCAAATATTTCTAAAGTTTTTACCAGGGCTAGGAATAAAAAAGTATTTAGTAAGGAAAATACAATCATGCCTATATACAAGGAGATTCCAGTAATTTCTTCAATTACATAGAAAATCTTTGAATATGGAAGTGAGGCAGAATAATCCTCTAATTGGGTTATTTTTCTCCATACATCCTGCCAATCACCACTAATAAAAGTTGTAATCCTGCCATCACTATAACTTCCATCATAATTCATCCAGAAAAGGGCATGCATTAGAAGAAAAATTAAAAATATGTAATATTTTCTTATCTCAAAAATCATAATAATCAACTATTTTAGAATCATTTTAAACTAGAAGTTAATTCTACTACTGTAGTTGTTTAAAAGGGCAAAAATTGACCTCTAAAGGATTCACTCAACAGTGACCGAATGAATTTGGATGGAACATACTTTCAATCAGTAATCCCTTGTCTAGAATTCACAATGTAATTCCAATCCAACCAACTCATTTATCAAAAAGAATATACTAAACGACAACAGATCATTTATCTTCTTATCCATCATCTTCATGAGAGTTAAGGGTGGGGTTATTGAAAGATTTCAAATTGGTTGAATAAGAGTTCCATATTGACCCATATAGGGAAGAACTGGTTCACTTCATCCGGTTATCTCAGTCTTAAAGAGAAAACATGAAAGAGACCTCATGAATGAACAGATAAGAAATTAACATTTCCCAAGTAAAATTTCTAAGTTTGAGGCTCATTATTACATTTTTGATTAATTTCAGTAGTAGAATAAACTCATAGTTCAAAAATGACTCTATTATGAATTCATATTTAAATCACATATCCTTTTAATTGCTTATTCTTGAAGATGTATTTTTAATATGGCAAAATGGAAGTATAAGTGTATTAATTGGAGAAGAATGTGAAATTTAAATTTGATAAGTTTATTCAAGGTAAAACTATAGATCTTTGTGTGGCGACTGAAGAAATCGCATATGAGTCAGACTGGTATAAATGGTTTAATGATAAAGATATTAACAAATATTTAATTCAAGGCAAGTTTCCTAATACAAGAATTCAGCAGCGTGATTATTTTATTTCTGAACTGAGTAAAAAAAATCGACTTCTATTGCTTATAGTAACCAAAGAATCCCTTTTAAAAGGAGTTATTTCTCTATCTAAAATTGATTTTGAAAATAATTCGGCAGATTTAGCACTGGTTGTAAACGATAAAATCTCACGAAAAAAATGCCTCTTAGGGGCGTTAGAGGCAGTTGCTTTAATTTCCCAACATGGATTTGATATCATGCGACTAGACAGAATCTATGCGCGGCAGAGTCGGTCATTATCTTCTTGGCAGAAAAGAATGGAACTCTTAGGGTATCGAGTGGAGGGTATACATAAAAATGATTTTTATGAAACGCGTGAGAACTTTAATAACTCAGTAAGTATCGCATGCACGTATGATGATTACAGGAAAATTATCAAAGAAAGAGGTATCCTTTTTGATAGTGAATCTGCGATGCTTAAGCGGATTAAAAGCATGCCTAATACATCAGTTGCAACTGAATTAGAGGATTTCTTGAATGAAAAGCATAATGAATATTATAAAAATATTTGGAGCCTATAGATATACTCTGGTTGACTTAAAAAGGCACAATCCAAATTTATTCCACGGTTACAGATTTAGCAAGATTTCTTGGTTTATCAACATCTGTTCCTTTAGAGAGCGCAACATGATAACTAAGTAATTGAAGTGGTATAGCAAAGATAATAGGCGCTGTTATACGCCCAAGATTTGATGTAATTGGAATAATTTCCATAGAATCCATTTTTTGAATTTTTGAATTTTCATCTTCAAAGACTATCATTTGAGAGCCTCGAGATTTAACTTCTTGTAAATTGGACTTAAGCTTACTCAGTAATTCATCATTTGGTGCTATAGCTATAACTGGTATGTCTTTGTCAATCAGAGCAATTGGGCCATGTTTTAATTCACCTGCTGGGAATGCTTCAGCATGAATATAGCTAATTTCTTTTAATTTGAGAGCACCTTCCATGGCAATTGCATGCATTGTTCCCCTCCCCAGAAAGAGTGCACTGTTAGAGTTTTCAAAGCGTTTTGCTAACTTCTTAATTTGCAACTCTTGAAGCAAAGTCTCATTAATTAATCCTGGTAACCTTTTTAAACCATCAACAATTCCTTTTTCTTGCTTCTTATTAATTGTTTTTTTTAATTTACCAATTGAGCATGTTAATAGAGCTAGTGATACAAGTTGAGTGGTAAATGCTTTTGTACTTGCAACACCAATCTCAGGACCTGCATGAGTTAAAAATGATAAATCAGAAATTCTAGTTAGGCTAGATTCTGCAGAATTAGTTATACAAAGTGATGTAATATTAATATTTATTTTTTTTGCAGCCTTTAGGGCTTCAACTGTATCAGCTGTTTCTCCACTTTGTGATATAGTAACAAAGAGAGTGTCGTTTAACAGAATTGGTCGACGATATCGGTATTCGCTTGCTATTTCTACATTGCATTGAATCTTAGCAATATCTTCAAGCCAATATTTAGCAACTAGGCCTGCGTTATAACTCGTTCCACAAGCTACAATTTGAACTTGGTTAATTTTACTAAAATTTTCTTTAGCCTTGTACCCAAAAGATGAAATTAAAACTGAATCATTTGTAATCCGTGACTCTAATGTATCCCTTATAGCTTGGGGCTGTTCAAAAATTTCTTTTTGCATAAAATGATCATAATCACCCAAATCTACTTGACCTGCCTCAAGATTCGATTTTTTAATGAGGCGTTCGACTAAATTACCATCTAAGTCATAAATAGTAACTTTATCTATTTTTATTTCAGCAACATCTCCCTCTTCCAGAAAAATAAATTCTTTAGTTACAGATAAAAGAGCCATCTGATCTGAAGCAATGTAATTTCCATTATTCCCAATACCAATTACTAGAGGTGAGCCCTTCCTCGCAGCAACAATTTGATCTGGGTATTTAGATGAAATGATTCCTAACCCATAAGATCCAGAAAAAGATTTAATCGCAAGCTGAACTGATGAAATTAATGTACTACATGATTTCATAGCAAAATCAACTGCATGAGCAATAACTTCAGTGTCGGTCTCAGATGAAAAGGTGTAACCCTTAGTTAATTGATCATTTTTAAGTTCAATGTAATTTTCAATAATACCATTATGAACCAAACTGACTGAATTTTTTGATATATGGGGGTGTGCATTGAGAATCGAAGGTTCTCCATGAGTTGCCCATCGAGTATGCGCTATTCCAATATTTCCATTAATTTTTAAATCTCTTGCCTTTAAATTATCTTCAAGGTTTTTAACTTTGCCGACTGATCTTGCTCGATCAAAAGTATTATTTTTAGTTAGCACTATAAGCCCAGATGAGTCATATCCTCTATATTCCAGACGATTTAGCCCTTCTAATAATAGTACTGTAATATCTTTATTTGTAACGCCACCAACAATTCCACACATAAGTACTTTTTAATTAACTAATGTTTAATATTATAGTTAATAATCAATTTTGAGCTAATGGTAATTAGGATTATATTAGGATATTTTCTATGAATTATAAGGGCTTCTAAGCTAAATCAACTTTTAGATTATAATAAAGATCATAATGAAAGCGGACTTACATAATCATTCTTACTTCTCAGATGGAGTTCTATCACCAACTGAGGTTGTACAGTTAGCTAGTCAAGCTGAATGTGATTTATTTTCATTAACAGATCATGATACTATTAATGGAATTGCAGAGGCTCAATTAGAGGCAGATAAGTTAAATCTTAGCCTTATCAATGGAGTTGAAATTTCTGCATTTTGGAGAAATATGGCAATTCATATTTTGGGGTTAGGAATAGACATCAATAATGATATCTTGCAAACTGGGTTAGAGCATAATCAAAAACTACGAAAAGAAAGGGCAGAAAAAATAGCTCTTGGTCTTTGGCGCTCTGGAATTAAAGATGCATTAGAGAAAACGCAAAGCTTTAGTAAAACGGATATGTTGACCCGTACTCATTTTGCACAGATGTTAATCAGTGAAGGCTACTGCAAAGATATGAAAGCAGTATTTAGACGATATCTGACAGGTAAAAAACCTGGCGGTGTTCGCGTTGAATGGGAAGAGTTTGATGAGGTTGTTAAATGGATACACGCAGCCGGTGGAAAGGCTCTTATAGCTCATCCCTTTAGGTACCGTATGACGCATACAAAGATTAAAACTATGCTTAACGATTTTAAATGTGTATTGGGTGATGGAATAGAAGTTGTTACTGGAACCAGTTCAGACGAAGAAATTCAACTTGGAGATCAGTGGGCAGGTAAATATAATTTACTAGCAACGTGTGGCTCGGATTTTCATGGATGGCCCAACCAAAGAGTTCGTATAGGGAATTTAAGAGATTTACCAGATCCTAAAAAGGCTATTTGGAGATACCTCTAATGTCAGCAGTTATTAGTATTCACTCTGAAAATCCACAGTCACGACTCATTAAGCAGGTCGTTGATTTTTTAGAAAGAGGTGGGGTAATAGCTTATCCAACAGATTCAGGTTACGCCTTGGGCTGCACCATTGGCAATAAAAAAGCTATGGACCAAATTGTTAATATACGAAAGTTAAATAAGCACCACCACTTTACTTTGATGCTCAAAGACTTGTCTCACGTTGGTGAATATGCAAAATTAAATAATTCAAGTTTTAGACTTATGAAAAAATTATTACCAGGCGCCTATACATTTATTTTAGAGGGCTCAAAAGATATCCCAAACCGTTTATTAAATGGAAAAAGTAAAACTATTGGAATCCGAGTTTCAAATAATCTTAT
>Ga0209383_1000246_pt1 | contig 39418 bp, 41 predicted proteins | sample CoawatmetaG02DNA_FD_187510 | JGI IMG/M metagenome (GOLD analysis project Ga0209383, IMG submission 187510) | Marine microbial communities from the West Antarctic Peninsula - Coastal water metaG029-DNA (SPAdes) (version 2) | ecosystem: Environmental > Aquatic > Marine > Coastal ... | reverse complement strand
ATGCATGATATTAGTAAGCCAATCACTCTTGATGATTTAACTAACCCTAATAAATAATTAATAATATTTTCTGATGGTTAATGAGACTAAAAATAAAAAGCTTGCTAATGCGTTAAAAGAAAACTTAAAAAAAAGAAAAGATTTTCAAAAGAAAGAGAAACAGAAAAATGAGCGTACTGTCAGATAAGTGGATTAAAAAAATGTCTCTTGAAAAAGAGATGATAGTTCCATTTGTAGAAAACCAAAACAGAGGGGACAATATCTCTTTTGGACTTTCTTCTTATGGTTACGATGCCAGAGTTTCTAATGAATTTAAAATTTTTACAAATGTGCACTCTACAGTAGTAGATCCAAAAAATTTTTCTCAAGAAAGCTTTGTTACTAAAAAAGAAGACGTTTGTATCATCCCTCCCAACTCTTTTGTTTTAGCGAGTACTGTAGAGTATTTTAAAATACCAAGAGATGTCCTTGTTATCTGCCTTGGTAAAAGCACATATGCAAGATGTGGAATTATAGTCAATGTTACTCCTCTTGAGCCAGAGTGGGAAGGTCACGTTACATTAGAATTCTCTAACACAACACCTTTACCAGCTAAAATTTATGCAAACGAAGGCGCTTGTCAGTTTATTTTTTTAAAAGGAGATCAATCCCCAGAGGTTTCATACGCCGATAGAAAAGGCAAGTACATGAAGCAATTGGGAGTTACCCTTCCAAAAGTTTAATCCCAAATGAAACAATTAATTATTCAAGGAGGTAAAAAACTCTTTGGCACTATTAATATTTCAGGATCTAAAAATGCTTCCTTACCAATTCTTGCAGCCACGTTGCTTGTAGATGAAAAGATAATTTTAAAAAATATTCCAGACGTAAAAGATATTTCAACTATGATTAATTTATTGGAAAGCATTGGTAAAAAAATAATTTTTTTAAAAACTAGAAATGAAATTGTTATAACTTCTAAAAAAAATAAAAAATTAATAGCACCATATAACCTTGTTAAAACAATGAGAGCAGGCGTCCTAGTTTTAGGGCCTTTGCTAGCAAAATACGGGCAGGCACGAGTTTCTTTGCCAGGAGGATGTGCTATCGGATCTAGGCCAGTTGACTTACATATAGATATGTTAAGAAAAATGGGTGCAAAAATTAAGATTGATAAAGGATATATCGTTGCAAACGTAGTTAAAAAACTAAAACCAGGCAAATTAAAATTTGAATCTATATCAGTAGGAGCAACAGAAAATTTAATTATGGCTGCTATATTATGCAAAGGAAAAACAATTATTAAAAATATTGCAATTGAGCCAGAAATTATAGATCTGATAAATTTTTTAAACAAATCTGGGGCAAAAATAGTTTTTAAATCAAAGCGAACTGCAATAATTGAAGGTGTGGAAAGCCTTAAGGGTAGTACTCATTCCATTATTCCCGATAGAATAGAAGCAGGAACATATGCAGCTGCAAGTCTTATTTCTAACGGAAAAATTACATTGAATAGAATTGATTCAAAGGTAATGAAAAATATATTTGATGTTTTGAAATTATCAGGAGCAAAATTAAATTTTAATAAAAAAAACTCAGTCACAGTTTCTAGAAAAAAAATAAATTCATTAAATGTCAAAACAATTCCTTACCCTGGATTTCCGACCGATATGCAAGCCCAGTTAATGAGCTTATTATGTTTGGGTAATGGGAAATCTATTATCAAAGAAGATATTTTTGAAAATAGATTTTTACATGTTTCTGAGCTTAAAAGAATGGGTGCTAATATTAAAATAAAAAATAAAAGTGCACATATACAAGGTATAAAAAATTTCACAGGAGCTGAAGTTATGGCAACGGATTTGAGAGCATCTGTTTCTCTTGTTTTGGCTGGATTGGCTGCAAAAGGAACTACTACTGTTAATAGAATTTATCATTTGGAAAGAGGCTATGAAGATTTGGTCAAAAAATTAAAGAAATGTGGAGCATCGATTATTACAAAGAATGTCTAAAATACAATCTAACTTAAAATTATTAGCTAATGATGAAAAAGACCTCTCTGTTTTTTCTGCTTACCTACAGGATGCTATAATTATTGCACAAGATATTAAATTCCTATTAAAGAATAAAACATTTGCTTGTATTTTTAGTCGGTTCATGTGGGAAGATGCCGAACAGGGAGTATTTAGAGACAATAGAAGAGTTAGGTCCGCTCTAGTCTTTAAAAATGTACTTAATGTTCAATCTCAAAACATTAATGTAAAAAAAAAATCAACAATACTAGAGTTTTTGGCAATTAAGATTAGTCAATTCAAAAATGATAATTATAATTTGAAGTTGATATTTTCTGGGGGAGGAGTAATTTCATTGGAAGTAGAATTTATCGAATCAACCCTTGAAGATTTTTCTGAAAGTTGGACAACGAAGCATAAACCAAAACATAAGATTTAATGAAATACATATTAAGTACTAAAGATAAAAATTTTCAAATTAATTTTAAAAAAGCACTAAATTCAAAACGTCGACAATCAGAAGTAAATAGATCTGTAGTTTTAAAAATTATAAAAGATGTTCAGAAAAATGGAGATCAATCTTTAATTAAATATTCAAAGAAATTTGACAAGATTTCATTAAATAAAAAAAATATTCAATTAAGCAAAAAAGAAATAGTTTCAATAACGAAAAAACTAGATCCTAAAATTAAACAAGCCATTAATCTTGCTTATGCTAGAGTTAAATCATTTCACTCAAGGCAAGTTAATAAGTCTTTTAAATTTAAAGATAAGTATGGAAATCAATTAGCCTACAAATATACACCACTAGACAAGGTGGGAATTTATGTTCCAGGAGGAAAAGCTAGTTACCCAAGCACTGTAATTATGAATTCGGTTCCAGCGATTGTGGCAGGTGTTAAGAACATTTGTGCAACTGTGCCAGCTCCTAATAATGCGGTTAATGCTGGAGTGATTTATGCTGCTAAAGTATGTGGAATTAAGAAAATTTTTAAAGTTGGAGGAGCGCAGGCTATTGCCGCCCTGACTTATGGAACCAAGACTATTGATAAAGTTGATAAAATTGTTGGTCCTGGGAATATATTTGTAGCAACAGCTAAAAAAGAGGTGTTTGGGCAAGTTGGAATTGACATGATTGCAGGACCTTCAGAAATAACTGTAATTGCAGGACCAGAAAATAATCCCACATGGACAGCCCTTGATCTTTTGTCCCAAGCAGAACACGATGAATTATCCCAAAGTATTCTGATTACTAAAAACCCATCATTTGCAAATAAGGTAAATAATGAAGTTAAAAAACTTATTCAAATTTTACCTAGAGCTAAAATTGCAAAATTAAGTATCAAAAATTATGGAACAATTGTTGTCTGTAAAAGTGACAAAGAAATAATCAATATTACCAATCAAATTGCTCCTGAGCATTTAGAGATAAAAGTTAAAAACTATAATTCAATTGAAAAAAAAATTATTAATGCTGGATCTATTTTTTTAGGAGATTATAGCCCGGAAGCAATTGGAGATTATATTGCAGGTCCAAACCACGTACTGCCCACATCGGGAACAGCTCGGTTTGCATCTGGGTTGTCTGTTGCTGACTTTTATAAAAAAACATCTGTAATTAAGTGTTCTAAACTTGGTATAAAAAAAATAGGACCAGCCGCTATAAGACTTGCAAATTATGAAGGCTTGCAAGCTCACGCTCTTTCAATTAAGACACGTATTATTAACAATAAATAAAATTTATGGCAAAAGAAGAAATGTTAGAGTTTAATGGTGTAGTTACAGAGCTATTGCCTAATGCTACATTTAGAGTAAAACTAGAAAATAATCATGAGATCTTAGCACACAGTTCAGGAAAACTAAGAAAAAACCGAATAAGAGTTTTAACAGGAGATAAGGTCTTGGTTGAAGTTACTCCTTACGACTTAACCAAAGGTAGAATTACTTTTCGACTTAAGTAAATGGTTGAAATCACTAAGGGACTCATTTTAGCTAGCGCATCCCCTCGAAGATTAGAACTTTTAAAAAAGATCAATATTATTCCAGAAAGTGTTGTACCCGCCGAAATAGACGAAACTCCCAAAAAAAAAGAAAAACCAATTGAATATTGCAAAAGACTTGCAAAAGAAAAAGGAGAGTTTGTTTATAAAAAATTTCCTGAAAAGACTATTCTTTCAGCTGATACAATTGTTATTTGTAGCAATAGAATTTTTGGAAAAGCCAAAACAGAAGATGAGGCAAGAGAGTTTTTAACTTTTTTTTCCGGAAGAAAACATCGTGTATTAACTTCCATGTATATTAAAAATAAAGATAAGAGTAAAATGGTACAAGCTACTACCAAGGTTACTTTCAACAGACTTGAAAAAAAGGATATTGAACTATACTTAAAAACAAAAGAATGGGAAAATAAAGCAGGGGCCTATGCGATACAAGGCTATGCCGACAGGTTTGTTAAAACTATAAATGGATCTTATTCCAATATTGTTGGCTTATCTCTCAATCAGGCTTTCAATTTGCTCAAAACTGTAAATTTAGTCTAGTTTTTAATTGATTATTTAAATAAATTGTGGAAAAAGACTGTGCGTGGTCTGATAGCTCAGTTGGTAGAGCAGAGCCCTGAAAAGGCTTGTGTCGGTGGTTCAAGTCCACCTCAGACCACCAGTTTTTGTTTGCATTTTTATTGCCGAATTGCTAATCAACCTGAAATTGAAATGAAAAATATATATATATCTACACACAGATACCATCCTCATGCTAGGCATGTGCTTAGCTAATTGAATTATATATTTAAAACAAAAATACTATTATAAACAAAAAATATTATGCAGCTGTAGCTCAGTTGGTTAGAGCGCTGGTTTGTGGAACCAGATGTCGGTGGTTCAAATCCACCCAGCTGTACCAAAACAATGAATAAAAAAACTTTTAAACCCACTAGTGAATTACCCAGTGGGTTTGCAGATAGACAAGAAGAAGAGCTTTTAATTCGTGATCTTTTAATTTCGAATATTAAAAAAATCATGTCTAAGTATGGGTTCCAATATCTCGAGACTCCAAGTTTTGAGTATACGGAAAGTATTGGAAAATTTTTGCCTGACAAAGATAGACCATCCGAAGGAGTATTTTCGTTTGAGGATGAAAAAAAATGGCTTTCTTTAAGATATGATCTAACAGCCCCTTTAGCTAGATACGCCGCTAAAAATTTTGATAGTCTTCCAAGACCCTTTAAGAGATTTCAATTAGGAACTGTTTGGAGAAATGAAAAGCCAGGTCCAGGTAGATTTAGAGAGTTTTTACAATTTGATGCAGATTATATAGGAACTAGCAATTTGTTTTCTGATGCTGAACTTTGCTTTCTTATTTCAGAAATTTTAAACAGCTGTGGCTTAGCGAAAAATGAATTTAATATAAAAATTTCAAATCGAAAACTTTCTAAAGGGTTATTGGAAAAATTAAATATTATAGATGAACAAAAGCAATCAATCACGCTAAGAGCAATTGATAAGCTAGATCGGGTAGGGGCTGAAGGTGTTCAATATTTATTAGGAAAAGGAAGAAAAGATAAGTCAGGTGATTTTACCAAAGGAGCTGAATTGGAAGAATCTCAAATAAAAGAAATTATAAAATTTTTGAATATTAAAAATCTTTCAGACAAAAATTTTGAGAGAATAAGAGAAATCGCTGTAGATAATAAAAGTATGAATGATGGAATTAAAGAACTTGAATTAATGGAAAAATATTTTTCATTATTTAATTTTACGAATTATATTTTTGATCCTACAGTTGTTAGAGGATTGGAGTATTACACCGGGCCTATTTTTGAAGCCAACTTAACCTTTGGAGTAAAAAATAACAAAGGACAGGAAATTGAATTTGGATCTGTGGGCGGTGGGGGTAGATATGACGATTTAGTCAAAAGGTTTAACAACCAAGAATGCCCTTCTACAGGAATATCTGTTGGATTAGACAGGTTAATTTATGCAATTTTACAAAAAAATAAAATTAAAGCGGAGAAGAAAAATCCAGTGTTAATATGTGTATTTAATGAAAAGTATATGGATTTTTATATAAAAATTTTAAATGTGCTTAGATCTAAAAATATTAGTGCTGAAATCTATTCAGGATCTTCCAATATTAAAGCACAATTTAAATATGCAGACAAAAGAGGCTGTGATTTCGTAATTTTATGTGGAGATGATGAGGTTAGTAAGAATGTTGTTACTATCAAGAATTTAAATGTTGGAAAGCAGATGTCTGAAAATATTAAAGATAGAAGTGAATGGAAGCAGTCTACAGATGCTCAAAAGACAGTAGCCTTTGATCAGCTCTTAAATGAAATTAAATAATGAAGCAGGGATTGGAAAAAAAGAAGTTAAAAGAGAATTTTTCTAAGGAAATTCTAAAATTTTTTAAAAAAAGAAAATTTAATTTTACCGACTTAGACTTGCTTATTGACACCAATCTACTCACTGAAAGATCAGGTGAGCAATTTAAAAAATCTGCTTTAACTTATAAAGATTTATTAGGCAAAGAAATCAGCTTAAGACCAGATCTTACCGTTTCAACTGCTTTAAAATATATCCAGAAAAAAAAAATCAAAGAAGAAAAATATTGTTATTATGGAGCAGCGTACCGACTAGATAAGAAGGGAGACCTGAATGTATTCGATCAATTGGGTTGTGAAATAATTAATCCATCCAATAGCAACTCTTCATTACTTTTAATTGATTCAATATTAGAACCAATAAAAAAAATTAAAAAATTAGAAATTATTGTAGGTGACATTGGTTTGTTTAAAATTTTAATAGATGGATTGGATCTTCCTGAAAGATGGAAATTAAGACTAGTCAGACACTTTTCAAGAAGAGAATATTTTATAGATTTGTTAAAAAGATTAGAAACTAATTATGATTTAGATCAAGAGACAATTGATGTTGATACTAAAAGACTTCAAGATCTAATTAAAATAGACCAAAGTAAAATAATTGGAGGGCGAACAGTTGCTGAGATAATAAAAAGGTTCCAAAAAAAATTAAAGGATCCCAGAGATGATTATAAAGGAAAATTGAACGTTAAAATTATTAAGAATTATTTAAAAATAAAACTTCCTTTGCAAAAAGCAGAAAAAACGATCATTGCATTTTTCAATAAAAACAAATTACCTACTAAAAATATTAAAAACTATCTTAAAAAAATTATTTTAATTAACAAAAAAATTGGAAAAAAATACTCTATTTCTTTTAAAACTGATTTTGGAAGAAATGCGGAATATTACACAGGAATCGTTTTTTTGGCCTATGCAAAGAAAAAAGGCAAAGTAGTTGAGCTAGCAAGGGGAGGTGAGTATAGCAATTTACTTAAAACCCTGGGTTATAAAAAAGATATTCCTGCATTAGGTGGTGCAATTAACTTAAATCAATTAATTAATTTATAAAATGAACAAAATTAAAATAGGCTTGCCCAGCAAAGGAAGGTTAAGAGATGATTCTATCAATTTTTTTCAAAGTAAAAATCTAAAAGTAGTAAACACTTTTGGCGATAGAAATTATTTTTTTAACATTGAAAAAAATAATGAAGTAGAGGGAATTTTTTTACATGCTAGAGAAATCATTGAAAGAATTAATGATGGAACCCTAGATATGGGAATATCTGGTCTAGATCTACTAAAAGAGCTCCCAGAAGTTTATTCTAAAAATGTAAAAACTTTTCAAAAACTAGATTTTGGCTTTGCTAATTTGGTCGTGGCTGTGCCAAAAGATTGGTTAGATGTGCAAAATATGGCTGATCTTGAGGAGGTTAGTTTTGATTTCAGAGAAAAGTATGCCCGTAGAATGAGGGTTGCAACTAAGTATCCAAATTTAACAGAAAGTTTTTTTCTGTCTAAAGGAGTTAGTCAATTTAGAGTTGTACCAAGTTTAGGAGCTACAGAATCTTATCCGTTTACAGGATCTGCAGAATTAATTACGGATATAACTTCAACAGGATCCACTTTAAAAGCTAATAATTTACGTATTATTAATGATGGCAGTATTCTCAAAAGCTCTGCCTGTGTTTTTGTTTCTAAGAAATTCTTAAAAAATAAATTTCTTAGAAATTTCAAATAATTTAAATTAATTCCCTTTTTTTTTGGTTTTTTTGTTAATAAGTTATTATGATTACATCATTTTACGCTTCTTTAATTTCTATATGGTTAATTATTTTGTCCATTAGAGTAATTGCACTACGGGGGAATCCTATGTTTAAATTTTTTAAATTTGAAAAAGATTATGAAAATTCTATGGAAAGAGCAATTAGAGGCCATTCTAATTTAATTGAATATTCACCTATTTTTTTAATACTTTTGTATTTAGCGGAAATAAGTAGTTTTAATATTATTTATATGCATTTTTTAGGTTCTGTCTTTTTTTTAGGAAGATTAATGCATGGTTTTTGTTTTGCTTTTTTAAAAAGTAATATGTTTTTAAGAGTGGGCGGAACAGCCATTACTCTAGGAACACTTGGAATAATATCAACTCATTTATTGGTTAATTATATATTTTAAATTATTCAAATTTATGCTTATAATAATGGGGAAAATATTTTGACAACAATTGATCTATTTTGTAAGCATTTGGAACTTTAAAAGGTCTTCTTGCATGAATTCTATCATTAACCCAATAAGGTGACCATTTTATAGTTGTTTCTATGCATTGATTTGCAAAATTTTTAATTTTATATTTTGTTTGAATTTGAATACATCCATTCATAAAAATATCTACGTATGATTGTGCAATAGGATAGGCCTGGTTGGGATATTTTAATCTTTTAGGATTAGCCGCATAAACCCAAAAATTAGAATTATTTACTTTAATTTTTTTATTATAAAAATTTAAATCCTGATGAGGAATTTTTATCCTACAATAACTACTCTCTCTTTTATCTAATTTTTTTAATCCCTTGATAGATATTGGATAATAAACAGCATTAAGCTGCGAATTTTTTCTTTTGATAATTGTTAAGAAGGTAATCTTATAATTTCCACCATTATGACCCCAAGTTCTTTGGAATCCCTTAATCATTATAGGCTTTGCAATGTATGCTGTCGGATTAGTTCTTGTTCTAGATTCTTTCTCCATTAAAGACCCATAACCTATAATGTAGTTTTTTGATCCTTGGGTTGGGTCTAAATTACAACTGTCTGCATATGTAATCGATGCATTAAGAAAAAAGATAAAAAATAATATTTTTTTCATTACCTTAATTAAATTAGATATTGGTGTGAGATATATCCTAATACAGCCAAAATAATTATTAGGACAAAGAACACTTTAAACCAAAATTTTATTAAAAATTTGAAAGGTGATTTAGTAAAGTTTTCCCAAGGTATTAAATAATAACTCAAAAGTGTAACTAAGATTAAGAAAAGTAATAAATTTGTTATCACCATAATTAAATTATCTTACATTTTTTCAGACAAAAAACCTCCGAAATTTTCGCTCCGAGGGTTTAAATTTTTCTAGGTAACTAGACTGATTGAAAGGGGATTATATTCCCATATCAGGAATTACTCTTATTTATTTAATAGATATACGTAATTTTTCTAACCATACTGCAATAGCACTAGTGTTAATATCTTTTGTTCTACTAGATAAAACTTCATTACCAACAATTACAATTCCCGCATATATTTTTTTTAAACCTTATTAAAAATTTCCATTTATCAAACTATAAACTCTATTAATTATAAATTTATATCCATACTCGGTATAATGGCCCCATCTTGATGTCCATAAGGAAGTAGGGTCAGGGTAGTCTTTCAAGATTTGATGTGTATCGATAATAGGAATATTGAGTTTTTTTACTATATTTAAAACTTTATAGTACTCTTTGTCAGAATAGTTTTTTGAAAAATATCTTGTATTAGAGCCCAAATAAACAAAGTAAAATTCTGCTCCGTAGTTTTGTGTAAATTTATTTGCTGAATAAATAATATTTTCAAATGTTTTAAATAAATGTTCCCTATTATTATTTTCAATAATTTTAGCTTCAGATATGTTTTTTTTACAGGCTTCAAAAGTTTTAAACTCATTTGTGATCTTGCATGGTTTTAAATTAGATTTTAAATTTTTTTTATACATAAGATCAATTAAAAATTTTCGTGTGTATGTTAATTTTAAAAAATTAAATTTACTTGAAAACATTTCAAAATTAACTCTTTTTGAAATTAAATTGTTAATTTCATTTTGACGTTGAATTAATTTTTGAGTAAATTTACTATCATTTAAATATTTAATTAAAACTGGATTTGCAATTTCTATTTGAAGATCATCAATATCATTAGGATAGAATAACCATATAACTTTATCTACTTTTTTTACTTTTAAATATTCCTTAAGACTTGCATATTCAATTAATGGTCCATTTCCATTCATACCAACATTTATAGCTGAGATATTCTCAATATTAGAGAGCGTACCAGAGAAATTTTTACTCTGATCGACACAAGCACCCTGAGCAAATGAGTCACCCACAATAAAATAATCAATTTGATTTTTATCCCAAATTTTATCATCATTATTAAAACCATAGCGATCACTTTGATAAGTAATCCAATTACTACTTTCATTACAATATAGAGTTTGTGAATTAGAAATATTAGAAAGAGGAAGAAATTTAGAATTGTCATATCCCTTAATGTAAATGTCAAAAAAATAGCTTGGATAAAAACTTACAGATGTTTCATTATTTTTATCCTTTAATTGTCTAAAGATTTTAATTTTATTTGATGATTTTAATTCATTATTTTTAAAATCAAATAATAATACAAATTCTATAATAAATAAAAGAATTAAGACTAATGAAAGAGTAATACTGAAAATTTTTTTAGTTTTATTTTCCACAAAAAAACTTAACAAAGATAAACAAATTAAAAATAGGGAAAAAAAATAATACTTTACATAATATGCTCTAATTAAACCTTCCTTGAGCAATTCTGAAGTGTAAAAAATATAAAATAAAAAGGAAAAAGAAATTAATAGAAATAGATATGAAAAGTTAATTTTTTTGAACATTATTTCTCATATGTTTATTGTGTAAAATTTTGATTATTCTCCAAAAATTTAGAAGAAATTCGAGCATTATATTCACCATGAAGAATTTTTAATTCATTTTTATAATTTGTATATTTTTTGAAAATTTTAAAAAATTCATAATTGTAATTACATTTCATAGGTTTATTATATAATTTATTTTTTACAAAATTTTCCATTTCCAAAAATATATCTACTAATTCTAATTTTGTATTTTCAATCAATTCAATATTTTTATTTTCATAATTCACAGAATCTTGAGCGTTAGCTAAATTTAATTCAAATATTTCACTTAATCTTAAATTTCTTTTTAATTTATTGGAATAGTGGTTTTTAAAAGAGGTCATAAATTTATTTGAAAAGGTATGCATTTGAGCTAAGGGTGCATATGACACAAATAGAATTGGTTTTCTGAAGATATAAGGTACAGCATCCCACCCAGTACCAGATGAAATTGTAAACTCACTTTTGGCAGCTAAAAAAATATCTAAAAATTCTGTTCTCATTCCATTAGACGCATAGTCTATAATTTTTGAATTTTTTGATAAAATTTTGTTATCAGATACAGACCCCATTCTAAAAATATAATAACCAAGTTCAGTTAATTTTTCACAAGCTTCGATATAATTTTCAATATTGCAGTTTCTATATTTATGATATGATAAATTTTGATTAACAAATTTTTTTTTTAAATATTCATCGTCTCTTACGATTAAAGTAATAAATTTATTATTTTTATTACCTTTAAAAACTTTTTCTAAAAAATCCCACCCCTTCTTCTCTTCTTTTTCAGTAAAACTAATATTAGGTGAAGTCTTTTGGATTGAATTATTAATATCTCTAATGGGATCCGTTTGTATAATTAAATTAGGTAATTTTTTAATTTCACCTAATTTAATTACATGTTGTTCAAAAAATTTAAAATGTGTGGCTAAAATTATAAAAGGTTGAACTATTAAAGTGGGTAAAAAAACTATTTTTCTTTTAAATAATTTTAATAAAAACTTATTTGAGATTTCAGTTGATGTGTCATAAATGCTTTGAGTAAAAATGTTTAAATAGTTTTTGTTATTTTTATCTAATTTATTATTGCTTAGTAAAATGTCAGTTTCAAAACCTAAATGACCAATTCTAGCTGTTGGTATTGCACAAAATCTTATAAATTTTTTTTTTCTTACAATCACAATTAAAAAAAATATAGGTAAGTAAAATAATGATAAAAAATAACAGAAAAATATAAGTAAAAGTTTTTTAATCTTTAACGGTAAAATCTTAATCCCATTATTATTGAGTTGCTGTATTTGAAAATTTATAAAATTATACATATGTTAAGCAGATTATTTTTAATTCTACACATAAAAGTGCATAATGAAATTTACCACTAGTTTAATTAAAGGCAAATTAATCAGTACTTAGGTGAATACATAATAGATACTTATCTTGGTAAATACATTAAAGATCGTGCAATCAATAGAGGTGAAACAACTACTACTGTTATTAAACGTGGTGACAGTTGGAAAGTGCTAGTGAAGTATTCAAAGTAAGAGTCTAAAACTACATTGCAACTTCATTGCAAACTTTATTGTAGATTTAATAGTACAGATAAAAAAAACCCCCAATTAAGGGGGTTTTTATAATATTTAAAAGTGTAAATGAGATTACATTCCCATTCCGCCCATACCACCCATTCCGCCCATACCACCCATTGGAGGCATTCCACCACCTGCTGGACCAGCGTCTTTATCGTCAGGCTTATCTGCAATCATTGCTTCTGTTGTAATTAACAATCCAGAAATAGATGCAGCATCTTGTAAAGCAGTCCTTACTACTTTAGTAGGATCAATGATTCCTTTGGCAATCATATCTACGTACTCTTCATTTTGTGCATCATAACCATAATTACCCTTTTTACCTTCTAGCAACTTACCAACAACTACAGATGCGTCTACACCGGCATTGTTAATAATTTGTCTAATAGGAGCCTGTAGAGCTTTTCTAATTAGCTCAACACCGGCTTTTTGATCATCACCCTTAACTTTGATGGTATCAAGAGCATCAAGAGCATATAGTAATGCACAGCCGCCACCTGTAACAACACCTTCTTGTACTGCCGCTTTGGTAGCATTTAATGCATCATCAACTCTGTCTTTTCTCTCTTTAACTTCAACTTCTGTTGCACCACCAACTTTAATAACCGCAACTCCGCCTGCCAATTTAGCAAGTCTCTCTTGAAGTTTTTCTTTATCATAATCAGAAGTACTTTCATCAATTTGTTTTTTAATAGAAGCACATCTTGATTCAATGTCAGCTTTTTTTCCAGCACCATCTACAATAGTAGTATTGTCTTTATCTACTTTAATAGATTTGCAAGAACCAAGGTCTTTGATAGTTACGTTTTCAAGTTTAATTCCAAGATCTTCAGAAATAACTTGTCCACCTGTAAGAATTGCAATATCTTCTAACATTGATTTTCTACGGTCACCAAATCCAGGTGCCTTAACAGCACAAACCTTTAGACCACCTCTTAGTTTATTAACCACTAAAGTTGCAAGAGCTTCTCCTTCAACTTCTTCAGCAATAATTAACAAAGGTCTAGAAGCCTGAACCACAGATTCTAACAAAGGAACAATTGATTGTAAGTTTGATAATTTTTTATCACACAATAAGATTAAAGGGCTATTAAGCTCTGTAGTCATTTTATCTGCATTAGTAATAAAGTATGGAGATAAAAATCCTCTATCAAATTGCATACCTTCAACTACATCAAGTTCAGTTTGAAGACCTTTAGCCTCTTCAACTGTGATAACTCCTTCGTTACCAACTTTTTGCATTGCTTTAGCAATCATGTTTCCAATTTCTTTTTCACCATTTGCAGAAATTGTTCCAACTTGAGCAATTTCTTCAGTAGTTTTGACTTTTTTGGAATTGTCTTTGATTCTTTCAATTACAGACGTAACCGCAAGATCCATTCCTCTTTTTAAGTCCATAGGATTCATTCCAGCCGCAACATATTTGCATCCTTCTTTTGCGATCGCTTGAGCTAAAACAGTTGCAGTCGTAGTTCCATCACCGGCTTCATCATTCGTTTTGCTAGCAACTTCCTTAACCATTTGAGCTCCCATATTTTCAAATTTATCTTCAAGCTCAATTTCTTTTGCAACAGTAACACCATCTTTAGTAATTCTCGGCGCTCCATATGATTTATCTATCACTACGTTACGTCCCTTGGGACCTAAAGTAACTTTTACTGCATTGGCCAAAATATCAACGCCTCGTAGCATCGCATTTCTAGCATCAGTATCAAATTTTACTATTTTACCTGCCATTGTTTATTTCCTCCTAAATTATTTAATATTATTTTCCTACTACGCCCATGATGTCACTCTCTTTCATGATGCTATATTCCTTACCATCCACCTTAACTTCAGTGCCTGACCACTTGCCAAAAAGAACACGATCCCCAATTTTAACATCCATAGAGATAGTTTTTCCATCCTCCGACTTTGCTCCAGGCCCAACAGCAATTACTTTGCCTTCTTGGGGTTTTTCTTTTGCTGTATCTGGAATAATAATTCCACCAGCTGTTTTTTCTTCGCTTTCTAGGGATTCTATTAATACCCTGTCATGTAAAGGTCTAAATTTCATAATGATGCTCCTTGTCTCGTTAATTGTGGATTGTTATATGACTATCAATTACAAAATTTCAAGACCCTAAAAAACCTAAAAACCTAGGTTTTTCAAAGAGTTTATTGTAAATACTTTGTATGAAATCAAATGAACCTCAAAAACTCAAAGGTATAAGCGAAATATCTGACAAGTTTGATGTTTATTTTATAGATTTGTGGGGAGTTATTCACAACGGTGTGCAATGTTATCCGGCAGCATTGGAAGTGTTAAAAAAACTTAAAAAGCAAAATAAAAAAATTGTTTTAATCTCAAATGCACCAAGGCCCTCACTAGTAGTTAAAGTATTTCTAGAAACTATTGGTCTCATGAACTCTAGTTATGATTTTTTAGTTACCTCTGGTGATATAACTAGAGAGTATATTTCGTTAAATTCTAGTAAAAAAAAATTCTATCATTTGGGTCCAACTAAAGACATTGATTTATTTAAAGATTTAAACATTGCATTAGTTGATAGGGAGGAGTGTGACGAAATAATCTGTACAGGACTTGTGTCAGATAAAAAAGAAAAATTAGAAGATTATAAAATTTTATTAGATTTTTTCTTAAATAAAAAAATACCACTGATTTGTGCAAATCCAGATGATGTAGTTATTAGAGGTGACAGAATAGTGTTTTGCGCAGGAGCGCTAGCTAACCAATATAAAAAAGAGGGAGGCATAGTCCGTTATTTTGGAAAACCTTATGCAGAAATTTATAACTTTGCTTTAAAAAAAGTTAGTACTCACAAATACCTTAAAGATAAAAAAAAAATTAATGTGTGTGTGATTGGAGACAATATAAAAACTGACATCAAAGGTGCTAATTTATTTAATTTAGATTCTATTTTGATATTGAATGGTATTTATAAAGATTTTTTTAGAGATGGCGTTGTTAATTTTAATAAATTAAAAAGTTCAGTTGAATTGGAAGATGTTAAAATTGATTACTTTCAAGAAGAGCTAACATGGCATTAAACAAAACTATTCAAAATACAGTAATTGCCATTGGAAATTTTGATGGAGTTCACAAGGGCCATCAAAGTATTTTTAAGCTAGGAAAAAGAATTGCAAAAAAAAATCAACAAAAGTTCGGTGTTGTTACCTTCTCTCCTTTACCATATGAGTTTTTTCAAAAAAATAAAAAGATTATTCGTATTACGCTTGATGATTTGAAAGTTGATTTAATTAAAAAAAATAATGTAGATTTTGTTTTTGTTTGTAAATTTAACAAAAAGTTTTCGCTAATGTCAGCAAAAGATTTTATTACGAAAGTGATAGTTAAACAATTAAACCCAACACACGTTATAGTAGGAAAAAATTTTAGGTTTGGAAACCAAAGAAAAGGCAACATTAATTTATTAAGAAAATTTGGAAAAATATATAATTTTAAAGTAACGGACTTACAACTAACAAAAGAAAAAAAAATCAAGATATCTTCTACTAGAATTAGACTGGCTATAGAAAAAGGTAGCATGGATCTTGCAGGTCGCCTATTAGGAAGAAACTGGAGTATTAGAGAAAAAGTGATACCAGGAAGAAAAGTTGGAAGACAACTGGGGTTTAGAACTGCTAACATTTTAATTAAAAAAAATATTGTTCCAAAAACAGGAGTATATGCAGTTAAGGCTACGATTAAGCATAGAATTTATAATGGTGTTGCAAATTTTGGCTTAGCCCCAACATTTTTTAGAAATAAGTTAGTATTAGAAATAAATTTATTTAAAAAAATACCTTCATTTTATGGACAATTCGTCGAGATTGCATTTGTAAAGAGATTAAGAAACGAAAAGAGCTTTAAAAATAAAATTTTATTAATTAGGCAGATAAAAAAAGATATAATAACTGCTAAAGAAATTCTTAAAAAATGAGTGAAACAAAAGTGAATCTTCCCAAAACAAAATTGGGAATGAAAGCAAATCTACCAACTAAAGAACCGGAGCTTCTAAAGTTGTGGAGTGATATAAATTTATATGAGCAGCAAAGATCTAAATCTTTAGATAAAGAAAAATTTATTCTTCATGATGGACCGCCTTATGCCAATGGCAATATCCATATTGGAACTGCTCTTAATAAAGTTTTAAAGGATGTGATTATCAGGTATCAGCAATTACTTGGAAAAAATGCAGTTTATGTTCCAGGTTGGGATTGTCATGGCCTTCCCATTGAATGGAAAATAGAAGAGGAGTTTAAAAAGAAAGGAAAAGATAAAAAAAATATTTCTATTATTGAATTTAGAAAAGAATGTAGAGATTTTGCTTCATTGTGGATTTTAAAACAAAAAGAGCAATTTAAACGATTGGGTGTAGAAGGTGACTGGAATAATCCATACACTACCATGAGTGCAGAAGCAGAAGCTCAAATTGCAGTTGAAATACTTAAGTTTCTAAAAAATGGAGGCCTGTACAATGGATTTAAACCAGTTCTATGGTCTGTCGTGGAGGCCACGGCTTTAGCGGACGCAGAAGTTGAATATGCAGACCATAAATCTAACACTATTTTTGTAAAATTTCCTATTCAAGGAAAATTTGAAAACATGGATAATGTAAAAGTTGTTATTTGGACCACTACACCATGGACAATACCTTGCAATAGAGCCTTAGCATTTAATACTAATTATGAATACTCTTTGGTTGAAATTACGAAGGATGGCGAGAAAGATGTAATTATTCTTGCTACCAAATTAGTCAATGAGGTTATGAATTCTTGTAATATTAAAGATTTTAAAATTGTTAAATCATGTCCAGGATCAAGTCTCAGGAATATTAAATGTTCCCATCCTTTTCAATCATATGGATATGATTTTGATGTTCCACTATTAGAGGCCGATTTTGTAACATTGGAGCAAGGAACGGGAATTGTTCATATTGCTCCAAGCCATGGACCTGACGATTTTAATTTAGGATTAAAAAATAACATCAAGGCAGAAAATACAATTGATGATCATGGGCATTATACAAGTGTGATAAAAAAATTTAGAGGTATCCATATATTTAAAGCTGATAAAATTATCATCGAAGAATTAAACCTAAATAAAAAACTTTTAGGGTCTGGAACTTTGATCCATAGCTACCCCCATTCGTGGAGGTCTAAAGCACCATTGGTTCACAGAGCAACACCTCAGTGGTTTATTTCTATGGAGTCAAATGACTTGAGAAATGTAGCTTTGAAAGCCATAGATAATACTAAGTTTTATCCACCTGTTGGCCAAAATAGATTAAGATCTATGATTGAAACAAGGCCAGACTGGTGCATTTCTCGTCAAAGATTCTGGGGAGTTCCAATACCCATTTTTGTAAATAAGAAAACGCAAGAGCCCTTAATTGATGAGGATGTTTTTAAAACTGTAGAAAGTATATTTTTAAAAGAAGGAAGTGATGCCTGGTTTATAAAAAAAGACGAAGATTTTTTAGGACCAAAATACAAAAGCCAAGATTTTAAAAAAGTTAATGATATTGTAGAAGTGTGGTTTGATAGTGGTTCTAGCCACTCCTACGTGCTTGAAAAAAGACAAGATCTAAAATGGCCTGCAGATATGTACCTTGAAGGATCAGACCAGCACAGAGGTTGGTTTCATTCATCTTTGCTTCAGTCATGTGGAACTAGAGGCGAAGCACCTTATAAGAGCATTATGTGCCACGGGTTTGTTGTTGATGGAAAGGGTCAAAAAATGTCAAAATCTTTGGGAAATGTAGTTTCTCCAGATGAAGTCATTAAAAAATATGGTGCAGATATTTTGAGGCTTTGGGTGATCGCTTCAGATTATTCGGATGATTTAAAAATTGACAATGCAATACTTGAGCAACACTCTCATTCATATAGGAAAATTAGAAACACCTTTAGATTTTTGCTTGGTAACCTAAATGATGAATTGAATTTAGAGGAAAAAATAGATGTTGCAGAGTGCGAAGAAATTGAAAAATTTATTTTGCACAAAGTTTCTTCTTTAGACTTTGAATTTACAAGTTTAAATAAAAGTTATGATTTTCATAAGATTTATATAGATATATTAAATTTTTGTACAATTGATCTTTCGGCTTTGTACTTTGATATTAGAAAAGATATTTTGTATTGCGATGATTTAAAATCTATCAAAAGAATTAATTGCAAAAAGGTTCTTTCAATTGTAGCCAAATTTCTTTTAAAATGGCTCTCTCCAATTTTAGTTTTTACTTGCGAGGAAATATATCAGATTATAAAAAAAAAGAGTTTTAAAGAAAGCATTTTTCTTCATGATTTTGATCCATTTCCTCAAGAATGGATCAGTAAAAAAATTCAGGACAAGTGGAATTTTCTAAGAAAAATAAGATCAGAAGTTAACAACGTAATAGAATTAAAAAGAAACGAAAAAGTAATTGGATCTGGTCTTGATACCAATATCCACATTTCTTTAGACGAAAAGTATTTTCCTAATTTTGAAAAGATTGATCTTCCAGAGCTACTAATTTGTTCCAGCGGTACATTGAATAATAAAAATTTAAATTTTGAAAATTTTCAAATAATTAATGATTCTATTGAGAATTTAAAAATTATTGTGAGTAAAGCAGAAGGAGCTAAGTGCTCACATTGCTGGAAAATTTTAACTAATAAATGCGAGCGAATAAATTGTGGAATTGATTAAACAGAAAATAAAAAAAAATTGGATTTTTTTTTTAATTGTTGCCCTCATGTTTTTAGCTGACAGAGTTAGTAAAAATTACATCATAAATTTTTTTCTAACGTTCGGGTCTGATAGTTATTATTTTAATTCTTTTTTAAATTTTGTATTATTATGGAATACTGGAATGGCTTTTGGAATTTTGGAAAGCGATAGTTACATTTATCATATGTTTAGTTTTTTAATTTTTTTAGTCATTGTGTTTTTAGTAATTTGGTTATTACGATCATCTAATAGGCTTGAGAAAGTTTCAATTGCACTGATAATTGGAGGTGCCGTAGGCAATTGGTTTGATAGAATTGTATATAATGCCGTTCCTGATTTCATAGATGTTCATTATTTAGATTTTCACTGGTTTGTATTCAATGTATCAGATATTATAATCACACTTGGAATATTGCTATTGTTATTAAACGACTTAATTTTTAAAAAAAATGTTAAATAAAAAAAAATTATCATTATTTCTAATTTTTAACCTTCTGGTTTTTAGCTCGTGTTCTTCCTTTAAAAAAAATGCTGGGCTAGAAAAAGATCTACCAAATGATTTTTTAATAGAAAAAAGAGATTCATTAGTTATGCCTCCAGAGTATAAAATTTTACCACCAGATAGTATAATCAAAGAAAAAGAGAATAGACAATCAATAGCAAATTCTAATAGTTTAAAAGCAACTCTTGATGCAAATTTAAACAAAAATAAAATTAAAAATAAAGGCAAGCCCAACAAAAACACCAAAGTTGAAAAAGATATTCTTAATCAAATTAAATAATGAATTTAAGCATAGATCTCAGTTGTTTTTTTGATGGAAGTCTAGGTTACGATTTAAAATCTACTGAAGATTATAAAAAAAACCTAGAGATATGCAACTTAGCTTCAGAAAAATTAATTTTAGAGATTAAAAATAAAAATAACGAAATTGTTAATTCTTTTAGCTGGGACTATCAAAATCATACAAAAATAGAAAGAGACAAAATTATAAAGAAAAAAAATCAACTAGTAATCGGCATAGGAGGGTCGTCTGCAGGAGCAAAAGCAATCAGTATGTATCTAGGGAATAATGTTTTTTTCTTTGATAATTATGATCCTCTTTACATAAGCAAATTTTTTCAAAATTCTAACGTAAAGAATTTTACAATTTACGTTATTTCTAAATCTGGAAATACTTTTGAAACCTTAGCTATGTTAAATTTAACATATCAACATTTATTAAAAATTTCCAATAAAGCAGACATTGCCAAGAACATGATTGTTATTACAGAAGATTCTGAAAATTTATTAAGCAATTTTGCAAAAAAGAAGGGTCTTAAGATAGTTACTCATAATAAAAAAATTGGTGGTAGATACTCTGTATTTTCAGAAACAGCTATGATGCTATTTGATCTTGATGCTAAAAAAATTTCAGATAGTGCGGAGTCTGTCATTTCAAAATTAATTGAAAACAAGCAAGATGATCATTGCAATCCGGTTATTAATGCTGCTGTCATCCTAACATTAAAGAGTACAAATAGTATAAACTTTAATATTAATCTTCTTTACGATTATTCTTTAAAAAATTATTCTTACTGGTTTCACCAATTATTTGCAGAAAGTTTGGGTAAAAATGAAGGTGCAATAACTCCAATGACTTCAATTTGCCCAAAAGATCATCATAGTATGATGCAATTATTTGTTGGTGGCCCAAAAGATAAGCTATTTAACATTTATCCACCCTCAAATGATATTCATTTTGATAATTTTTCTTCATTTAATCTTGGGGATATCGAAAAGAAAACTCCAGGTAACCTATTAAAATCGCAATATTTAGGCTTACTAAAAACTTTTAAAAATCAAAAAATTCCTTACAGAATATTTAATTATGGCAATAGGCAAAATCATAAGATTGAAAATCTTTTTGAACTCTTTTCTTACAATATTTTAGAAACAATTATTTTAGGTTATGCGCAAAATATAAATCCTTATGACCAGCCCGCTGTTGAGCAAATTAAAACAAATACTTTTACTGCTTAATTTTTCCAAAAAGTATAATAGAGCGACCATATTTTTTTTTTAAGATCTCATCTAAGTGCCTACTGAAATCAAATTTTTCACTTTCCTCATAATGTATCATTATTATGGAATTTAATAGTTTATTTTTATTTTCTGATAACTTGGCAAATATTTGTCCTAAATAATTAAATTGGAAAGGAGGATCTAGAAATATTAGATTTGGTTTTGTTAAAGAAAAATTTAATTGAACTTTTAAAAAATCTCCAAAAATTAAATTACCTTCATTTAAAATTGAGAAATTTTGAATATTCTTTTTTAGTATATTGAATGACTCTTTATTACTTTCTATAAATGTCACACGCTCAGCTCCTCTAGACAGACACTCTATTCCAAAAGAACCACTTCCAGCAAAAACATCATAAATAGTGCTTTTTTCAAATTGAAATTTTAATAATGGTGAGTGCAACAACAGATTAAATAAACTCTCTTTTACATAGTCCCTTAATGGCCGAGTAATTTTGGGGTCTGGTAATATAAGCCTTTGTTTTTTAAATCTTCCCGAGATAATCCTCATATTGTTTTATTTCTTTAGGTTCAGCTATTTTTATTTCACCAGGTTTTAAGGTAGAAATTTTAAAAGGTCCAAACTCTAATCTAGTAAGTTTATTTACTCGCAAATCGATACTACGCATCAATTCTCTTATTTCTCTATTTTTTCCTTCTTTAAGGTCCATCTCTATCCAGAAATTTTTTTTATCTTTGTTAAATAGTTTATATTTAAATGGCCTGTATTGAATTCCATTAATTTTTCTTCCTTTGCTTAAATTACTAATCTTTTGCTCTTCACAAACACCATAAACACGCACTCGGTATTTTCTCGCAAATTTATTTTTTGGTAGTTCTAGACTTCTTGCCACCTCACCATCATTAGTAACAATTAGCAAACCTTCAGAGTTGACATCTAATCTACCTGCAAAAATAAAATTTTTAAATCTCCTTGGAAGCAAATCATAAACAATCTTTCGCTCATCTTGTCTATTTTTGGAACATATGCAATCAGTCGGTTTGTAAAATTTATAAATCTGCTTAAATTTTTTAAAAAGCAACAATTTGCCATCCAACTTTATAGAATCGGTCTTATCCACAAAATGAACAGGCGTAGTAAGTACCCCTCCGTTTAAGCTGATTCTGCCGTCTTCAATCATTCGCTCGATTTCTCTTCTAGATCCTACGTTATAAGATGCTAAAAATTTTGAAATTCTAATTTTTTCAGGTAATTCTTTCTTCATATGAATAGTTTTAAACTTTACATAGATACTCTATTGAAATTGTGCAACCAAGCAATAAAGATAAATGAAGTACCAGTTGGAGCTATAATTGTAGACCCTAAGAGTAAAAAAATTATTGCTAAAGCTCACAATTTATCTATTCGCAACAAAGACCCATTAGCACACGCAGAGATATTAGTTATTAGAAAAGCGCTTAAGTCTTTAAATAAAAAAAGACTAGACGGTATGGATATTTATTGCTCACTTGAACCTTGTGTTATGTGTACGTCAGCTATCGCTTTATCGCAGCTGAGAAATATTTATTTTTGTGCTGAAGACAAAGCTAGTGGAGGTTTGGTTAATGGTCCAAAGTTAGGTTTCTCCAAATATTTAAAATACAAGTTTTCTTTTTACTATGGTTTTGAAGAAAATAAGTTTTCAAAAATACTGGTTGATTTTTTTAAACAAAAAAGAAAATAATATTTATTTAATTGCTCTCCAAGCGATATCTCGTCTAAAGTATTTATCTTCCCAATCCACAAGATCTAACATTTGATGAGCTTTATTTCTTGCCTCCTGTAAGCTAGAAGCTAGAGCTGTTGCATTGAGGACTCTACCTCCGTTTGATAAAATTTTTTTATTTACCTTGATGGTTCCGGCATGAAAAAGCTGTTGTGTAAAATTATTCTCAACATTGTCTAAATTTTTAATACGTGTTTTAGTTTGATATTTTTCTGGGTAACCCTTCGCTGAAGCTACTACTGTAATGCAAGGGTCGTTTTTCCAAGAAATTTTTTGTTCATTTAAATTTTTATTTTTTACTGAAAGAATTAGGTCAAGCAAATCATTTTTTAATCTCATCATAATTACTTGACACTCAGGATCTCCAAACCTGATATTATATTCTATAAGTTTTGGCTCATTATTTTTTATCATCAACCCTGCATATAATATTCCAACAAAAGAACAGCCAATTATATTTAGACTTTTTATAGTTGGTTCAATAATTTTTTTATTTATTTTTTCTTGCATAACTTTTGTAATCAATAATGATGGAGAGTATGCGCCCATTCCTCCTGTATTAAGACCAGTATCATTTTCACCAATTCTTTTATGGTCTTGAGCAGTACCAATAGGTAAATAATTTTCTCCATCCGTAATAACAAAGTAGCTAGCTTCTTCACCTTCCATGAACTCTTCAATAACTACTTTACTGGATGTTATAAATTTTCCTTCTAGTATTTCTTTGGCGCATTTAATAGATTCTTCTACATTATTAGATATGGTAACACCCTTTCCAGCAGCTAAACCATCTGACTTAATAACAAGTGGGTGTTTAGATTTTTTAATAAAATTCTGTGCGTTTAAAAGATTGTCAAAACTTTCATATTCTGCGGTAGGAATATTAAAATCTTTACATAGTTTTTTCATAAAATCTTTTGATCCTTCAAGCTGAGAAGCTTTTTTACTAGGGCCAAATGTAAAAATATTTTTTTCAGATAAAAAGTCGACAATTCCCTTAACCAAAGGAATTTCAGGACCTACTATTACGGTTGAAATGTTCTTTTTCAACAAAACTGAATAAAGTAAATCAAAATTTAAAGGATCAATTTCTATATTTTCGCAGATAGAATCGGTTCCAGGGTTGCCCGGAATACAAAAAAGTTTAGATATTTTTTTGGATAAGCTCAATTTAAAACAAAGAGCATGTTCTCTTCCACCACTTCCAATTACAGCTACGTTCATGTTAATATATTTAGTATATTATAATGCAAAATATTCCAGAGTTTTCAGTATCGGAAATTACCAACTTGACCAAAAGTATTTTAGAAGATAATTTTGGCTTGATAAGAGTTAAGGGTGAAATATCAAAGGTTAAAGATTTTAAAGGCCATTATTATTTTTCACTCAAGGACGAGAATTTTGTTTTAAATTCTGTATGCTGGTCAAGAAACGTCCCATTTTTAAATATGAAGCCAGAAGAGGGAATGGAAGTACTTGCCCAAGGTAAGCTAACTACTTACGCCAAGGGAAGTATTTCTAATTACCAGTTACAAGTTGATCAAATTGATGCCCAAGGCGAAGGAGCCCTGCTAAAAATTTTTGAGCAAAGAAAAAAAAAATTAAAAGACGAGGGTTTATTTGATGATCAGCATAAAAAAAAACTACCGTTTATTCCAAAAAAAATTGGAGTTATTACATCTCCCACAGGAGCCGTCATTATGGATATTGTGGATCGTATCAAAAATAGATTTTCTACGCATTTAGAGTTATTTCCAATTTCAGTTCAGGGCGCTAAGTCTGCAGAAGAAATTGTCCTAGGAGTTAATTTTTTTAACAATCATTCCGATGTAGATCTTGTCATTATTGCAAGGGGTGGTGGAGGGGCAGAAGACTTTCTTCCCTTCAATGACGAGAATGTCGTTAGAACAGTTTTTCAATCTAAAATTCCGATTATATCAGCTATTGGACATGAAACAGATTTTACTCTTCTAGACTTTGTCGCTGATGTTAGAGCTGCAACTCCAACTGCAGCAGCAGAAATGGCAGTACCCGAAATGAGAAATTTAGAAAGACAGCTAAATGGTTTATTTAAAAATTTAAAATTTACTATTGAGCTGGTGTTTAAAAGTGCAAATGAAGAGCTTCATAGCCTAAGTAAGTTTTTAAATAAAAAATCATTAGAAAATTTTATTAAAGATAATAAAAAAACATTACTCATGTTAGCTAAAAACTTACAATATTTTGCTCATAATTTAATAAAAGAAAAAAATGTCAAAATTGATAATTATTTTTTAAGATTGGATAATTTAAGTATTCAAAAAGTTTTAAAAAGAGGATTTGCAATAGTAAGAGACGCTAAAGACAAAAAGATAATAAAAACTAGCAATGTTAACAAAGAGCATCTTGTAAATATTGAGTTTTACGACGGAATATTAACTGCCAAAACACAAAAAAAATAATGAAAGAAGCTAAGTTAAAATATTATGCGGGTGGTTTTGATGTCATCACTCAAGGGAATTATGTTTTTTGCGCTGTATCCAAAAAAAAAATTGACTTACAAGATTTGAGGTATTGGAGTGTTGAGCTACAAGAGGCGTATTCTTCCTCGATTGAAGTGGCTAAAAAAATTTTAAATGATTAAAAAAATATTTTTATCTTTTTTTGTATTGTTTTATTTAAACACAGGTGCACTAAGTATTGAATTTTTTGGAAAATTTACCGAAGGAGGAATCGTCAAAGGAAAAACTTCTCTTAACAGCAAATTGTTTTTAGATAAAAAAAAATTAAAAGTTTCAAAAAATGGTTACTTTATTTTTGGTATTAAAAAAGGAAGAACCAAAGATATTGAAATTAAAGTTTTAACTAAGGGAGGATCTCAAATTTTTAATAAAAAAATTGAAAAAAGAGATTTTTTAATCCAAAAAATTAATGGACTGCCAAAAAAAATGGTTACACCAGGAAAAAAAGCACTAGAACGAATTAAAAAAGAACAGATTTTTTTCAATCAAATGAGATCCGTAAATTCTAATAATGAATTTTTTTATTCTAAATTTTTGAAGCCAACAACTGGAATTATTTCAGGAAAATACGGAAGTCAAAGAGTCTTAAATGGAAAGCCTAGAAGGCCCCATATGGGATTGGATATTGCAAATAAAAAAGGCACTAGTATTTTAGCAACGGCAGAAGGAGTTGTAACCCTTGCTCAAAAAAATTTATATTTTACTGGTGGTACAATTGGTATTGATCATGGGCATGGCATAACATCAGTATATTATCACCTCAATTCTCTAAATGTAACCAAGGGTCAACAAGTTTCACAAGGGGAGATGATAGGAGCCATGGGATCTACAGGAAGATCAACCGGAGATCATTTGCATTTTGGAATTTATTGGAAACAAATAGCTCTAGATCCTGAGCTGGCTTTAAAAAATTAGACTTTCCACCTGTTGTGAGTCCATATCCACTGCCCGGGATTTTTTAAAATTATCTCTTCTATTTTTTCATTAACTTTTTTTCCAATAGAAAGTTCATCATCTTTTTTTTTATCTATAGAAATAGGATTAAAAATATCCATAACGAATTCGTACTTTTTCACTCTTTTAATGGAAATGGGAACAATTTGATAATTGTACTTTAAGACTAATTGAGAAGGTATCGAAGTGGTAAATGCCTTTTCACCAAAAAAATCAATTCTTTTACCCTGTGTAATACTCTGATCTACCATTACCGCTATATTAGTTTTGATTTGAACAGCTTTTATAAATTGACGAGTGCCATCTCCACTCTTTCCAGGTATTTTTTTTGGAATTTGAAAATTGCAAATATATTTTTTTCTCCAGTATTCCATTAGTGGGTTAAGAAAAAAGTTATTTAAAGGTCGGTAAATAGCAGCTATATTTATATTTTTTCTATCTAGCTCCATTGCCATTAATTCAAAATTAGCAAAATGACCCGAAATAAAAACTGTAGGTACATTGCTTGATTTAATTGAGTCTAGAATTTCACTACCATTAACTACTATATGATTTTTTTTATTTTCTCTAAATTCTTTTAAATAAACATATTCAGCAAAAGTTCTTCCAAAATTACACCACATTTCTCTAGTATATTTATTTTCTTCCTCATTACCCAGTCTTGGAAAAGCTTTTTTAAAGTTAGTTGATATTCTTTTTTTAGATCTAAAATTACATCCTATGTAATTAGAAATTAGACACCCTAAATCAGAAGATAATTTTCTACCCAATAACTTAAATATTAAAAATAAAAAAATTATAATAATAAATTCAAAAAAATATTTAATTATTTTCATAAGACATAATTTGCTTTATTAGCTTTTCTTCATCATTAATAATTAATTGAATCTTGCCATACTCTATATTTTTTTTATTTTGTTCGCTAAGTCTCAAATAGTCTTTTTCTGTTGTTAGTAAATGTAACTTATTTTTTAGAGCATAATTTTTGAGTTTACTAATATCATGATCGCTATAATCATAATGATCAGGAAAAAATTTATAATCGCCTATATTAATTTTATTTTTTTTTAAAAGATTTAAAAAATTAATATTATTTCCTATTCCAGAAAATACAAAATAATTTTTATCTTTAAAATAATTTTCATCTAATAAATGATAAGTTGAGTAAAATATTTTTATGTCCTCTTTGTAAGATTTTATTTTTTCCTCTAACTCAGGATTCAAATCTCCATTAATACACACAATATCTGAAAATTTAATTCTATCTAAGCTTTCTCTTAAAGGACCACTAGGAATTACGAATCCATTTCCTACAGATTGGGCTGAACTAAAGCACAGAATAGAGATATCTTTTTTAATCTCCTCATCTTGAAACCCATCATCCATTATAGCAAGATTATAATTTTCTTTTATAGCTTGTTCGATGGCTGATGATCGTGATTTGTGAGTAATGACTTTACAATTATGTTTGATCATAGCTATTTCATCTTTTTGATCTGAGTATTCTTTTTTAACAATTACTAAATTAAATTTGTCCTGCAATAGAGAGGCCATCTTAATTGCTAAAGGAGTTTTTCCAGTTCCACCTAAGTAAATATTTCCAATACAAATAGTTTTGATATTAAATTTCTTGGAGCTTTTAATCACTCTTGTTGCAGCTAAGATTAAGCAGTACAATGCTGTAACAGGCAACAGTAGTATAGCCCATAGAGATACTCGCTTCGAATCCCAAAAGGCAGGTTTGTTAAGATTCATTCTTTAATGAAAGAGTTAAGATAATTGATGTGATCCAGCAATATTTTTTGACTGTATTCCTCCATGATTGCTTTAAGTTTATCATTATTTTTGATGTTTTTAAAATTTGAAATTAATTCTTGTGACAGCTTTGTCTCGGAAGTTACAAGCTTAGAGACATTATTTCTTGTTAAAAATTCAAAAATTTCAGTAAAATTGTAAATGTTAGGACCGTGAAATAAATAACATCCTTCCCTTGCTGGCTCTAGAGGATTTTGACCCCCATGAGGAATTATTGATCCTCCCAAAAAAACTAGATTTATTTTTTTAAAAACTTCTCCAGCATCACCAAAAGAATCCACAATATAAAAATCTTTATCTGCAAGCGGAAGAGCTTCTTTAGTTTTTAATTGGAAGGTTAAATTGTTAGTTTTAATTATATCTGTTAATTCTTTAATTTTATTAAGATGCCTGGGTATTAAAATACACTGAGATTCAATTTGCTTTTCCTTGATTTTTTTAACTGTCTCTATAATAAAAGCTTCTTCTTCTTGGTGAATGCTCATTGCTACCCACGAATTTTCAACTACTTTTCTAAAGATAAAACTATTGTTATTAGAAATATTCTCCGTGGAGATAAATTTAAGATTTCCCAAAAAATTTACATTTCGTATGGAAAAAAATTCTATAAAATATTTAACCTCTTTGCTTTGTGCTGTGATTGAATCAAATTGTTTCAAAAGTTTTTGAGCAACTTTTTTTACCAATTTCCATCTTAAAAAGGACTTGTTAGACAATCTTGCATTTAATAAAATTAATTTAGATACTTTTTTTGTCTGCAAAATAAGATTAGGCCAAATTTCAGATTCTACAAAAATAGATATTTGAGGTTTCCAGTGATCTAAAAATTTTTTTACTATTATAGGGGTATCAAGTGGAGCAAACTGATGAGTAATATTTTTTGTGTGTTCGAAATTTTTACGACAGTATTCTGAAGAACTGAGAGTGACTGTAGTAATTAATATCTTATAATTTCTATTTTTACTAAAGTGGGAAATTAATGGTACTACAGATTTAATTTCACCCAGACTAGAGGCGTGAAACCATACTGTCGGATAATTATTCTTAATTTCATACAATCCCAATTTTTCTTTAAATCGTACTGGATGTTCTTTTTTTTTTAAAACTCTTATATTTAAAAAAATATTAGCAAAGAAATGAAATACGTAACTTGCGTATATATAAAAAGTAAGCATAGAAACTAGCTAGCAATTTCTTGAGTATATAACTTTTTATAAGTATCGGATTTAACTAAAAGCTCTTCATGCTTTCCTTCCTCAACTAAGGCACCTTCGGAAAGAACAATAATTTTATCAGCATTCTTAATAGTGGATAGTCTATGAGCTATAACAATTGTTGTTCTATTTTTAATTAAATTATCTATGGCATATTTAACTTTTGCCTCTGACTCCGAATCTAAAGCAGATGTGGCTTCATCTAATAAAATAATAGAACTATTTTTTAGCATGGCTCTAGCAATTGATAGCCTTTGTTTTTGACCCCCTGATAATTTTACACCATTTTCTCCAACGATAGTGTCGTAACCATTTGGAAGTTCACGAATAAACTCATCTGCAGCTGCATTTTTGCTAGCTAAAATTACATCTTCTTTGGTAGCGTCTATTCTTCCATACGCTATATTAGCTTCAACAGTATCATCAAATAAAATAACCTCTTGGGAAACAACAGCAATTTCTTTCCGAAGAGAAGCAAGACTCACTTCATTAATATTTTGTGAATCAATAGTTATTATTCCGTTATGAATATTGTAAAGTTTTGGAATAAGATTAATAAAGCTAGATTTTCCAGAACCACTTTTTCCTACTAGCGCAGTTGTTTGACCTCCTTTAATTTTCGTAGAAATATTTTTTATTGCTATTGTGCCATCAGGGTAATGAAAGCTCACATTTTTAAATTGAATATCTTTATTTTGAATTATTAGATCTTTTTTACTTGAATTATCAGAAATATAATCTTTGTTATCGAGGAGTTGATAAATTCTCTTTGCCGCTGCAAGTCCTTCATTGACTCCAATATTCACTCCAGACAAGGCTCGAACTGGCTGATACGCAAGCATTAAAGCAGTCAAAAAAGAAAAGAAACTACCCACCTCGATCTCATTGCGAATACTTAAATAACCTCCAGCCAAAACAACAATTCCGATTGCCATTCCAGTAATTGTTTCCATAATTGGACTAGCGCCAAATCTAGTCCTCTCAACTTTGGTCATTTTATCAATTCTATCTTCTATAACTTTTTTAAACTTGGCCAATTCACTACTTTCTTTTTGAAAAATTTTAATAACAGAAGTGGCTTTTAGAATTTCAGATAAAAATTTTGTAAAAACTTCGCTAGCTTGCAAACTTTGATTTACTATTTTACCCATTTTCTTACCAATTTTTTTTGAAAAATAGGCCGCCACTGGAATCATTATTATTGCCAAAATACTCAATTTCCAATTTTGGTAGAACATGAGACTTACTAAGGCAATCAGTGTAACAAATTCTTTTACCACTGAAATGGTTGTTCCATTAATTACATTTAATAAAATTTGTGTATCATTTGTAAAATTAGAAATAAATTTCCCAGAATGTCTATTAGCTAAGAAAGCTGTATCAGATCTTAAAATCTTTTCAGCCATAAGAATTTGAATATTCTTAGTAATATTAAATGATATTTTAATTGTTTTGATTCTAATAATATAAATTGCAATTGACTTAATTACAAAAGCTAAAACGATTAAGCCAGGTATTACAAATAGTAATGTTACATCTTTTTCGATAAATATTTTTTTAATAGCTGGATCCAATAACCAAGCAACACTGGCAGTTGCCAGGGCAGAGATAATGATGAATAAAAAAATTATTAAAATTTGAGATATATATCTTTTGACCTGTGTCTTAAAAATTCTTTTAATTAGCTCTATTTTCCCCATTATTTTCCAGCAATAGTCATTTGATTGACTATTATAGATGAAGAATTGGTTGCATAAGTAAATTCAAGATCATTAGCCAAATCTAAATTTTTGTACATATCCAAAAGATTTCCTGCAATTGTTATTTCGTTAACGGCATATCCTAACTCACCATTTTCTATAAGAATACCAGAAGCACCCACGCTATAATCTCCAGTAATTATGTCAGAACCACGGCCAATTAGATCTGTTATATAAAGTGCTTTTTTTTGTGCTTGAATTATTTCCTTAAGTGTATTTTTTCCATTTTCAAAATATAAATTTGTGCTACCACCACTTCTGCCATTAGTTTCTACTCCTAAAATATTAGAATTGTAGCTATCTAAAAAAATATTTTGCAATTTTCCATTTTCAACCAAAGACAATTTATTACTAGTCACTCCTTCAGAATCAAAGGGCTGAGATCCCAATCCCTTTTCAATTAAAGGGTCATCAAATATATTTATGGAACTTGAAAAAACTTCCTTTTTTAGCTTATTTTTTAAAAAAGTGGTTCCTCTAGAAAATGCGGAGCCTGAAATTGCACTAGCAAAACTTGATAATAAGCTCTTTGAAATACGCTTATCAAATATAACTGGAATTTTTGTACTTTCTATTTTTTTTGCATTAAGCCGCCTGACTGCTCTGTTAGCAGCTGAAGATCCAATTTTTTTTGAGTTAAGTAACTCATTTGAAAATCTTTTTGTTGAGTATTCATAATCTGTTTCCATTAATCCCTTGTCTTCAGCCACCACCGCACAACCAGCGGAGAACATGGAGGTTTCATACCCCTTTGAAAAACCGAAACTATTAGTTAGAATAAAATTAGACTTTGCCTCTGAAAAAGAACATCCATTTGAATTGGTAATTTTACTATTAGAAAATGCTTCCTCTTCCATTTCTTGTAAAAAATTAATTTTATAGTCATTATCGAGCTCTGTTTTATCAAATAAATTTAAAAAAATATTCTTTGTTGCTAGAAAACTTTCTTTGGGCATAGAAGAATATTTGTCTTCAGGAGTTATTTTTGTCATTGCGATACATCTTTCAATCAGTGCGGAAATGTCATCGTTTTTTATATTAGAGGATGATACATTAGATTTTTTATTTCCCATATATGTGGTTAGACCAATAGAAAAATTATCGGATCTGTCAGATTGTTCAACTTGCCTATTGCGATAAGAAATGCTTTCTGAGACAGAATTACCAACAGCAATTTCGCAATCTGTTGCACCAAGTTTTTTTGCCTTATCTAGACAAAATTGAGAAATTTTTTCTAAAAATGCTTTGTCTTTAATCATTATTTATTGTTACCATTAACGTCAAAAAGATAGATAAACCATAATAGTTATTTAATGCAAATAATTTAAAATTTTTTTCTGGCTTATCTTTTTTATATACCAAAATTTGAAAAAATAAGATTCCAGAGGACAATATTGCCAATATATATGTATAAATATTTGTATTTAAGAGCTTAAGCGAAACTAACAAAAAACTAATCGAAGTCAGGTAGCAAAATAACAAAAAAAATTTTATTTTTTTTTCAAATTTAATTGAAGTAGATTTGATTCCTATTTTGAGGTCATCTTTAATGTCTTGCATTCCATAAATAGTGTCGTAGCCTAAAGTCCATAGAATTGCCGAGATGTATAACGATATAGGAGCAAAAGAAAATTCACTTTCAAAAGCAAGCCAGGCTAAAATCACACCCCAATTAAAAGTAATACCTAAAAATAATTGAGGCCAGTAAGTTATTCTTTTCATGAAAGGATAGATAGCAACTAAAATACCAGAGCTCAGTCCAAAAATAATAGAATTTAAATTAAATTGAAAAAGTATAATCAGAGATAAAAAAATTAATAAAAAAATTACAAACCAAGCTTGAGAAATTGAAATACTTCCTATGGCTAACGGCCTTGCACTGGTTCGTTTTACTTTTTTATCTATTTTTCGATCTATAATATCATTATACACACAGCCAGCACTTCGCATCAGAACTGATCCTAAAAAAAATAAAATTAAAAACTTGTAAAATAATATGTCATTATTTATACCAAAGTTGGCTATGACAAGTGCCCAAGCACAAGGCCAAAAAAGTAGAAAAATACCCGTAGGTTTATCTAAACGAATAAGTTTGAAATATTTTTCCATTAGATACAATTACAGCCTACTAAATTAATTTTTTTAATTGTGCTAAATCAGAAATAGTTTTTTTCGGCTTGAAGTCCAAAATATCAAAATTTTTATTTACACGGTTAACCCATATAGACTGAAATCCAAACGATCTAGATCCTACCACATCCCAACTATTAGAGCTTAAAAAACATACTTCACTTGGTTTGCAAGAGTATTTATTTGTTACGAGCTTATATACTCTTGGGTCGGGCTTATAAATTTTTATTTTTTCAATAGAGATAAGAGAGTCAAAAAGATTTTCTACTTTTGCTTTTTTTGTCAGCTGATCTAATAGTTTTGGTGTGCCATTGGAAAGAATACAAGTTTTTATTTTTTTTTTCTTTAAATATAAAAGTGTTTCTTTTAGCTCGGGATATACCTGCAAATCCTTATAAAGCTTTAGAAGCTCATTTGTATGTTTCTTATTAATATTATGCTCCTTCATCGCATAATTTAAAGAGTCTTTAGTAATTTTCCAAAAATCAGCATGATTCCTCATTAAACTTCTTAACCATGTATATTCAAGCTGGGTAGTTCTCCAGGTATCTGAGAACGTTAGCCATGATTTTCCAATTTTATTTTTAATAAATCTGGCGGCAGAATTAATGTCAAAACACGTGCCATAAGCATCAAAAGCACAGACTCTGATATTTGTAATTTTATTTTTCATATATACAATTTAATTTATGCAGAAAAAAATTAGAATATTTCTGAGTGAAAGACTAGAAGAAAATAATAAAATTGTACTAAGTAATGACCAGTCTCATTATATATCGAATGTGATGCGCTTAAAAAGTGGAGATGAATTGTTGCTATTCAATGGAATAGATGGAGAATTCCTTGGAAAAGTTGCTGGGAGTGAAAAAAAACAAACAATCATTCAAGTTCATGCAAAACAGAGAGATCAGTCTGGGCCTTCAAATATTTCCTTAGCCTTCTGTCCACTCAAAGGACAACGACTAGATTTTTTAATTCAAAAATGTACAGAAGTGGGTTTAAAAAGTTTTATTCCTGTCATTTCAGATCATACCATTGTCAGGGATGTTAATGAAAATAGATTAAACAAAATTATTATAGAATCTGGCGAACAGTCAGATCAACTAAACATTCCTCAGGTATTAAGTGCTTTAAATTTAAAAGAATTTTTGTATTCCTTGAAAAAAGAGGATGTGGTTTTGTTTGGGGATATTAGCTCTAAAAATAGTGATTTAACCCAACTTATAAAAGATAAAAGTAAAAACTATATTTTATTTGTAGGTCCTGAAGGAGATTTTTCCCCAAAAGAAAGAGAGATCATTTTAAAAAATGATAAGTTTAAAAGTTTCTCGTTAGGTAAAAATATTTTAAGATCTGAAACTGCTGCAATAGCAGGTTTAGTTTTGCTAAATTTTTTATTAAATTAAAGTTGAGTTCCACCCACGGTTATTTCATCTACCAATATAGAAGGCTGACCAACACCGACAGGAACCCATTGTCCATTTTTTCCGCAAGTTCCAATTCCTGGATCTAGTTTCATGTCATTTCCAACCATGGATACTTTAGTTAAGATATCTGGACCATTCCCAATAATTGTAGCGCCCTTCACAGGGGAGCCTATTATTCCATTATTAATTTCATATGCTTCCGTACATGAAAAAACAAATTTTCCATTTGTTATATCTACTTGCCCACCACCGAACGAAACTGCAAAGATACCCTTATCTACTGATTTGATCATATCTTCCTGAGAGTGTTTTCCGTTAAGCATAAAAGTATTGGTCATTCTTGGCATCGGTGCACATTCAAAACTTTCTCTTCTGCCATTTCCAGTGGATGTTGTTTTCATTAAACGAGCATTAAGTCTGTCCTGCATATAATTTTTTAATATTCCATTCTCTATAAGAACCGTATTGGAAGAAGGAGTCCCTTCATCATCAATTGTAATAGATCCTCTCCTGTTAGAGATCGTTCCATCATCTACTATTGTGACATGTTCACTTGCTACTTTTTGATTCATCAGATTGTGAAAAGCTGAAGTTTTTTTTCGATTAAAATCTCCTTCCAATCCATGACCAATTGCTTCGTGCAATAAAATTCCAGGCCATCCAGGTCCCAATACAACTTTCATTTCTCCAGCAGGAGCTTCTTTGCTTTCTAAATTAATCATAGCTTGTCGGTAAGCTTCATCACAAACTTTTTTCCAATCATTATTCGCAATGTAATCATCGTAATTCATCCGTCCACCTGTTCCGTAGGATCCAGTTTCTCTTCGACCGTTTTTCTCAACCATAACAGTAACATTAAATCTAATTAAGGGCCTGATATCCTGAAAGCTTTGTGAATTTGATTTTATAATTTCAATTTCTTGATACTCACCTGAGATAGATGCGGAAACTTGCTTAATTAAAGAATCTTTTTTTCTCAAATATTCGTCAACATTTTTTAAAATAGAAACTTTTTCCCCAAATGGTTTTGCTTCAATTGGATTAACGTCAGAATACATTTTGGAATTAGATCTTTGTGGCGAGGTAGTAATTTTTCCATTTTTATTTTTTAAACTTGAAAGCAAACTCTTAGAGGCCTCAGTAAGAGATTTTTTTGAAATCTCATTTGAATGTGAATAGGCAGTAACATCATCAGTAACAGCTCTTAATCCGTAGCCTAAGGAGGTGTCGTAACTAGTATTTTTTATCTTGTTGTCGTCGAGAACAAATGACTCGTTTTTAGAGCTTTCAAAAAAAAGCTCACCATCATCGCAATTTTTTAGAGTTTCTGACACCAGACGGTCAGCTTCTTGTCGAGTAAGGTCTGTATCTTTAAAAAAAGTACTCATTATTTTTATAATTCTTTTTAATTTTTGTTTAAATTATATACTTTTTGTCAAAGTGTCGCAAAGTTAACATTGCTAAATTTTGATATAAGAATGGCAACAATTATGAAACATCTTTTATTATCTATCTTTACTTTTTTGCTTGGGAGTAGCGCATTGGCAGAACAGCCAAAAAATTGGCAACTAGGATATCAAAACAGCGTAACGCCTGTCATGAACGATCTTGTTTTTATGCATGATTATATTTTACTTCCTATCATTACAGCAATTTCAGTATTTGTTTTGTTTTTAATTTTGTATGCTGTTTGGAAGTTTAGGGCTTCCAAGAATCCAAACCCTTCAAAGACTTCTCACAATACTTTGATAGAAGTTTTGTGGACAGTGATACCATGTTTAATACTGGTGGTGATTGCAATTCCTTCTTTTAAGCTATTGTACAAACAGGATATAATTCCTAAAGCTGATATTACAATCAAAGCAATTGGCTATCAGTGGTATTGGGGCTACGAATATCCCGATCAAAAAATAGCTTTTGAAGCTTCAATGATTGAAACAAAAGATTTGAAACCAGGGCAACCTAGATTATTAGCTACGGATAGACATGTTGTTGTTCCCGTGAATAAAGTTGTAAAAGTTTTGATTACTGCAAATGATGTCTTGCATGCCTGGGCGCTACCTGCATTTGGAGTGAAAAGAGATGCGGTTCCGGGACGAATAAATGAAACTTGGTTTAGAGCAGAAAAAGAAGGAATTTTTTACGGACAATGTTCAGAATTGTGCGGAATAAAACATGCTTTTATGCCAATTACTGTTGAGGTTGTTTCTGAAGAGAAATATAAAGAGTGGGTGGAGATGGCAAAAGTAAAATACGCAATGTACCCAGAGAAAAAATTTTTAGCTAAAAAAGAACAATAGGAGTTTAATTAATGTCAACTTACACAACGGCTGCTAACGAACATCACGAATCTCATCCAACTGGATGGAAAAGATGGGCATTCTCAACCAATCATAAAGATATCGGAACTATGTACTTAATCTTTGCAATTATTGCAGGGGTCATTGGTACTACATTTTCCGTATTGATGAGAGCTGAATTAATGTATCCAGGAGATGGAATCTTAGGCGGTGATTACCATCTTTATAATGTTTTGGTTACAGGTCATGGATTGATTATGATTTTCTTTATGGTGATGCCTGCAATGATTGGCGGATTTGGAAACTGGTTTGTTCCACTAATGATTGGAGCACCTGACATGGCATTTCCAAGAATGAATAATATTTCTTTTTGGCTTTTACCTGCAGCATTTATACTTTTGTTAGCATCTATTTTTGTTGAAGGACCTCCAGGCCAAAATGGCGTAGGGGGTGGTTGGACTATTTACCCACCATTATCTTCAAAAGCTGGACAACCAGGACCCGCAATGGATCTTGCAATTTTTAGCTTACACTTAGCTGGAGCGTCTTCCATCTTGGGTGCTGTGAATTTTATAACTACTATTTTCAATATGCGAGCACCGGGTATGACGATGCATAAAATGCCTTTATTTGTTTGGTCAATGTTAGTTACAGCTTTTTTATTATTACTTTCTTTACCAGTTCTAGCAGGGGCGATTACTATGTTGCTTACGGATAGAAATTTTGGGACTTCTTTTTTTAATCCTGAGGGTGGGGGAGACCCAGTTCTTTTCCAACATTTATTTTGGTTTTTTGGTCACCCAGAAGTTTATATTATGATCCTTCCTGGATTTGGAATTGTTAGCCAGATTGTATCTACCTTTTCAAAGAAACCAGTTTTTGGTTATTTGGGCATGGCTTACGCAATGGTTTCTATCGGAGTAGTTGGATTTATAGTTTGGGCCCATCACATGTATACTGTTGGAATGGGAGTGGATACCAAAGCATATTTTGTTTTCGCAACTATGGTTATTGCAGTTCCTACAGGCATTAAAGTTTTTTCTTGGATAGCGACTATGTGGGGAGGGTCAATTACCCTGAATACTCCTATGTTGTGGGCTTTAGGATTTATATTTTTATTTACGGTTGGAGGAGTTACAGGAGTTGTTTTAGCCAACGCAGGTGTCGACACATCTTTACATGACACCTATTATGTAGTGGCTCATTTTCATTATGTGCTATCTTTAGGGGCTGTATTTTCTCTATTTGCTGGTTTTTATTATTGGTTTAGCAAAATGACTGGATGGGAATATTCAGAGTTTTTAGGAAAATTACATTTTTGGATAACGTTTATCGGTGTAAACTTGATTTTCTTCCCTCAGCATTTTTTAGGACTTGCAGGTATGCCAAGAAGATATGCCGATTATCCAGATGCTTATGCAGGATGGAATTATGTGTCTTCGATTGGATCTTATATTTCTGCTTTTGGAGTATTGATATTTTTTGTAGTTTTAATTCATGCCTTTGTGAGAAGCAAACAGGTAGCTAACAATCCTTGGGGAGAGGGAGCCACTACTTTGGAATGGACTTTAACTTCACCGCCTCCTTTCCATCAATTTAACGAGTTACCACAAATTAAATAACTAAAAGGGATACTTTGAAAAAACAAATATCTGCAATACCGGTTTCTTCGGTAAAAGCTCTTTCGCACATGTTCAAAAGTTTTTTTGAGCTAATGAAACCTAGGGTAATGTCTTTGGTAATTTTTACTGCACTAGTTGGAATGGTTATTGCTCCTACGCAGCCAGATTTCCTAGATGCATCTCTGTCATTATTTTTTGTAGCACTTGGTGCGGGAGCAGCTGGGGCGCTTAATATGTGGTATGATGCAGAGATTGATGGAATTATGACAAGAACCTGCTTAAGGCCCATCCCTCTTGGAAAAATAAAAAATAATCACGCATTGGTTTTTGGAACAGTTCTTTCCTTCATTTCTGTTGCAGGATTGTATTTTTTTTCTAATTTTTTATCTGCTCTTATTTTAGCAATTACTATTTTATTTTATATTTTTATTTATACCATTTGGCTAAAAAGGAGCACTCCACAAAATATAGTTATTGGAGGAGCGGCAGGAGCTTTCCCTCCTGTAATTGGATGGACCATTTCTACCAACGCCATTGGTATTGAGC
>Ga0209383_1000245_pt1 | contig 39463 bp, 35 predicted proteins | sample CoawatmetaG02DNA_FD_187510 | JGI IMG/M metagenome (GOLD analysis project Ga0209383, IMG submission 187510) | Marine microbial communities from the West Antarctic Peninsula - Coastal water metaG029-DNA (SPAdes) (version 2) | ecosystem: Environmental > Aquatic > Marine > Coastal ... | reverse complement strand
CTTTAGCACCATCTTCAAGCCATGTCTCAAAGGGTTTATAATCCAGCACTTCAGAACGCCAGAACGCATCCTTGAAATTGGCTTGAGTGTGCTCACATCCCAAGTAATGCCCACCAGGAGCAACTTCTCTTATAGCACCAATAGCTTGGCCATTTTCACTCATATCAATACCTGAAGCTAATGAATGAAGAATACCTAACTGGTCAGCATCCATTACAAATTTCTCATATGAGGACACCAAACCTCCTTCTAACCAACCACATGCATGCAACATAAAGTTAACTCCACCAAGAAGTGCGGCATTAAGTGTATTAGCTGTTTCGTATGCAGCTTGCGCATCTGGCAATTTAGAACCACATAAACCTCCGCCAGAACGAAAAGGAAGTTTCAGGCGCCTAGCTAGTTGACCGGCACCTTGCAATATCTTTGTTGCTTCTGGAGTTCCAAAAGTTGGTGCTCCAGAATTCATATCAATGGATGTTACAAAAGCCCCAAATATGACTGGAGCTCCAGGACGAATAATTTGATTATACGCAACACCTGCAAGTACCTCGGCAAGTACTTGCGTTAAAGTGCCAGCTACAGAAACTGGAGCCATAGCCCCACCAACAATAAATGGAGAAACGATACATGCTTGGTTATGCCTAGCAAAATTTTCCATTGCACCTATCATTATTGAATCAAATGTCATGGGAGAGTTTATATTGATTAAACTCGTCATAACTGTATTTTCTTCCACAAAATTATTTCCAAACAATATTTTAGCCATATCGACACTATCTTGTGCACGACTAGGTTCTGTAACAGATCCCATAAAGGGCTTATCGGTTAAAGTCATGTGAGCAAACAGCATATCTAAATGGCGCTTATTTACAGCCACATCAGTTGGTTCACACACAGTGCCCCCAGAATGATGTAACCATTTTGACATATAGCCTAATTTAACAAAATTATTAAAATCCTCCATGGTAGCATAACGACGTCCTCCCTCCATATCTCTAACGAATGGTGGGCCATATACTGGTGCTAGAACTAAAGAATTTCCACCTATACGAACATTCTTTTCTGGATTACGAGCATGCTGGATGTATTCAGATGGTGCTGTCTTTATTAAATTACGAGCTAAACCCTTGGGTATCCGAACTCGTTCAAGTTCGAAATCTACGTCTGCACCAGCCTCCTTCCATCTTTCTAAAGCGGTTGGATTATCAAGAAAACTCACACCTATTTCTTCTAAAATAATCTCAGCATTAGTCTCAATTATTTGCAATGCTTCTTCATTTAAAATTTCAAAATTTGGAATTTTTCGCTCTATATATTTGGCAGTCTCAATGACTACTGCAGTTCTTTCGGCTCTCCGAGCTGCTCCGCCACCTTTACCACGACGTCGGCCACTTGCTTCAGACATAAATCAATCCTTAGTTATAGAAATATTTAACAATACCAGATCATATTATTAAAAAAATTAACGTAAAGTACATCTAATATAAAAGTTAAAAACCGTAAGTGTATTTTCGCCACGTTTGAGCATAAAACGACATGAAAATTTTAAACTACACAATATTACTTTAAATCCTTGAATTTTCACAACTGTATCATTAACCCGTAACTATGGTAAAAACTCCTCATCAAAAACTGCTAATTATTGATTTTGGATCTCAAGTTACTCAATTAATCGCTCGCCGATTACGTGAATTGAGTGTTTACTGCGAAATACATGCTTTCAACAAAGTAAACGAAACATTTCTAAAAGATTTTGCACCAAAAGCCGTGATATTGTCGGGAGGACCTGCAAGTGTACTGGATGATAACCATCCAAAACCACCGGCTATCATATTTGATCTAGATATCCCAATCCTAGGAATATGTTATGGTCAACAGATAATGATGCAGTGTTTAGGAGGTAAAGTAGAGCGTGGTGTAAACACTTCAGAGTTTGGTCGTGCTTTCGTATCAAAAAGTGGTGATAAATGTGATTTATTAGAAGGCTGGTTCCAGAAAAATGAAGAACAAGTTTGGATGTCACACGGTGATCATGTAAGTGAGATCGCTCCTGGATTTAATGTATATGCAACCTCTCCTAACGCACCTTATGCCATTATTGGTGACGAAAAAAAACGGTTTTTTGCCGTTCAATTTCATCCAGAGGTGCATCACACTCCACATGGAAAACTCTTATTAAAGAATTTTGTAAAATTATCTGGATTTACCGGTGACTGGAATATGTCAAAATACCGAAGCCAAGCTATAGAAAAAATCAAAAAACAGATTGGCGATAAAAAAGTTATCTGTGGATTGTCAGGAGGAGTTGATAGTTCTGTGACAGCCATATTGTTACATCTAGCCATTGGTGACCAACTTACCTGTATATTTGTTGATAATGGCCTATTGAGGTCGAACGAAGCTGACGAAGTAGTCTCTATGTTCAGAGATAACTACAATATTAAATTAATTCATGCAGATGAAAAAAATCTTTTCCTAAACGAACTAAAAGGAAAATCTGACCCAGAGCAAAAAAGGAAAATAATTGGCAAACTATTTATTGATGTATTTCAAAAGTATGCTTCCCAAATTGAAAACGTAGACTTTCTAGCACAAGGCACCTTATATCCAGATGTAATTGAGTCAATGTCTTTTAGTGGCGGACCCTCTTCAACTATAAAATCACATCATAATGTTGGTGGGTTACCAAAGAAAATGGGCCTAAAATTAGTAGAACCGTTGCGAGAGTTATTTAAAGATGAAGTAAGAGCACTCGGCCGAGAGCTAGGCATTCCAGAAAGTTTTATTGGAAGACATCCTTTTCCAGGCCCAGGTTTGGCGATTAGATGCCCAGGTGCTATTACTCAACAAAAATTAGACATTTTACGTCAGGCAGATGCTGTGTACATCGACCAAATTAAAAAACACAATCTATACAATGAAATCTGGCAAGCTTTTGTAGTTATTCTTCCAGTTCGCACTGTTGGAGTAATGGGAGATGGAAGAACATACGATTTTGCTTGTGCATTAAGAGCGGTCACATCCGTGGATGGAATGACCGCAGATTATTATCCTTTCTCTCATGACTTCTTAAGTCAAACCGCAACCAGAATTGTAAATGAGGTTAAAGGTATTAATCGAGTAACATACGACATTACATCAAAACCACCAGGAACTATAGAGTGGGAATGAGTTAAAATGATTTGTATTCAAGTAGATATACCACAAAGTGTATGTGATATTGACGATGAACTAAAGGCGATTTATCATAGCAAGGACACTGTATGTATTTGGGTTTTTAAAACAAGAGATGACAGAAATAAGTTTGTGGATGATACCGCAGGATTGTTGAAGTCTGAGCGTGAAAATTATTACGAAAAATACTTCACCTAAAAGTTACATAAATGTTACATAGTCTAAAAATAAATAAATATATCAATGACTTACAGCGTAGAAACTATTGAGTGGGAGTATCAAACAAGTTGGAATGGTGAAGACTAGAAGATCTTTTTTGCAAATCAAAGCCTTACAGAGTAAAAATTGTAAGTGACCTAAATTTTATTCAAAGGGAATAATATTGATATGAAACACTCTATCCATGTCTGAACAAAAAACAGTATCAATTTTTGTAGACGTTCAAAACGTGTACTATACATCACGGCAAACTTATAAACGAAACTTTGATTATAATAAATTCTGGTCGCTAGTCACCAAAAACAGAAAAGTGATTAATGCTATTGCTTACGCTACTTACCGCAATGACCAAAAACAAACTGAATTTCAAAACATCCTTCGGGCGATTGGGTTTAGTGTTAAACTAAAACCGTATATTACTCGCATAGATGGCACCGCCAAAGCAGACTGGGATGTTGGTATAGCAATCGATATCATGGAAATGGCAGAAACCTCAGATATTATTGTATTAGTTTCAGGTGATGGAGATTTTGATCAATTGTTAAATAGAATTAAATCCAAATATAACAATGAATGTGAAGTTTATAGTGTTAAGGCCCTCACAGCAAACTCATTAATAAAAGAAGCAACTAGATATTACCCGATTGTTGAAGAGCTACTTTTATAAGCAACTAATGCGATAATTGGTCTCAATATGTTTAGTTATATCCTATTTGACAGCTTCTAGAATTGAACAATAATTTGCAACTCCGGAGCCACCCATATTAAAAATACAACCAATATTTGCATCTTTTTTCTGCATTAATCCAGCTGATCCAGTTAACTGAGCTGAAGTCAAAGCATGCATGGAAACACCAGTGGCTCCTACCGGATGCCCCTTAGCTTTAAGGCCTCCAGATAAATTAACAGGCAAAGCACCATCAGAATACACAGTTCCATCTAAAATTGCGCGATCACCCTGCCCTAGTTTAGCCAATCCCATCGCTTCGTAGACCAACAATTCAGCAATTGTAAAACAATCATGAACCTCAGCGAAATCTATATCTTTAACAGTAATTCCAGCAACCTCATATGCGTCAAAAAATGCTTTGGCTGGTCCCTCAAATTTCAAAATTTCCCTCCGTGACATAGGTAAGAAATCATTGACCTGAATAGCCGATTTAAATTTAACACTTTTTTTAAAATTATTTTCTAAATCATCAGACACCATTACTAAGGCGGCAGCACCATCAGAAATTAATGAACAATCTGTTAATCTTAATGGGGGTGCTACCATTGGATTACGATCACTTACATTATTGCAAAAATCAAAACCAACATCTTTTTGCATTTGTGCGAGTGGATTATTAACAGAGTTTTTATGGTTTTTTGCTGCAATTTTTGCTAATACTTCTGATTTATTCCCATACTTTTGAAAGTAAGAATTTGCAAACTGTCCAAATACTTGGGGAAAAGATACATCACTTTCTTCAGCTTGATAAGAAGCCGTCATTAAAGATTCAGTAACCCCTTTTGTATCTTGCTCAGTCATCTTCTCAACACCAATAACAAGAGCAGTTTTTGCAGTTCCTGCATTGATTGCATTACGTGCGCCATGAATAGCCGCTGAACCAGAAGCGCAGGCGTTTTCTAATCGAGTAGAAGGAGTAAAACGAAGTTGAGGATCAATTTGCAATGCTAAAGAAGAAGGAAAACCATCTTTAACAAGACCACCATTATAGTGAGCCAACCAAATTCCATCTATGTCAGCAGGATCGACACCAGAATGGTCAATTGCTTCCCTTGCTGACCTGACTATTAATTGTTCTAAGTTATCCTCTAAGCGACCAAACTTTGTGTGTCCCCATCCTACAATTCTCACACCCATTTTAATCTCCACAAATATAATTTAAATAAAATCACTCATTTTTTTTAAGAAAAGGTATTAAAAATACTATACATCCCATCAAAAAAAAGACACTCCCGAACATAGCCCAAAAATTACCGACACTTGCAATACAAAAGCCAAAAGCAGATATTAGAAAAAGTATCCAGCCAATAAAATCTCTAGATTTATTTTTCATTTGGGTACATTTCATTATCTGAGTAAGGAAACCACCAGAAATCTTGAGGTTGGGAATCAGGATCGATCATTATCATTTTGGTTTCTCTAAACGTATCTATTCCTTCAGGGCCCAATTGCCTACCAATACCACTCATTTTAGACCCCCCAAATGGCCCTGCATCATTATCTAGCAGTGGAGCATTCACCCAAACCATGCCGCCATCTAGTTCTTCCGTCGCTCTAATCCCTTCACTTAAATCTTTTGTATAAATGTTAGCACCTAGTGCATAATTTGAATTATTCGCTAAAGTTAATGCCTCATCAAAATCTGAAACTTTGCAAATTGGTGCTACTGGTCCAAAACTTTCATTATTAAATATATCCATGTCAGAGGAACAATCTACCAAAACTGTCGCATCCACAAACCATCCTTGATTAAATTCTGCTGGTCGTCCTCCACCAGTGATTGCATTTGCTCCCTGATTGGAAGCATCAATCAATAGCTTTTCATATCTGTCTCGTTCTTTAGAAGATACCATAGGGCCCATATCAACTTTATCTAACCCATTTCCAATTCGAACTTTTTTTGTTTCACTAATTAATCTATCAACAAATTCATCATGAATTCTCTCATGAACAAAAAATCTTTCTGCTGACACACAAATTTGACCACAGTTCATATAAGCTGAAAATGCTGCAGCACGAGCAGCAATGTCTAAAGCGGCCGAGGGCATGACTAAAAAAGGATCATTTCCAGAAGTTTCAATAAGCGCAGGTTTCATTAAATCACCACATGTCCTTGAAACTGATCTTCCGACAGGAATAGATCCTGTGAAAGCAACACCATGGGTATCAGAGTGCGCAACTAAATACTCCCCGACTGCGCCACCACCAGAAACAACTTGAAATAATCCGTTGGGAAGATGATCAAAAGCTTGGGCAAATAACATTGTAGTTAAAGTGGTATATTCAGATGGTTTAACAATACACGCATTCCCTCCTGCTAAAGCAGCACCAGCCTCCCAAGCAAGTAAAACTAATGGGAAATTAAATGGCATAATAAAGGCTACGGTTCCAACCGGTTTTTTGATCGTATAATGAAACTGACCAGCCACAGCAGGCCCCATCACCCGCCCCATATCTGATCGCCCAATTTCAGCAGAATATCTTAGCGAATGAACGCACCAATCAACTTCGTCTAAGGATTCTTTATAAGGTTTTCCCATTTCTCTCGTTAAAGATTCCGCTAACAATGGTTTCATCTTTTCTATTTTTGCAGCTACTTCATGCATAGAGTGAGCACGATCAACCGCAGACATTTCTTTCCACCATTTTTTTTGTGTGACATTACAACGATCAATAATCATATCAATTTCAGAATTAGTTGTTTCTAAAACGCTTCCAATAACCAACTCAGTAGCCGGATCAATCACGTTGAACCCCTTAACGCTTTCACTTTTATGAAACTCTCCATCAAAATAAAACTTCTCGCTGACATTTTTTAATTCTGTCAAAACATTAGTCATATGAAACTCCACTTAAAAACACTATTATTTAATTATTTTTATCTTTTAAATGATATAATGTTCAAATAAATATACTTTGCAAGATGGCTTTAACAAATTTTTTATACAAAATGCTAAAAGAGTGAAAATATGATGAATTTAGAAACCAAAATCCCACCACCGATTGTTGCAACAATCAGTGGAGTTATAATAAGCGCATCATCCACAACAATTGATCCATTCGAATTTTATGGTGCTAAATTAATAGCGATGGTGATTTTAATTCTATCTTTCAGCTTAATAGTAATTTCGATAAGAAAATTTAAACATGCAAAAACTTCTATTAATCCAATGAATCCCAAAGTAGCTACTAAGTTATTATCAACAGGGATTTATGCAGTTTCGCGCAATCCAATGTACCTAGGATTAGTTGGTATACTATGTGGAATCTCAATAATTTTAGGTTCTTGGTTTAGTTTTCTGATAATTCCAATATTCGTCTTTTACATAAATAAATATCAAATAATACCTGAAGAACGAGCTATGAAAGCATTGTTTAAAGACGAATACCTGTCTTATTGCGACAAAGTTAAAAGATGGTTTTGAATTATAATACTGATTATCAACTGGAAGCGTAAGGAATACAATTGGAAAAATCTCGTCCACTCCTCGCTGCATTTTACATGTGTGGTGTTATATTTGCATTTACAATTATGGCAATTTCTGGCCGAGCTATCAGCTTCCAACTAGATACTTTTGAAATAATGACGTATAGGTCTGTTATAGGTGTGATTATTGTAGTCATAATTGGATCCGCCACAGGAAACCTAAAGAGATTGCGTTTCAAAAAATTAAAATTACATTTTTTTAGAAATTTAGTTCACTTTATTGGTCAAAACTTATGGTTTTTTGCGTTAACTTTAATACCCTTTGCACAACTATTTGCCTTTGAATTTTCAGTCCCAATTTGGGTAGCAATATGTGCACCATTTTTTCTTTCAGAAAGACTAACACCAATAAGGATTGGCTCTGCAATTATAGGATTTTGTGGTATTTTATTGGTAGCAAGGCCAGGTATGGAGCCTATCAGTATAGGAATTATTGCAGCTGCAGGTTGTTCAATAATGTTTGCATTTACGTCAATAACAACTAAACTTTTAACTCGAACAGAAGAAATCACTGACATATTATTTTGGCTAACTTCAATGCAATTAGTTTTTGGTATAATTTGCGCTGGGTATGATGGTGATTTCAAACTACCAAACAGCTCCACTTTACCATGGCTTTTTGTAATTGGTTGCTGTGGATTACTAGCTCATTTTTCATTAACAAAAGCTTTATCATACGCTCCAGCTACAATAGTTACACCAATGGACTTTGCTAGATTACCAATAATAGCAATAATTGGAATGGTTTTTTACAATGAACCTTTAAGCATTTTTGTGATTATCGGAGCGGTAATAATATTTCTTGCTAATTACGCTAATATCCGAGGTGAGGCAAAAAAAAGTAATTAACTCCACCACTCACTTGGCTTTAATCTTTTTCTCGGTTTGCTAGAGTCCTCCCACAAAATTGCTAGCCTTCTAAAGGATGATGTGGCTAACCACCTCCACAATTTATCAGCTAAAGTAAGGTATTTACGGTTAAAAGGACAAACCCGCATGCAAATGGCACAATCAGTTCTTATTTTGGCCCAATAGCCAAAACATTTTTCACAATTTGCTGACCATTTTTTCACACCTTTAATTGTTGAATTACTATCTTTTTTTTCATTAGGCTCCCCAAAGGGTAAAGCTTTTGGAGGACAAGCTGAGGCACATTTTGTGCAGCTATGACAATATTCTTTGATACCCAACGAAGTTGGAATATCAATTTCCAACGGCAGTGATGTAAAGATTTTTGAAAACCGTACTCTAGGGCCATATTCTGGAGTGATTACCATCTGATTTCTTCCATACTCGCCAAGACCCGCCTTAATGGCATAGGGGATTACCAACGCGGTATCATTCATTGAAGCTATTGCTTCATATCCTAAACCTCTTATGTAAGCAGCTAATTGCATGCAAATAGCTGCTTCATGGCTATACTCTCTCCCTGATGATGCTCCAGCCAAAGCAGAAGGATAAGTTTCTACTAAATCAAAATCCATCGAATGAGCCATTACTATGACTCTGTTGCAAGCAGCCGGTAGATCATTTGAAACAGCTTCAAAATTTTTCGTATCCACACGATGACTATAATGCCACCTAGTATCAGACGAAGTTATTCCAACTAGGTCCGCACCAAATAACTTTGCAACATGTTTTATTTCTGCAGACTGCTTACTTAAATCATCAACAATTACTTTGTTTTTTGCTACTCCAGTATCATTTTGGATAGCTGATTGAAAACCCTCACGCATCCCTTCTTTGGAGCCTCTATTTGAAATTAAATCAGAAATAAGCCAAGACGCATTTCTCAGAGCGAAGTCCTTCTGATTAAACCCATCTACGCGTTTCGCTGTAAAGTTAGAACGATAACTATCAAAAAACGCCTCTGTATCTTTTGACATTATTGTTTCATCCCAAAATGCACGAGAAAAAATATCATTTATTTGATTAAATTGCTCAAAATCTTCAGTAATTTCAAAACCAACAAGTTTGTCTGTATCTTCCAAAATTATTACCTCCTTTTAAGTGCTATTTTCAAAAATTATTTCAAGCCTTTAACTCAGCATCCCAGTAAAGATAATCCATCCAACTCTCATGAAGGTAATTAGGTGGAAACTTTCGTCCTTGATTTCTTAAATATTCAGGATCTGGTTTTTTTGGTTGCTGTTTTAAATTTAACCCAGCTTTTTTAAGACTTCTGGAACCTTTCATTAAATTGCATTTTTGGCAAGAAGCTACCACGTTTTTCCATGTTGTTTTACCACCTTTTGATCTTGGAATAATGTGGTCAAAAGTCATTTCACCCTTTGAACCACAATATTGGCATTTAAATTCGTCTCGTAAAAATAAATTGAACCGCGTGAAAGCGCTAGCGCTATTGGGCCGTATATACTCCTTCAAAACAACTACAGAAGGAATTTTTATCTCCACAGAAGGTGACCTTACTACTTCGTCATATTCTGCAAGAATATTAACTCTATTTGAAATACTGGCTTTAATTGAGTCTTGCCATGTCCATAATGATAATGGAAAATATGAAAGTGGTCTAAAATCAGCATTTAGCACCAAAGCGGAGCTTTTTTGGAGGAAATCACCATCAGCTAAAAAAATATCAAAAGAACCTTCAGTCATATTAACTCCTTAAAATTCCGACACAATTTTTAACTCATAAGTCATGAAAATGTAACGAATTTTAAACATACTATATAACGAAGAAACAATGCATCAAGCGCAATTTATAAATAAATGCTTCAATCAGATTCAACAAAACCCAACATGTTATTCATAAATTGCAATGCTGTCCCAAGCCCGTCTGGAGAAATTCCATGGCCAACCCCTTTTGCTACATGACTATAAACTGTAAAACCATTCATTGTTAAATTATTTGCAGCGTCAGCTAAAGATTCAAAAGGCACAACATCATCACTATCACCATGAACTAAAAGAATTGGCATCTTTGATTTGACTTCTTCTTCCAGACTTTCTGGTTCCAATAAGCGTCCAGAAAAGCCCACAACGCCCGCTAAGGCAGTATCACGACGAGGGGCTAAATGAAGACTAAGCATCGTACCCTGACTAAAACCCAATAATATAGTATTATTTATATCAACATTCTCAGCTTTAATCATATCGTCTATAAAAATATTTGTTGTATTGATTGCTTGCTCCATAACAAGGCGTGCATCAACTTCACTAGACCCATCAATCCAAGGAATAGGAAACCACTCACGTCCTGATGGATTCATTTGACATTTATGTGGTGCATCAGGTGCAACAAATACAGTATTTGGCATATGTTGACCTAAAGAATTAGCAAGTCCCAATAAATCTGTTCCATCAGCACCATATCCATGAATCAAGATAACTAAAGAGTCACAATTACCAGAAAAAGAAGCTTTTCTTCCATATTTTAATACACTCATCTTATTCCTTCTCTTCTTTTCATATGACTATAATAAGACCATAAACCTCTCGCAGCGACAGACATCCAAGGAGACCACCTTGCTGCTAAATCTCTCATCTTCTTTTCATTAGGCCGCTCCGGAAGCTTATATAAAATTCTATACGCTTCCTGCAATGCTAAATCACCAGCAGGGAAAATATTTGCCCTTCCTAGAGAAAACATAAGGTAGATCTCTGCTGTCCATCTACCTATTCCTAAAACATTTGTAAGGATCTCAATTACTTTATTGCTTTCCAGAGATTCTAGATCTTGATAGTTAATTTTTGCCGCTGCTAATGCTCGAACATATTTAATTTTTTGCCTAGATAAGCCAAACTCTTTTAATTTCTCATCTGTGCTTACTGTTATCAATTCTTCAGACGAGATCATTTCATTGCCCATTTTTTTTAATATAGAATCAGCAGCAGCTACAGATATTTGTTGTGATACAATTACTGAAACAAGGTTTGAGAAGCCAGGGTCTCGCAAACGCAATTGCATTGGGGATCCAAGCTTAAAAGCTTCATTAAGAACTGCATCATTTTTCGATAGAGACTTAATACCTTCACTTAAACAAGCATTTGAAAAAATCAATCTTTCATTCATTAGATAGTCCATATAACCGCTTAATCACTTCAGTTGTGTCACTATAATTATGACTTTTTAAAATATTTGGTCTATTAATCATAGCAACCCTAATGCCCAGTTCTCGAGCGGCAATTAATTTTGCTTCACTTTGGCTTCCACCAGAATTTTTTACCAACAACCAATCAATATTCAGTTCTTGAAACAGTTTGATTTCACTCTCCAAAGAGAATGGAGGCCGTCCAATAAGGTAACTCCCATTGTCATGTGGAAATGGGAGCTCCGGATTATCAATTTGTCTACAAATCAATTTAATATTTTTATGTGACTTGAAATAAGCAACACTTTGTCGACCAGATGCAACAAAAATCAAATCCCCATCGGACAAATATGGCTTAAGTTGATTTTCGTTATCAATTTCAAACCATTTATCTTTGGTCGTTTTTATCCATGGTGGCCGTTCACATAGTAAATATGGAATATCAAGCTGATTACAGACAGTTTTTGCATTATAACTAATTTTTGTTGCAAATGGATGTGTCGCATCAATTACGCAATAAATATTATTTGCATTAATAAACTTGGCCAGTCCAATTTGACCACCAAAACCTCCACAACGCATTTTTTTTGAAATTTTTATTGGATTTTTAGTTATACCAGCTAAGGAAGAAATTAACGAATATTTTAAATTTTTATCAATAACTTTGGCGATAATTCGAGCTTCATAAGTGCCTGCCAGTAATAATATCTTCAAGACGCTCGACCCATAATTTTACCTGCCCTGTCAACGACAACGACATCACAAACTATCTCAGATTGCCTAAGCTGAATTTTAATGCAGCTAAGTGCTTTAACAGCAACAATTTCTGCTAACTTTGGACCACAAATTTCTAAAGCATCTAAAGCAGTATTTGCATTGGACACATCACCAAGTTCGTATTCTGAAGACCAATCATTTAAAATGTCAAAATTTACCTGTGATCTTCTAGAATGTAAGTCTTTTGCACCTTGAGCAAGCTTAGTAATCTTCCCTATTCCCCCACCTATTGTAAGTTTTTTAACGGGATGACGTCGTAAATACTTTAACAGGCCACCTGAAAAATCACCCATATCTAACATCGCATGATCCGGTAACTTATATAGTGATTGAACAACCGCTTCAGAAGTAGAGCCAGTACATCCAGCAACATGATTTGTTTCTGTAGCAATGGCCACATCTATGCCTCGGTGAATTGATGCAATCCACGCCGCACAGCTAAATGGACGAACTATTCCTGTCGTCCCCAGGATTGACAGTCCATGTTTTATGCCAAGTCTTGCGTTCCAGGTATTTTCAGCAATTTTTTTACCGTTTGGAATAGAAATGGTGACTTTTATATTAGGGGATTTATTAAATACTTTAGCAGTTTCAACAATTACTTCTGTAATAAATTTTCTAGGCATAGGATTTATTGCGGGCTCTCCAACAAGAATTGGCAATCCCGGTTTGGTAACAATTCCAACACCGGGTCCTGCGCAAAAAATAATACCTGTTTCGATTTCCTCCACTTTTACCTTTATTAATGCGCCATGCGTAACATCAGGGTCATCTCCTGCATCTTTAACAATTCCAACTTCAACCCATTTTTTTTTCTTTTCATAGTAAGAAATGTTAAATACTGGGGTTTCACCTTTTGGTAATTTAATGGATACTATGTCCAGTTTTTCATTTGACCAAAGGGAATATAATGCAGCTTTAGTAGCTGCTGTAGCACAGGCTCCAGTGGTCCAACCACGCTTCAATCTTATATCAGTTTCACTTGTCATACACACACTATATGCTTTCACAGGGCTGACGCCAATAAATAATCAACAGTCGTTCTTATCTTCACATTACAATAAATAGTCAGTTATATTAAGTCTATGGAGAATTCGATTCCTTTACCTACTAAAGATTGGCCAAAGCTTGAAAAGGGTTGGGTATGGCTATGCGGAGCAGGGCCAGGTGATCCTGGGTTACTCACGCTACATGCATTAAATGGGTTAATGCAAGCCAATGTGATCGTATATGACGCATTAGTACAAAATAAAATTTTAGATTGGGCAAATCCAAATGCAAAATTAATATTTGCTGGCAAACGTGGCGGGAAACCATCACCCAAACAAAGAGACATTTCTTTACAACTGATAGAACTAGCTAGAAATGGCAAACGCGTTTTAAGATTAAAGGGTGGAGATCCTTTCGTATTTGGTAGAGGTGGAGAAGAAGCTCAAACTTTAGTGCAAAATAATATTCCAATTCGTATAATTCCTGGAATTTCTGCTGGTATTGGTGGCTTAGCATATGCTGGTATACCAGTAACACATCGAGACGTGAACCAATCTGTGACATTTGTTACTGGACATGACCAGAATGGGGAAACTCCACATTCATTAAATTGGTCTGCAATCTCGCAAGGGAGTCAGGTTTTGGTTATTTATATGGGCATGAAACATGCAAAAAAAATTGCACATGAATTGATACTAGCTGGTCGTTCGCCTAATGAACCAGTAGCTATTGTGTCAAATGCGACAACTGAAACACAAACTGTTTTGGAAACCACATTAAAAATGATGAATGGGGACATAATAAAATCTGGTATTAAACCGCCTGCAATAATATGTATTGGGAAAGCCGTTCTAATGAGACAAGTACTTAATTGGCAAGATTTTATGAATGGGGGTTCGCCAAAAAATACTGATCCTCTTAATAGAGACTTCCTAACCGAAGTTTCTTAAATTGGTGGGTAAGGGATTAATATTATCTGCACCAAATTCGGGTAGTGGTAAGACAGTTATCACGTTAGGTATCCTCCGGGCTTTAAAAGAAAGATCTGTAGATATAATCTCTGCCAAATCAGGACCTGATTATATAGATCCGAGATTTCATGCGTTAGCCTCACAATCCGAATGTTTTAATCTGGATGCCTGGGCAATGTCTGAAGAAAGATTAACTAGTATAGCTAGTAAAAAAAATAATTATTTGATAATTGAAGGTGCAATGGGTTTATTCGACGGTGCTTTACCAAATGCTCAGGGTTCTACTGCCCATTTAGGACAGATATTAAAATTACCAATAATTTTAATAATAGATGCTTCAAAAACAAGTCAATCAATCGCTGCTATTGCTCAGGGTTTTATTAATTTTGACCATCGATTGAAAATTGGTGGTATAATTCTAAATAAGGTAGGATCTAAAAAACACGAACGTATTTTAAAAAATTCATTAAATGCAATAAACATCCCTGTTTTAGGTTGTGTATATCGAGATTCCCAATTGAAATTGCCATCAAGGCACTTGGGCTTAGTACAGGCCCAAGAACTATCAGATTTAAATAATTTTATTAATAATGCAGCGCAAATAATGGAAAGTTCTATCGATTTAGATCAGTTAATAAAAATCTGCACAGATCTACCTTCGCAAACAACATCAGAAATAATTTCTCCTCCAGCACAAAGAATAGCCATAGCATCAGACGCTGCTTTTGCCTTTACTTATCCACATATTTTAGATGATTGGCACAAGAGTGGTGCAGAAATAAGCACTTTTTCGCCATTGTCGGATCAAGTGCCTGATGAATGTGACCTTGTTTTTCTTCCAGGTGGTTATCCAGAACTATACGCAGCTAAGCTTGCCAACGCTCATCAATTCAAAAAGGCAGTAAAAGCTTCTGCTAATGTATATGGAGAATGTGGTGGATACATGACTATGGGAAATATTTTAATTGATGAGGAAGGCTACGCACATAAAATGCTTGGTCTTTTAAATTTAGAAACAAGCTTTGAAAATAAAAAACTACATTTAGGTTACCGTAAAATTTACGCTGAGGATGGATTTTTTACCGGATCTTATTCAGCCCATGAATTTCATTATGCCACAACAATTTCAGCAAAAGGCCAATCACTATTCTCTGTTCAAGACTCTGAAGAAAATAAATTACCAGATTCTGGCCTAATTAATGGCACTTCATCTGGTTCTTTTTTGCACATCATTGACAAACGCTACGAAAAGTAGAGGGTGTGCGAAAACGGAATTAATATGAGCAGAGTATCCCAAGAAAAGCGCAATGTAATCGTTTTAGTAATGGCGCAAGCGTTCCTTGGTGCTCAATTACCAATGATGTTTATAATTGGAGGATTGGCAGGACAATCACTTACAAATAACATTTGTTGGGCAACCCTTCCAATATCATTTATAGTTTTTGGAGCAATGACCACTGCACCTTGGCTCAGCCAATTCATGCAAAATTATGGACGTCGAATGGGTTTCATTCTAGGTGCTATTGCAGGCATTATTGGAGCAATAATTTGCGCAATAGGAATGTATAAAGGTATTTTTGGAATTTTGCTTATTGGATCATATTTAACTGGTATTTTTCAGTCATCCTTGGGCTTTTATAGATTTGCAGCGACAGATACAGCGTCGGAGTCATTTAAAGCTAAAGCAATATCATATACAATGGCAGGAGGGTTGCTTTCAGCAATCATTGGACCACAACTCGTAAAAGTAACCTCTGATTTATATACTACTCCTTTTTTAGGAGTTTATGTAACAGTTGTATTTATTAATATATTTGGAGCGTTTCTATTTTTATTTTTAGATATACCAGTACCAAAGAAAATTGTGACAGATGCCATCCCTTCACGAACACGGCTACAAATTCTTAAAACACCTCGAATATTGATATCTATAATTATAGCTATGGTTTGCTATGCTTTAATGACATTAGTCATGACATCTACACCATTGGCTGTCGTAGGTTGTGGCTATACTCAGAACAATGCTGCTGATGTGGTTAGCGCTCATGTTGTGGCAATGTTTTTACCGTCTTTTTTTACGGGCCATTTGATAAATCGTTTTGGAGTAACAAAAATAATTTCGATTGGATTAGTGCTCCTAACTGCTGCAGGGTTAGTGAATTTGTCAGGAGTATTACTAGGAAACTTTTTTATTGGTTTGGTATTGATTGGTGTTGGCTGGAATTTTGGTTTTATTGGCGCCACCACAATGTTAGCAACTTCTCACTCACCTTCAGAAAGAGGTAAGGTTCAAGGATTGAATGATTTATTTGTCTACGGTTTTGTAACCTTTGCATCAATCGCTTCCGGTGCATTAATGAATTGTTCTGGAGCAACACCAGCTGATGGTTGGAGTTCAGTGAACTTAGCAATGATTCCATTCTTAATATTAGCAAGTATATCTTTATTTTGGCTTTCGAAAAATAAAGATATTAATATGAATTCTGTAACGTAAGTTTAAAGAGCCGTACTTTCTTTCTAAACTCTGACAACTGCACACTTCCATCTAATAATGCTTTTGGATTATTAATTATTTTTTTTAATATAATTGGTGCCATCCAACCTATTCTAAAAATTGGAAAATATTTCTTATCTAAATCCATACTTTTTATATTTTTAATTTTATTTAATGCTTCTTTAGCTAAGGTGTGAATTCCCTCTTCACTCAGATTAGGCAAAGGTTTTTTTCCAGCTTGTAGAAGCTGAGGCACGGCCATTAAATAAGATGCCATGCCAATACCACGGCCAAAAGAAATAACTGAGTCATCTATATTTGAGCACGCCGCTAATAAGTTTGATGAAGTATGTTCCACATACTCCCATAAATCATTATCACTTTCATGGCTCTCTGAGTAAATATCCCACCGTCTTGCTATGATTGTTTTCTTTAATAATTTTATAGCAAAATTCCGTTTATTAAGGTTTTGAGATAAATTAGAACTGATTGGATGCTCTGGGAGAATCTTCCCAAGCTCGATGGCCTCAAGCAACTCTTGCCACCACATAAGTCTCATTTCTGCAATCAAACTTTCAGAAGTAACCCAAGGCACTCGACTAACCTCAACGTTAAAAGCATAAATAGGAAAGGCTATTTGCCTAAAGGCATTATCACCCGCCATAAGAGCTAAAAATTTATCAGGGTCATGCCTTGAAACAATATCAATGCAATTATTTAAACTCACAATGAAGAAGCTCCATCACGTATTAATTTCCACTGAATAGCGTCTAGCAAAGCTTCAAATGAAGCATCAATTATATTAGCAGAGACCCCAACAGTCGACCAGCGCTTACCAACACCATCTTCACAGTCAATTATAACCCTTGTGACAGCCTCCGTCCCACCATCAGTAATTCTTACCTTAAAGTCGACTAATTTCATATCATCTATAATTTTTTGATAAGGACCTAAGTCTTTAGCCAAAGCCATTGAAAGAGCATTAATAGGGCCACGATCTGAACCAGAACTATCCAAGCTTTCGGAAACTGACAATACTTTCTTGTCTCCAATTTGTGTTACCACTACGGCTTCAGATATCGAAACCATTTTATTATACTTATTTTTTCTTCGTTCAACAGTGACTTTATATCTTTTAATTTCAAAAAATTTAGGCATTTTGCCCAGATGTTTTCGAGCCAAAAGCTCAAAGGACGCCTGGGCACTATCATATGCATAACCATCATCTTCTCGTGTTTTTATTTCATTCAAAATTTGTAAAAGTTTAGGATCATTATTTTCTGTACTCAATCCTGCTTCTTTTAATCTCATTCTTAAATTAGATTGCCCAGCCTGGTTGGACATTGGAATTACGCGTTGATTTCCAACCAAATTTGGATTGATGTGTTCATATGTTTCTGGTGCCTTTAGGATTGCGCTTGCATGTAATCCAGCCTTATGAGCAAACGCACTAGCCCCAACATATGCAGATTGTTTTAATGGGACACGATTCAAAACATCATCTAATGTTCTTGAAATTGCGGTCAATTGACTTAGTTTCTCTAAGGTCACATTTATTTTAAATATATTCTTGTAAGGCTCTTTAAGCAACAAAGTAGGTATAATACTAATTAAATTAGCGTTTCCACATCTTTCACCCAACCCATTTAGTGTCCCTTGTATATGTCTAGCTCCAGCTTCAACTGCCGCTAAACTGTTAGCAACGGCATGCTCTGTATCATTATGAGCATGAATACCAATGTGCGAGCCAGGAATACCTGAAGCAATAACCGCTTTTGTGACAACTGCAACATTTTGAGGCAAGGAACCACCATTTGTATCACATAAAACAATCCAACGTGCACCAGCCTTATAGGCGGTTTGGGCGGCTAATAATGCATACTCTGGATTATCCGCATACCCATCAAAAAAATGCTCACAATCAAAAATTGCTTCTCGTCCTTTTGAAACCAGGTGGGAAATACTCTCTTTTATATTATTTATATTTTCTTCTAAAGTCACACCAAGAGCTTTGTGAACGTGAAAATCATGTGCTTTTCCAACAAGACAAACGGCTTTAGTATTCGCATTAATAACTGCAGCTAAAACATCATCGTTCTCTACTGAAAAACCTGTTCTCTTTGTCATTCCAAATGCAGTAAATGTTGCCTTTGTTTCTTTAATAGTTTTGAAGAATTCGTTATCAGTTGGGTTGGCGCCGGGCCAGCCACCTTCTATATAATCCACACCTAACCCATCTAATGCACTTGTTATTCTAGCCTTATCAGAAGAACTAAAATCAACTCCCTGAGTTTGCTGACCATCACGTAGGGTCGTATCAAAAAGATATACTCGATCTACCATTTTAATGCCTCTAATTTTTTTAGATCGAAATCTTCTTTCAATTCCCAATCTATGCCATTTTCAGTATCGTTTATTATCAAACCTGCTTTCACAAATCCGTCTCGTAATTTATCAGCTTTAGCATAATCTTTTCGTAACCTTGCATCAGCTCTTTCTTTTAGTAACTCCGTTATCAAATTCTGCAATTCATCTGATAGTATTGTTTCGGATTTGTTTAAGATCGGATTATCAAAAAGTCCTAAAAAACTACCTGACGCTTTTAAATCTTTCACATTTCCACTTTTTGCAAGCTTATGCATCTCAGACAACGCTAACGGCGTGTTTAAATCATCTGCTACCGCATTTAAAACTTTCTCACTAATTACTCCAGATTCACAATTAGCTACCAATTTTTCCCATTTTTTTTGTAATTTCTGGCTCTCTTCTACTTTGTTTTCTGTCCAATCAAGTGGTTTTCTATAATGCGTGCCTAAATACATTAGTCGTAAAGAATCTCCCGAAATACCTTGATCAATCAAATCCTTTGGAGAGAAGAAGTTGCCAAGAGATTTAGACATTTTTTTACCATTCACCTGGAGCATTTCATTATGCATCCATATTTGAGCAAATTCATCTTCTGAACCTAAAGAGCAGCTTTGCGCAATTTCGTTCTCATGATGGGGAAATGCTAAATCCAAACCACCACCATGGATATCAAATTTTGATCCAAAAATTTCTCGGCTCATTGCTGAACATTCTATATGCCACCCTGGTCTTCCATAACCCCAAGGGCTATCCCAACCAGGTTCATTGGCCTCAGATGGTTTCCAAAGTATAAAATCCATAGGGTTCTTTTTATACGGAGCTACTTCCACCCTAGCTCCAGCAATCATATCATCAATACTTCTACCAGATAAAGAGCCATAGTTTTTATATTTCTGCACTTCAAATATGAGATGATTTTCAGCTTCGTAAGCATAGCCTTTATTTAAAAGTTCCATGTTCATTGAAATCATCTGTTCAATATATTCTGTTGCCCTTGGCGAATATGACGGCTCAAGATTTCCTAATGCTTGCATATCTGAAATAAACCATTTTATAGTTTCATTCGTTATTTCTCTTATAGTTCTGCCTGTGCGCAAAGCACTTGCATTTATTTTATCATCAACATCAGTAAAATTTCGTGCATAATTGACATACTTCTCTCCATATTTGTATCGTAATAAACGAAATAAAATATCAAAAATTATCACAGGACGAGCATTCCCAATATGTGCTCTGTCATACACAGTTGGTCCACACACATACATCCTAACATTTTTAGGATCCAATGGACTAAATATGCTTTTGGACCTTGTTTTAGAATTATATAATTTTATTTCAGTCATATCTCACATCACAGTTCACTTGTATTGCGGACTATCAGATAATTACATAATTTGAAATAAAAGAAGCGCCCGCCTGAATTTTCAGTCGGTTATAATAATACAAATTATAAATATTTCGCTAAACATATGGCTTTCGTAACTGTTTACTTCTTAAATGGCAAGTATTTGAAGAAATAAAGATGAGTTTGAATAATAGTGTTAGCAGAGTCCATTGATCTAATAAAACTCAAATTATTTGCATTATATTACTTGTCTTTAAATAGAATAATTGCAATGACCAGCTTAAGGAAATCAAGAAAGAAAGATTAACAGCCGTGTCAATTTCAAACAGAATAAAAAATATAACAGCTGGTGGATCAGACGGCTGGGGCGTTTTTAATAGAGCCCGCAAAATGATTTCAAATGGAGAAAAAGTTATTGAATTATCTATTGGTGAGCATGATATTCGAACCGATAGTACGATTATTGAGGCTATGAGAAAAAGTGCATTAAATGGAAACACGGGTTACGCAGAAATGCAGGGCTTAATTAAATTAAGGAACTTGATTGCAAAATTAAATGAAGAGAAAACAGGTGTCAAAACTAGGCCAGAAAACGTGATAGTTACACCTGGTGGACAGGCTGGTCTATTTGCCACTCATATGGCTGTCTGCAACGAAGGTGATAGAGCACTTTACTTAGATCCATACTATGCCACTTATCCAGGAACAATTCGAAGTATTGGTGCTAAAGATATACCAATAAAAACTGAAGCAAAAAATAACTTTCAACCTACTTTTGAAGAAATTGATAAAAATGCACATGGCGCAAAGTCACTATTAATTAATACGCCAAATAATCCAACCGGAGCAGTTTATACCAGAGGTACTATAGAAGGCATTTCAAAAGCAGTCATAAAACACGATTTATGGTTAATTTCTGATGAAGTCTATGATTGTCAAATATGGAACGGTAAACATATCTCCCCAAGGAGCATTAAAGAAATAGAAGAAAAAACCTTAGTTATTGGGTCGATGTCTAAAAGCCACGCAATGACCGGCTTTCGCTGCGGATGGGTGATCGGTCCAGAATTTATTATTGAACACATGGTAAACTTAGCAACTTCTACAACGTATGGTTTACCTGGTTTTATTCAAGAAGCAGCATATTTTGCCCTGAGCCAAGGAAAAGAGGGAATGGAAAAAGTCTCCTTACCATTTAAACGGCGGTATGAATTAGCAACCAAAATATTACAAAAAAATAATTCAATTAATTTAGTACCAAGTGATGGAACCATGTATCTTATGGTAGATATTCGAAAAACTGGATTAACTGGAGATGAATTCGCTAATTTATTATTAGACAAAAAGAAAATCGCCGTTATGCCTGGGGAAAGTTTTGGTCAAGCTGCTGCAGGACACCTTAGAATAGCCATGACAGTTTCAGACAAAATATTTGAACAATCACTGATTGATATATGTGAATTCGCAGAAAATATATGATATAAAGGTTAAAAAAACGCTGGCATGAACCATGTTATGTGGTGATAGTAAAATCTACAATATTTCTACTAGAAAAATTTAACTGAGAAGATTATATCACTAATCAATGCGACTCTAATATACACTTAAGGAACGCACCATATGCTGGAGCATAGCTCAGAAATTTTACAAATCATCTTTGCAGATATTATTCTGTCTGGAGACAATGCGCTTGTAATTGGCATGGCCGCTGCTGGGTTATCACCTATTATGCGGAAACGAGCAATTTTTATGGGAATGGCATTAGCTGCTGGATTAAGGATTTTTTTCGCAGCAATTGCCAGTTACTTGCTTGCAATACCAGGCATTTTATTTATTGGAGGTTGTTTATTAGCATTCGTTTGTTATCGTTTTTTTATAGAATTAAGACAGTATAATTCGAAAGATAAATCTGAAAAAGTAAATAAAATCCAAGTAACAGGCAGTGAAAGAAGCCAATTAATCAAGGCACTTATAACCATTACTATAGCTGATGTATCTATGTCTATCGACAATGTTGTTGCTGTAGCAGCGATTGCACGAGAAAACACTTCTTTACTTATCTTTGGGTTAATAGTCGCCATAGCCTTTATGGCTTTTTTTGCAACCATGATAATGAAACTAATGACCAAGTATACTTGGTTAAGTTGGGCCGGATTGGTATTTCTAGTATACTTAACCTATGAAATGATCCACGACGGTTTCAAAGAAGTAAGTCCATTATTATTTTAAATATTAATAGCTATTTAATCGGTAAAGCCAAAAACCTTTGATTTCCATTTCTGCGTATCAACAAGAGAATTGAAGATTTGCCTGAGTTTTTGGTTATATTGAGACTATCATTGAATTGTTTCATGTCAGAAACTTTTTCCTGATTAGCTTCAATTATCAAATCTCCAGCCACAATGCCTTTTTCCGAAGCAGCGCTATCGACCTCAACTGAGATGACTACAACTCCGGTTGTCTCTGGCTCCAACTTTAAGGCATCTTTCCACTCTTTAGTCAGGGAAGACACTACCATACCACTTACTTCAGTTTCTAAGGGTTCATCTAAGTTTTGCTTCATAGAGCTATCATTTGCCAAACTCGCCTCGACTTGCTCTCTATGACCAACAGTTACTTCAAGTACCTTCTTTTCACCATTGCGCATAACAGTTACCTTAACAATTTTTCCAACTTCAGTTGCCCCAACAATTTTAACTAAAGCTCGCGTATTCTTTATTAACTGATTATCAAAAGAAATAATGACGTCAGCAACTTTTACTCCAGCAATTTTTGCCGGCCCATCAGGTGTGTTTGTAACTAATGCTCCATCAGTACTGTCTAAATCTTTTGCTACTGCAATATCATCAGACACATCTTGAATGCTAACACCAAGCCAACCCCTTCTTGTTTCACCATACTTTTCTAATTGATACACTACTTTACTGACTACATTTGACGCCATTGAAAACCCAATACCAATAGATCCACCGTTTGGACTAATTATAGCAGTATTTACGCCAAGAACCTCACCTTCCATGTTAAACAATGGCCCTCCTGAATTTCCCCTATTAATTGCTGCATCAGTTTGAATAAAATCATCGTAACTTCCTCTTAAAGCCCTATTTCGAGCAGAAATAATGCCAGCAGAAACAGAAAAGCCCTGCCCTAAAGGATTTCCTACAGCCATTACCCAATCTCCAACGCGAGCAAGATCACTATTACCAAACTTTACAAAAGATAAAGGTTTGTCATATTCAACTTTCAACAAAGCAATATCAGTTTTGGGATCAGTGCCTACTAAAGTTGCTTTTAATTCTTCACCACTAAAAAGTTCAATTAATATTTCATCAGCCTGCTCTATCACGTGGTTATTTGTAACAACCAAGCCAGTTTCAGATATGATAAATCCAGAGCCAAGAGCAGACGTTCTTCTCCTCTTCGGACTTCCGTTTAACCCATTTTGATTTGGTAAATTACGAAACAAATCTTCTAAGGGCGAACCTTTAGGAATCTCTGGTAACAAAGATCCAGAGCTTTCAATCTCTTTCGTCGTTGTAATATTTACAACTGCTGGACTAATTTCATCCACTAAATCAGCAAAACTTTCATAAGCGGTTCGAGAAAAAGCTGAAGAGTAACTTAATAATAAAAATGCAATGGATAAAAAAGAAAGCTGTATAAATAGAATGCTTACACGCTTGATGCTATATTCGAATTGTAGAATTTTAGTCATTTATACCTCGACCCAGTTAGCCTTTGTTCATGAACTAGTAGTAAATGGGAATGTTTCAATATATTAATTAAAAAAATATTTTGAAATCCATACGAGAAACACCCCCAAAGCAACGGTTAATAATCCAAAATTCCTCCTAGAAGAAATATCTAATTCCCCCAACCACTTGATTAAATCTTCAAATCGCGATGGTGCTAAAACTAAAACTAGACCCTCCAAGACCGCTACACAGCCAAGGATAGTTAAAACATAGGACAGCACTATTTTTCAGTAGGAATAGAAGCAGATTTTAAATAATCAAAAAACTCACTATCTGGTGATATTACAAGCGTTGAATTCGATCCCTTTAGAGAATTTTCATAGGCAGTTAATGATCTATAAAATGCAAAGAACTCTGGATCTCTCCCAAATGCTTCTGCAAAGATGGAATTTCTTTCTGCATCAGCTTCCCCTCGAACAATGTCAGCATTCTTCTGGGCCTCTGAAAGAGTTTCAACAACAGTACGATCTGCTAGAGACGTAGCTCTTTTTGCCGCTTCATTACCTTCTGCAATTAACTTTGCTGTATCTTGCTCACGTTCTGCCCGCATTCTTGAAAAAGTTGCATTAAGATTTTCTATTGGTAAGTCTGCTCGCTTAATACGTACATCAATTATATCAACACCAAGGGCTGATGCTTTAGCCCTTGCAGAATCACGAATGGTATTCATTAATTTTACTCTGTTGACAGACAACAACTCACTAGAGTTAACTTCACCCAAAGTTGTTCTTAACTCCGCATTAAGAATTTGTTCTAATCTAGAGGCTGCTGCACCAGCGCCACCAGAACCAACTGCTCGCCTAAAAGCTTTAACATCAGCAATTCTCCAACGAGCGAATGCATCAACGTCAAATCGTCTATTATCTTTCATTGTAACTTCGAGTGGCAATGTATCTAAAGGTAGAATTCTGCCATCATATTTCACAACTGTTTGAATAAAAGGAATTTTTGTGGCAAGTCCTGGCTTTTCTATGATTTTTATTACTTCACCAAACTGCAGGACAAGAGCCTTCTGTCGTTCATCCACGGTGAATAAGGCTGACATGACTATAAAACAAACAGCTACTAAAAATGACACTAATATATAAGTACGGCTCATCAGTTTGACCCTTTTTTCTTGATTAATTCATTAACTGGTAAGTAAGGTAATACACCTTGACCATTAGCACCTTGATCAATCAGTATCTTATCTACACTACTTAAAACTTTTTCCATGGTTTCGATATATAAACGTTTTCTCGTTACCTCAGGCGCCTTAGCATACTCAGCATAAACTGCCTTGAATCTTGATGCTTCACCAACTGCTTCATTAATTACTTGAGCTCTGTAACCTTCAGCTTGCTGTTGTAACTGGGCAGCTTCACCCCTTGCTTCAGCCACAACTTTATTTGAATATGCATCGGCTTGTTTTTCCAATGTATCCTTTGTCTGCTCCGCAGCCTGCACTTCTTTAAATGCATTAGCAACATCACCAGGTGGATCCGCTTTATCCAAGTTTACACGTACAATTCTTACGCCACTTTCATAACTATCGAGTGTTTGCTGAATTAACGCTTGCAGCTCCTGTTCAATTTTTCCTTTACCAGTAGTTAGAATAGGGGTGAGGTTTGTGCGTGCAACAATTTCTCTCATTACAGATTCTGATACAGCTCTAATTGTTTCTTTAGGCCCTGCTATATTGAACAGAAACTTTTGAGCGTCATTAATGTTCCAAACAACCTGATAATCAATATCCACAATATTTTCATCAGCTGTCAACATCAAACCTTGATCAGATGCTCTTCCCGATCTACCAACACCAATTTCCTCAGTATTTTCTCTCGTTACTGCAACAATTTCTTTTGTTACGATGGGCCAAGGAGCGAAGTTTAAACCTTCCTCACCTGTTTCCAAATATTTTCCAAACAAAAGCTCTACGGATTGTTCTGATGTATCAACACGGTAAAAAGAAGTAAAAAGCCATAAAACTGCTAATGCAATTAATCCTAAAAAAATCGGCCGCTTTCCCATACTTATTGGAGAACCTCCTTGGTTGCCTCCATTACCAGATTTTCCAGCTTTTCCACCCATTAAAACTCTAAGCTGTTCTTGGCCTTTTCTTACAATCTCATCCAACTCTGGGGGCATTTGGCTACCACCATTATTTTGACCACTTTGCTTTTCAGGGATATGCTTTCCATTTTCTTTACTTTCACCTTTTTTGGAGCCATCGCCACCCCAAGGTCCTTGATCATTGTCTGACATTTAAAGTTGTCCTTCCTAAAGGTCATTACTTATTCATTGTTACTTGGTGTCATTGCACAAAAAATCAAGACACTCTAGTGGGTAATTTCATTGTTACTAATTCTTCTGCAGCAGTTGGGTGAACTGCGATCGTATTATCAAAATCTTCTTTTGTTGCACCCATCTGAAGCGCAACTCCAGCTAACTGGATCATTTCTGAGGCACCACTTCCTACTATATGAACGCCCAAAACTTTTTTTGTTTTAAAACTCACTACAAGTTTCATCATAATCTGTTCCGCTTTTCCAGACAAAATATTTGCCATTGGCCTAAACTTTGCAACATATACTTCAATCTTTTCAGATTTTTTTGCTAATTCTTCTGATATCCCTACTGTCCCGATTTCCGGTTGGGTGAATATTGCTGTTGGAATTAGAGGATAATTAGCTTTTACTGGTACTCCTTCAAAAACTGTTTTTACAAAAGCTGAACCTTCTCTGATCGCAACAGGCGTTAAGTTAGCACGGTTCGTAACATCACCTACGGCAAAAATGGAGGGAATTTCTGTTTGACTGTACTCGTTAACTTTAACTTCACCTAATTTTCCAAGTTTTAAGCCAATTTCATCTAATCCCAATCCTTTAGTAAGTGGTTTTCTTCCAGTGGCGTGCAATACAACATCTACTATTATCTCTGCATCATTATTATCTCTTACTAAATAACCTTCATTTATTTTTTTAATACTTTTGACATCTGTATTCAGGTTAAGATTGATCCCCCGGTTAATCATCGAATTACTAACATGATTCGTAATTTCCTCATCAAAACCTCGAAGAATGGATGAACCGCGATAAAACTGCACTACATTTGCGCCCAATCCATTAAAAATACTAGAAAACTCACAAGAAATATAACCACCACCAACAACAAGAATTTTGTTAGGAAAAACTTTTAAATCAAATATTTCATTTGAACTAATTGAATAATTTGAACCTTCAAATTTTGGGATGTAAGGAGCGCCTCCAACAGCAACTAAAATATGCTTTGTTGAAAATTCCTCTCCACTACTTAATGAAATATTGTGTGCCCCTTCAACTCTTCCTTTTGCATTAAATATTTTAACACCCACTTTTAACAAATTTTTATGATAAATCTTTTCCAAACGAGCAATTTCCCCATTTTTGGCATTAACTAACTTTGGCCAATCGAACGAAATATTATTCACATCCCAACCAAAATTAAAAGAATCCTTAAACATTTCCGAATAAGAACTAGCATAAAAGTATAATTTTTTAGGTACACATCCTCTAATGACACAAGTACCACCCATTCGATACTCCTCACATAGGCCAACTTTAATACCTAATTCTGCTGCTAACCTGGCAGCTCTTACGCCACCCGATCCACCACCAATAACAAATAAATCATAATCAAATTTCATTTTTTATTCCCAAGATTGTCTTATTCAGCCTTTTCATTTCACTTAAATCAATAGCTTGAAACTTATTGGTTTTAAGTTGTTTACTGAATAAATGTATACCACCACTAGGCTTGCCTACAATTACTTTAGTACACAAATTTGTAAAAATACCATGTTCAATAACTCCTGTTATATTATTGATTTTTATTGATAATTCTTTTACATTGTTAATTTCATTTAATTTATAATCTATAATATTGTTACCTTCATCAGTAACAAAAATTTGTCCATTTTTCTGCCTAAATGTTCCTGAAATATCCTTAAACCCACATGTAAGAAACAAATTATCTAAAATATTTTTTGTAGAAGAAGCGCCAAATGGCACGACTTCAATTGGTAGAGGAAATTTGCCTAATTTTTTTACATACTTACCAGTATCAGCAATAACAATCATTTCTGAACTTGCAGATGCAACAATTTTTTCCTGCAATAAAGCTCCACCACCACCTTTTATTAAATTTAAATGATCATCAAATTCATCAGCTCCATCAATAGTTAAATCTAAACACTTGATCTCATCTAAACTAACAACCTTTACGCCAACAGCCTTTGCCAATGTTTTTGTAAAGTTTGACGTTGCTACCGTAGTGACTTTAATATCATATTTTTTAATAAAATCAGACAACAATACGACAAACCATGCAGCTGTTGAGCCAGTTCCAAGGCCAATTTTCATTCCATCTTTAATAAAATTTAATGAATATTTTGCCGAAGCGTACTTTGCTTTGTCACTATCATTGAAAGTAAAATCCATCTCAAACACTCCTACGCCAGATATAGCCATTTTGTTTCACCAGAGCGAGAGCAAATTTTAATTAATTTTGTTTTAAAAAAGTATTAATTCTTAAAAAAACCATAATTAGTCGTTTTCATTGCTTCGTGTCATCTAGTTTAAGTTAAACCATGCTGTTATCAAAAAGGATCAGAAATGTTTCAATCAGTACTGGATATATTCAAAATTGGGTTAGGACCATCCAGCTCCCACACTATTGGGCCTATGATAGCAGCCTCTAACTTTTTACGAAAAATAAAAAATAGTCACTTTTCACCATACTCTATTAAAGCTTCATTGCATGGTTCACTCGCTTTCACAGGTAAGGGCCATGCGACTGATAAAGCAATAATATTAGGATTATCAGATTTCAAATTAAACGAATATAATGAACAACATATTAATAAAATAGTGAATTCTGTTATCTCATTGGAAACAATCCAACCAAAAGGTATGAAAAAATTAAAATTTTCTCCAAAAACTGATATTATATTTGATTATGAAAAACAGTTAACTGGCCATCCAAATGGGATGCAATTTTTTGCCCTAGATGCCCAAAATGATGTGTTATTAACTGAAATTTACTATTCAGTTGGTGGTGGTGCCATTGTGACTGAACATGAGATAAATAACCCTCAAACAACCAAAGATACAAATGTTTATCCTTACCCTTTCAAAAATGCGTCTGAAATGCTCTCAATGGCAGCGGAGAGTGGTAAATCAATTTCTGAAATGAAATTACTAAATGAAAATATCTTTCTTTCATCCAAAATTTTGGAACAAAAATTATTTGAAATCGCTGAAACAATGAATGATGTCATTGATCGTGGGATCAGAAAAGAAGGCATTCTACCTGGTGGTTTGAACGTAAAGAGACGTGCAAAAAGTATTTATGACAGTCTTCAGAAAGAAAAAGGAAATAATTTACAAGCACCTCATATAATAAATGACTGGATTTCAGTGTACGCTATGGCTGTAAATGAAGAAAATGCAAATGGTGGGCAAGTAGTTACGGCTCCAACAAATGGTGCAGCTGGTGTGATACCTGCAACTCTGAGATATTATCTCGACTTTGTTCCCCAAGCGAAAAAATCAAAAATTCCAGATTTTCTACTAACTTGCGCAGCAATTGGGGGGATAATAAAGTATAACGCCTCCATTTCTGGCGCTGAATGTGGTTGCCAGGCCGAAGTAGGTTCGGCATCTGCAATGGCAGCGGCAGGATTATGTGAATTACTAGGGGGGTCTCCAAAGCAAGTGGAAAATGCAGCTGAAATAGCATTGGAACATCACCTCGGCATGACCTGTGATCCTATAAAAGGGTTAGTTCAAGTACCCTGTATAGAACGTAATGGACTGGGAGCTATTAAAGCGATTTCTGCAGCATCTTTATCTTTAAGAGGTGATGGTAATCATATTGTATCTTTAGACAGTTGCATCGAAACGATGCGACAAACTGGGAGAGATATGAATATGAAATATAAAGAAACAGCATTAGGTGGACTTGCAGTCAATGTTCCAAATTGTTAGGATATTATTTTAATTTGTTTAAAAAATAAGTAAATTGCCTATTTTTTAAACAAATTTAATAAATCTTTAAGAATTTTATCTAATATCAAAGAAAGTATTGGAAGATTACGGTCATTTGATGCTTTACGCGAAAGAGAAGGGAACTAACCATGAAGAAAATAGAAGCTATTATTAAGCCATTCAAATTAGATGAGGTTAAAGAAGCTCTTCAAGATATTGGAATTCAAGGACTTAGTGTAATAGAAGTAAAGGGATTTGGTCGACAGAAAGGGCATACTGAATTGTACCGCGGTGCAGAATATGTTGTGGACTTCCTACCTAAAATTAAAATCGAAGTAATACTATCAGACAACCAAGTCGAAGAAGCTATAAATGCAATTATTGAAGCAGCGAAGACTGACAAAATTGGAGATGGTAAGATTTTTGTGACAAATGTTGAGCAAGCCATAAGAATTCGAACTGGTGAAACTGGCGATGACGCGCTTTAGAAAATAACAGGTAATCGAGGAGTAAGAAATGACTGAAAACTCAAAAGTTGTAAAAATTATAAACGATGAAGGTATTGAATATGTAGATATCCGCTTCACTGACCCAAGAGGAAAGTTGCAACACGTTACAATAATGGCCGACCAAGTTGATGAAGACTTTTTAGAAGAAGGTTTTATGTTTGACGGGTCATCTATAGCGGGATGGAAATCAATTGATCAATCAGATATGAAATTAATGTTAGACAGTAATTCATGTTATATAGATCCATTCTACGCCGAAAAAACATTAGCGATTCACTGTTCTGTAGTGGAACCTGATACTGGTGAGCCGTATGATCGGGATCCAAGAGGCACTGCTCAAAAAGCTGAAGCATATCTGATTGCGTCAGGTATTGGCGATTTATCTTATTTCGGCCCTGAGGCAGAGTTCTTTCTTTTTGACGATGTTAGATTTTCAAATTCCATAAATAAGGTCTCTTATGAAGTAGACGCTGCTGATGCTTCTTGGAACACTGATGCGGATTATGAAATGGGAAATATGGGTCATAGGCCAACCTTAAAGGGTGGTTACTTCCCAGTAAACCCAACTGACGCAGGACAAGATATTCGGTCAGAAATGTTATCAACAATGAAACGCATGGGTATGAAGGTGGACAAGCATCACCATGAGGTTGGATCATGCCAACACGAATTAGGGCTTATTTTTGGAAGCCTAACCCATCAAGCAGATGAACTTCAAAAGTATAAATATGTGATACATAATGTAGCTCATGCTTATGGAAAATCTGCTACTTTTATGCCCAAGCCATTTGCAGGTGATAACGGCTCAGGGATGCATGTAAATATGTCGATCTGGAAAGACGGAAAGCCACTCTTCTCAGGAGATAAATATGCAGACTTATCACAAGATGCATTGTACTTTATTGGGGGAATACTTAAGCACGCAAAAGCCTTAAATGCATTCACCAATCCCGCTACAAATAGTTACAAAAGGTTAATACCTGGATTTGAAGCACCAGTTCTAAGAGCCTATTCTGCACGAAATAGATCAGGCTGTGTTAGAATCCCATGGACTGAGTCACCAAAAGCAAAACGAGTAGAGGCACGTTTTCCAGATCCTGCAGCAAATCCTTATCTTTGCTTTGCTGCTCTATTAATGGCAGGCCTCGATGGAATTAAAAGTAAAACAGATCCTGGAGAAGCGTCTGATAAAGATCTTTATGATCTTCCAGCAGAGGAGTTAACTGGTATTCCAACAGTATGTGGAAGCTTAAGAGAAGCGCTAGAAGAACTGCAAGCTAATATGGACTTTTTATTAGCAGGAGATGTTTTTACCAAGTCGCAAATAGACGGTTACGTAGAATTAAAAATGGAAGAAGTGGTTACATATGAACGCACCCCACATCCTGTTGAGTTCGGAATGTATTACAGCTGTTAGTTAAATTATTGTCCGTTAAGGAATAAGCTTAACGGACAATAATTCAATATAATATAGACGGACCAATCATACTTAACTCAAAATCTTTACTATTATAGCAGACTACATATTATGAAATTCAAAGTTCCCTTAGGTAAAACCTATAGGTGATTGGGTTGACCAAAGCCGTCAAATGTCGCTTAATGGACTATCACTGTCGGGTTACTGAAGAATTATGACGGTTATAATATTAAAAAAGCTGCATAAGAGGGAGAAATCTATGCAAAAATCAATTTTAAGCGCCGCAATTGTTGCCGGTGCACTAGCCATGTCTTCAGGAGCTAATGCTTCTGAATGTGGCGAAATAAGTATGGCCGATATGAATTGGCCTTCTGCCACATTAATGGCAAACGTTGACAAAATTATTTTAGAAGCAGGTTATGGCTGCGAAATCGAAATGGTTGGTGGCGCTACAACAACAACATTTGCTTCTATGGACAATAAAGGCGAACCAGATGTTGCTGCTGAACTTTGGATCAACGCTGTTAGAGAACCTTTATTTGCCGCAATGGATGAAGGAAGACTACACTCTGCACGTTCAGGGCCAATCACTGACCTAGGTGAAGGCTGGTGGTTACCACCATATACAGTTGCAGCTCATCCAGAGCTAAAAACAGTTCTAGATATTTTAGAACGTCCTGATCTGTTTCCAGACAAAGAAGACCCTTCAAGAGGCGCTTTCATCGGTTGCCCAGCAGGTTGGGGCTGTCAATTGTCAAACCAAAGTCTTTTCATTGCTTTTGGCATGGAAGCTAAAGGTTGGAACCTAATTGATCCAGGATCACAAGCTGGCTTAGATGGAACAATTATCAAAGCCAACGAAAGAGGTGAAAATTGGTTTGGTTACTACTGGGCGCCAACATCAATGATTGGTAAATACAATCTTCAAATGATGCCTTTTGGTGTGCCATTTGCAGGAGCTGAAAATTGGGATGGTTGTGTCGCAAAAGGCCCAGAAGCTTGTACTGATCCAAAACCATCATCTTGGACTCCATCTGAAGTACACACAGTTGTAACAGACAGATTCAAAAATGTTGCTGGACCAGCTATGGGTTACTTTGACAAACGTATTTGGCCTGGTGGTGTAATGGGCGCCATGCTTGTTTACATGGATTCAGAACAAGCTGATGGTCCAGATGCTGCTGCACACTTCATGGAAGCTCATGAAGACCTTTGGATGCAGTGGGTGCCAGCTGAAATAGCTGCTAAAGTAAAAGCTGCACTATAATATAAAATGTTATTTATTGCCCACCCATGATATCATAGGTGGGCAATTTTTTTTTCAAATATGGGGTGAATAATGAGTTTTTTTACCAAATTTCCAGCAATGGGCAGAACCGATCTACGTGACTTCAAAAAAGGCATAGACGGCAAGTTTAAAGAATTCTCAAGAGAATGGGGTGAGGGAATTGAAGCATTTTTTGATCCTCTATATTATTTTCTGAACTGGTTTGAAAAACTTCTTAATGCTACACCTTGGCCTATAATTATTCTCATAGTGGGTGCATTGGCCTACCTGGGATCTCGAAGTTGGAAGTTGTCCGTTGGGGCAATGGTGTCATTTTTACTTATTGGATATTTAGGCATGTGGAAAAACACCATGTCTACTGTGGCATTAATTTCAGTATCAACCCTTTTATGTATTGTTTTGGGTATTCCACTCGGAATCTGGATGTCTCGCTCAGATAGAGTTCAAAAAATAATAACTCCGATTTTAGACATCATGCAAACAATTCCAATTTTTGTCTACTTGTTACCAGTAGTTATGCTCCTAGGAATTGGAAAAATTCCGGGACTGATAGCTGTTTGCGTATACGCTATGCCCCCAATTATAAGGTTAACAAATTTAGGATTACGATTAGTTAACAAAGATGTTCTAGAGGCGGCTGATTCTTTTGGCGCTAATTACCGACAAAGATTATTTAGCGTTCAGTTTCCATTAGCTCTACCAAATATATTTGCTGGAGTGAACCAAACAATAATGATGGCCTTAGCTATGGTTGTTATAGCTTCCATGATTGGTGTGAAAGGCTTAGGAATGCCCGTTCTACAATCGATACAAAATCAGTATCTGGCTTTAGGATTAATGAATGGACTGGCAATAGTTGCATTAGCCATCATATTTGATCGCGTTAGCCAGCAATACGGAAAACGATTACAGCGTCATCGCGAAGGAGGCCATGATGCCTGATTTAAAGATACAAATCAAAAATCTATATAAGATTTTTGGGCGAAATGACAAAAAAATGATTAGCCACGTTGAAAGTGGAATGAGTAAAGCAGAGCTTCTGGAAACGCATGGACATGTTTTGGCTTTAAAAGATGTAAATATTGATGTGCCTGCAAAGGGTGTTCAGGTGATTATGGGACTTTCTGGTTCAGGAAAATCAACGTTAATTAGACACATAAATAGATTAATTGAACCTACTTCCGGTGAGATGTTAGTAGATGGAAACGATGTTTTATCTATGTCTGATAGTGATCTAGAGCATTTTCGACGGTTTCAAGCTTCAATGGTATTTCAAAATTTTGCACTTTTTCCCCATAAAACTATATTAGAAAATGGAATGTATGGGTTAAAAATACAAGGTGAAAAAGATAATCAGGCAAAACCAAAGACACAAAAATGGTTAGACCGAGTTGGACTTTCTGGGTTTGAAAATCATTACCCGGCGCAGTTATCTGGAGGCATGCAACAACGGGTTGGATTAGCTAGAGCTTTATCAACTGATGCAGATATTCTTTTAATGGATGAGGCTTTTTCAGCGCTTGACCCGCTTATTAGAACAGACATGCAGGATGTTTTGTTGGACTTACAAAAAGAGCTTCATAAAACAGTAATTTTCATTACGCATGACCTGGATGAAGCACTTAGAATTGGTGACAACATCACAATCCTTAGAGATGGCGAGGTAATCCAGCAAGGTAACCCTCAAGAAATTATATTGAACCCAGCAGATGAATATGTTTCTGACTTTATTCAAGATATAAATCGTCCCAGGGTTCTACAAATTGGTTCAATCGCAGATCCAAAAGGAAAATCAGAAGGACCATCAATGGATGCAGAAACAGTTGTTGAAGACGCGTTGCAAAAAATTATTTTGTCAAAAGCGAATGGTATTAATGTCGTGAAAGATGGGAAAAATATTGGTGCAGCTTCGTTAGAGCAACTTATACATGCAATTGCCAGGCCTACTGGTGAGAAAAAAGGGATTGAAAGCTACAGGTAAGAACTAAAGTTATAGTTAAGCGACCCCATAAGCAGACATTAACTCGTCCACGTTTAATTGCTCACGCTGCACTTTATTAAGGCTTTCCATCGGAACAATGGTATTATGGATGCAAAATATAACTGCTTTTGAAACAGGCATTCTTATAAGCGTTTGAAATTCTGACCTTAACCATAACTTGCTTGCATTTGATACCATTCTTCGCGCACTCATCGTTCTTGGTTGATGCAAATTGGGATCAGAATAAATTAATGAATTAACTCGGAACATAGGATTATTGACACGTATAGCATCAAATAGCCTTTGAACTCTTTTCGCAATTTGCGCATCATAACTTGGGACAGGTTCATGAATTTTTATTAATTGCCTTCCTATTTTTTCATCTAATGACCAACTTGATGGAAAACACAAACATGCGGCAGATAATTTATGCTCTGGTCCGTCTTCTTCCATGATACAAAGATCATGTTGCGTTAAACGGCCTGCCTCTATTAACGGATGATCTTCACCAAGTATTACCTCAACTCCATCTGGACGGATTATTCCATTAGATGTTTTTTGATAGTCACACAAAACAAGATGTTTAACCATAAGATCTAAAAGCTCTTCACAAGCTGCTTCTGATCCGGCAAGAGATCGAAAAACCACGTCCCTCTTAGAAGAAATTAAATAATCACGGTATGCCATTTGCTTCGCAAAGACATCATCTGAAAAAAGCCAATCAACTGGATTTAATGGGTTAAGTCCCGGTAGTCGAGAAAGTTTAGGCTCCATCCATGCCGCAATCTTAATATTTTTTTGACAAATTTCTTGAAAAATTTTCATTTATTACTCTTAAAAAGCGACATTAATTGACGTATTCAGAATTGTTTATTTATACAAATGATAGAATAATGAATTTAAACAATAAGTGAAGAGCAATGAATAAATCATTTTCGGAAATACGGAAAATTGACCCAACAAAAGGTCAGTTCTTGGCTGATGGAACGTTAAATAATAATAATAGAATTGAAATTGGCCCTACTCGTTTGGCATTTAACGAATGGGAAGATGCCAACTTAGAATTACCAAATTTAATAAAAATGCGAGAGTATCGCCATAAGAGATTAACAGATCATATTGTTTCTCGAAATTTAGGCGGTTTATTAATGTTTGATCCGTTAAATATTCGATACGCAACTGATACCACAAATATGCAATTATGGAACACACACAATCCATTTAGGGCGGTCCTGTTATGTGCTGATGGTTATATGGTTATTTGGGATTATAAAAATGCTCCATTTTTGACAGACTTTAATCCATTGGTTAAAGAGAGTCGTTCTGGGGCGTCTATGTTTTATTTTGCAGGTGGTGATAAAATAGAGAATGATGCAAAAAGTTTTGCAAACCAAGTATTAGCCTTAGTTAACGCACATGGTGACAGCAATCTTAGACTAGCCGTTGATAAAATAATGATCCAAGGGCTTAGAGCGCTCGAAAAAATTGGTTTTGAAATTTTAGAAGGTGAAGAAGTTACTGAGAAATCTCGATCTATAAAAGGACCCGATGAAATTCTTGCAATGCGTTGCGCTCATCATGCCTGTGAGACAGCAGTATCTAAGATGGAAATTGCTGCTAGAGAGGGTGTCCCTAATGGGGATTTATCAGAGAATGATATTTGGGCTGTTTTACATGCTGAAAATATAAAACGTGGTGGAGAATGGATTGAGACAAGACTATTAGCATCTGGACCAAGAACTAATCCATGGTTTCAAGAATGTGGGCCTAGGATAGTACAAAATAATGAAATTATTGCTTTTGATACAGATCTAATTGGTTCATATGGTATTTGCATTGATATCAGCAGAACATGGTGGATTGGTGATAAAAAACCAGAGCAAGCAATGATAGATGCAATGAAGCATGGTATAGAACACATAGAGATAAATATGAATTTGTTAGCACCTGGGGTGAGCTTTAGAGATCTTACACATCAAGGGCACCATTTAGATAAAAAATATCAAAAATTAAAATATGGCTGTAAAATGCATGGTGTAGGTCTTTGCGACGAGTGGCCACTGATAGCGTACCCAGATAAATTTGTCGAAGGCGCATTTGATTATGTTTTAGAACCAGGAATGGTCTTATGTGTAGAAGCTTTAGTTTCTCCAGAGGGTGGTGACTTTTCAATTAAATTAGAAGATCAAGTCTTAATAACAGATGACGGGTTTGAAAACTTAACATCTTATCCTTTTGATAAAATATTGTGTAATTGAGAAAAATCAGATGGTGGAAGTTAATAACTTTTTTTAATAATATTAATATATCTTGAACTTAAAAATACACTCGCCAAAGTAAGCCCAATTACTAGGCCGAACCAAATTCCCTTCCCTCCCCAATTAAAAACAAAGCCGAACAAATAACTACAAGGAATGCCAACCCCCCAATAGCAAATTGTTGTAATTACCATTGGAATTGCTGTATCTTTCAAACCTCTTAATAGACCCAGAACAACAACTTGCAAGCCGTCCGCAATTTGAAAAATCGCGGCAATCGCTAATAAAGGTACACCAATAAGAATTATTGAAGGAGTATCCACATGAGAGGGAGATAAGAAAAGCATTAATAGAGACTTTGGCACAGATAAAAAGGTAAAAGCTACAATTAAAACTGCTCCTATAGTTAAAATAATTACCGAAATAGAAGCAAGCTTTAAACCAGAATTATCTTCCCGGCCCACAGCCCTACCTACCCTTACTGTTCCAGCATTAGCTAAACCTAAATAGATCATAAAAGTGATACCTGAAATTTGGATTGCGATTCCATGGGCCGCTAAAGCATTAGTTCCGAGCCAACCCATCATCACAGCAGTTGCTGAAAATAAACCACTTTCTGCCAACATTGTTATTCCAACTGGTAATCCTAATTTAAAAACTTCTTTAAAAGCCTCAATATCTATTCGCCAAATATTATTAAAAATCAAATATGAAGAGTATTCATCTTTAAATAAACAAAAGTATAAAAGAATTAGTATTGAAAGAATAGTTGTTACCAAAGTAGCTATTGCTGCACCAGTTAAGCCCAATTCTGGCATCCCAAAATTACCAAAAATCAAAGTATAATTCAAAACGATATTGACCAGTCCACCAATAATCAATGATAGTAAAACAACATTTGGACGCTCCAAAGCTGAAAAAAAACTCTTCAGAACCATTATTAATAAACCAGGCACTATACTCCAGCCAGCAATACGTAAGTAAGTTTGGGCACTTTTAGCTAAATGCTCTTCTTGTCCTAAAATTAAAAATACATTTTCAGAAAATAATAAAATAGGAATAAAGAATATCGAATATATGATTGAGATCCACAATCCCATTCGAACACTTCTACGAACACTGGTTTTATCATCAATAGCTGCCGCGCTCGCTACCATAGGCATTACCGTAATCGCAAAACCCGACCCGACAATAAGAATAATAAAAAACAACGAATGAGCCAAAACTGATGCAGCTAATTCATCCACACCGTACCATCCCAACATGATAGTATCAGTTAGGCCTGGCACCATTTGCATTAAATGACTACCAATCAATGGTAACCCCAAAGATAACGTAGCTTTAAAATGCAATTTATAAGACTTTTTTAACACATTTAACATAACCTGCCTTAGTAAACTAATCCCATCTAAACAAGCATTAGTTTCTTAATTGCTAATTCCAAATAATCAAAATAATATTAATTAATGCACTCAAAATTTATCAAAATAAATAATAATCAATATTTTGTCCGAACGTGGGGGAAACCTGACAATCCGAAAATATTATTATTACATGGGTTTCCAGAATATTCAGGCGCCTGGAACACGTTAGCAAATCATCTTAAAGACAGATTTTATTTAATTGCACCAGATCAAAGAG
>Ga0209383_1000241_pt1 | contig 39842 bp, 46 predicted proteins | sample CoawatmetaG02DNA_FD_187510 | JGI IMG/M metagenome (GOLD analysis project Ga0209383, IMG submission 187510) | Marine microbial communities from the West Antarctic Peninsula - Coastal water metaG029-DNA (SPAdes) (version 2) | ecosystem: Environmental > Aquatic > Marine > Coastal ... | reverse complement strand
CTGTAGAAAATTTTTTTTTCTTTAGTCAGAATAAAAATATTATTAATATCTTAATGGCATTACTAAAAAACAATGAGATATTTTTGTTTTTTGTTCTCTTTATTGGAACTGTCTTAATTCCCTTTAGTAAATTAATATTTTCAGTATTAGTTAATTTTGGTAAATCAAATAACTTGACAAGAAAACTACTTTATTTTTGTACAAAGTGGTCCATGCTAGACTTATTGCTTATAGCTATTGCTGTTACAGTTTTTAAATTATCTTATTTTACTGAAATGTCTGTTGAAATTGGAAGTTACTTTTTATGTGTGTTCGTAATTCTTTCAATAATATTTGAAGAAACTAGTTATTAGTTAATTATTTTTTGAGCAAGTTCTATCCAATTATCTTGGCATATTTTTTTCATTAGCTCTTGATTATATCCATGGGATTGCATCAGTGAACGTATCTTACTTAAATCAACAACATCTTTAATTTGATTAGGCATAAGAGCTCCATCAAAATCCGAACCAAAGCCAACTCTATTTTCCCCTAAACGCTCTATCAAATAGTCAAAATGTTTAATTATTAATTCTAGGTCTGTATCAGCTAACATTTTACCATCGGGCCTTAAGAATGCGGGTGCAAAGTTTACTCCAACCATTCCGTCTGTATCTTTAATAGCATCTAATTGTTTATCGGTAAGATTTCTTGAATGTGGACAAATGGTATGTGCATTACTATGTGTGGCAACTAATGGCGAAGATGATATTTTAGCAGTATCCCAAAATCCTTTTTCATTGAGATGAGATAGGTCAATAATAATTCCCATTCTATTACAATGACGAATTAATTCCTTACCTAAATCGGTTAATCCTTCCCCCGTATCTGGGGAGCTCGGGAATTTAAAAGGCACTCCATGACCGAATATAGTCGGTCTGCTCCATACAGGTCCGATTGACCTTAAACCTAAATTAAACAATAATTCTAAATTATTAAAATTCTTATCTATGCACTCAGCACCTTCTATATGCATAATGACTGCTATTTGATTATTAGAAATTGCGTTAGTTAAATCGTTTGATGATTTACAAATTTTAATTTTACCAATGGATTTCTTTTCTATCGAAGTCAATAGCGCAGCTTTTTCTAATGCTATAGGTAGAGCAATATCAGTGGCAATTTCTTTCGGAAGAGGTAATTCATAGCTATTATTTTTCATGTCATCATAACGAATTGGAGTGTCAGCTGAAACAATGTTCTCTTCTTGACTGGGTATATAAATCGCAAAAAAACCTCCGCTAAATCCCGCTTTAACTATTCTTGGTAAATCTAAATGACCTTCATTATCTCCATTAATGAAATCCAACTCAGCGTTCTTTTTATTCTTTAAATAAAGTCTAAATAAAACATCATTATGACCGTCAAATATTTTATGAATATTTTCCATGATTTATTGATTTTGCCGATTTATTATTAATATCCAACCTCATAATTGTTTTATATATAACTGAATAGAGTTGAAAAAAAAGTAATATTGGGTAAATCTAATAATCAATGGAACCCTCTTCATTACTATCCATTGCACTAGCAGCTTTTGTATTTGGAATAAGTCCTGGTCCAGGCACATTAGCCGCTCTTTCCGTCTCTACTACGTATGGATTTAGATCGGGCTTAATATTAAGTGCTGGGGAATGCTTTGGGGATGTAATGTATTTATCCATAGCAATTCTCTCATTGGGGTACTTAGCGGAATATTTAGAACCTGTGATGCAACTAGTAAGATGGTTTGGGGCTGGTTATTTAGTTTACCTCGGAATATCTCAGTTTAAATTGAAAACTATGACTATTGAGTCCACCAATCTAAAAGAAAAAGTTTTAAAGCAATTCTTTTTAGGTTTCTTGATTGGGGGCACTAACCCTAAAGTAATTGTATTCTATCTTTCTTTTATCCCTTTATTTGTAGATCTTAAATCCCTTAATATCCTAAGTGGTCTTGAGTTAGTGGTGACTATTTATTTTAGTGTTTTTTTTAGCTTGGTTGTTGTTTGTTTGGCGGGAAAAAAAATTAAAAGCTTTATTGTTAATCCTGTTTATTCAAAAAGACTCAATAGAATTACTGGTTCCATTATGATTAGTGTGGGATCAATTCTAGCTTTTACTTAATGAATAAAACTTAACGGTCTCTTAAAGAGACGTCAGTCGTCTCAAAATAGCAAAAGTCATTTAAATATTTTTTTATATATTAGATTCAAAGAAAGGTAATACATGAAAAATATTTACACATTCACAGCAAGATCAATGAATTTTTGGTTAAATTTATTTACACCAAAGAATGAAGGTATAATTAACTTTTGTAAAGTTGAATACGGAAACGACTGGCAGTGGGCTTACTCTCACTTTCAAAAAAATAAAACACTTCCAAAATTTAAGGAGGCAGCATAATGGTGCCTATTTTTAAATATTTGAAAAATATTTTATCCTCTAAAAGAATAGATAATAGCTGGGAAGAGAAATATCTCGCTAAATCTGTTGATCTTTACGATCTAGAGAGAAGACAAAGAGAAATAGACAATAAATTTGGCTCTAGCCGTAAATTTTAGAATAGTTAAATTAAATTTTTCTTAACTTTATTCACTCTAGCTATATGCAGTGTTACAGAAAATACTGCATATTAAGAGACTTGGGTTTTGACCCTAAATTAATTACTCATAAAAATTATTATGAAATTCAATGGATTGCTAAGTAAGTATCCAAATCTCTACGCCAACAAATAGAAATAATCCTGTAAATATTAAGTTTATAATACTTTTAGGCTTATTTAAATAATTTGAAAAATTGCCAATCGTAAAAATATAACCCATAAAACTATAGCTTAGAGCTGATAAAAAATAAGTCCCTATAGAAAATATAACTGCTTCGTTTAAAGCTAATGGATTTTGAAATTTTAATAAACCTAACGCTGACCAAAAAGCAAAGGCTTTTGGATTAGTCATAGTTGTAATTAAACCTTTAAAGAAATATTCAAAATTATTTAAATAGCTAGTGCTTTTAATAAAATCCTGATTTGAGAATAAGTACTGCCTCATTGATTGATAGGCTAAATAAAACATATAAATAGATGCACTAATTTTAAGAAAAATAAATCCCACACCTAGATTTTGCGCTATAAGAAGCGAAATACCAGTTGTTGCAACAAAACACCAAAAGGCAGATCCTATAGCTATGCCTAAAGATGCAATACAAACAAGTTTTAGATTTCCTTTAATTCCAATAGAGGCAGCCAGAAAAGTATTGGGGCCTGGCAACCAAACAGCAAGACAAAAAATTCCCCATGCAGATAGAAAATTCAACCACATATCAAATAAAAATTAATGATTAAGAATTTGACTAAGAAATAATTTAGTTCTGTCACTTTTAGGATTTGTAAAAAATTCTGTAGGGCTTGCTTGTTCGACTATTCTTCCCTCATCCATAAAAATCATTTGATCAGCAACTGTTTTTGCAAAACCCATTTCATGAGTCACAACCAACATGGTCATTCCTTCATTTGCTAATTGGACCATTACATCAAGAACTTCCTTGATCATTTCAGGATCAAGAGCAGAGGTCGGTTCATCAAATAACATTATTTGTGGATTCATCGCCAAAGATCTTGCAATGGCAACTCGCTGTTGTTGGCCACCAGAAAGTTGTCCTGGAAATTTTAATGCTTGTTCTGGAATTTTAACTTTTTCTAAATATCTCATAGCTAGCTCTTCTGCTTCTTTTTTTGGAGTTTTTTTAACCCAAATTGGAGCTAATGAAATATTATCTAAAACGGATAAATGTGGAAATAGATTAAATTGTTGAAAAACCATTCCTACATCTTTTCTGATAATATCAATATTTTTTAAGTCGTTTGTAAGCTCAGTTCCATTAACCGTAATGTTTCCTTTTTGATGGGCTTCAAGTCTATTAATACACCTGATCATTGTTGATTTTCCAGAACCTGATGGACCGCAAATTACAATTTTTTCACCCTTAGTAACTGATAAGTCTACGTCTTTTAATACATGGAAGTCGTCATACCACTTATTAACTTTCTCTAATGATATAACTGTGTTGCTGTCCATTTTTTAAATACTATTGTCTGTCTTTAATTTTTTTTCTAAATATAAACTATACCTAGACATACTGAAACATAAAATAAAAAATATTATAGCAACAAAAGCATAGACCTCGTGGGACAGCTTCATCCAATTCATATCTGCCAGTGCTGCTCTTCCTATTCCCAATAGATCAAAAAGACCAACTATAAGAACTAAAGAAGTATCTTTAATAACTCCTATTGCACTATTAACAATAGCGGGTATTGAAATTCTGAGAGCTTGTGGCAAGACTATTTGTATTGTTGATTGCCAATAACTTAAACCTAAAGCTCTTGCCGCCTCTAACTGACCATTGGGTATAGCCTGCAGCCCTCCCCTAATTGCTTCTGCCATATAGGCCGCAGCAAAAAAAGTCATAGCCACTAAGCCTCTCAATAGGTTATCGACATTAAAACCATCAGGAAGAAATAAAGGAAGCATAATGTTTCCAAAAAACAATATTGTAATTAAAGGTACTCCCCTAATACACTCAATAAAAATTACAGAAATGGATTTTATTACTGGCATTTTTGACCTTCTTCCAAGAGCTAAAAGAATACTAAAAGGAAAAGCTACAATAATTCCAGTGAGTCCAAGAAAAAGGGTCACTAGGAGCCCTCCCCATTTAGAAGTTGATATTTCTGTTAATCCGGGCCCACCATATAAAAGATAGTAAGCAATAAAAGGAAAAATAAAAGTAAAGTAAATTAATTGCTTTCTAAATAATACTTTATCAAAAAATAATGGGAGTAAAGCTAAAGGGGTCAATGCAAAAACAATATTCACTCTCCAAACTTCTGCTACTGGATAAAAGCCATACATGAATTGATTCCATCTCACAATAACTATAGCCCAACAAGCCCCATACTCTCCGGGAAACATTACTCTTGAACAGAATGTACGGTCGATAATCTTATCGCCTTGGAAATTATAAGCGAAATCAGCACTAAAAAATAGCCAATCGAGTCCGGCTGGAATAATTTTGAGCACAATATATAAACAAAAAATAGTTATTAATGCGCTTCCCCAAGATGAAAATAAATTTTTATGTAGCCAATTTTTAGTTACTATTAAATTGCTCGTATTGAGTAATCTGATTAACATTATGTGTTACCTTTAAATTGAACAGATTTATTATACAAATTCATAAAAAATGAAATTGTTAAACTTATCGTTAAATAGGTAGCCATTACCATTGCCATAATTTCTATTGCTTGGCCTGTTTGATTAAGAGAAATTCCTCCAAAGCCATGGACTAAATCGGCATAACCGATCGCTATACCAAGAGATGAATTTTTAGTTAGATTTAAATATTGGTTCGTCAATGGAGGAATGATGACTCTTAGCGCTTGAGGTATAACCACTAACTTCATAACAATATTTTTTTTTAAGCCTAAAGCTAAAGCGGCTTCTCTTTGGCCTTTTGAAACGGATACAATGCCAGACCTAACAATTTCTGCAATATAAGATCCTGTATAAACCCCTAACCCAATAAGCATAGCAATAAACTCAGGTCTAATAACCATCCCACCTTTAAAATTAAATCCTTTAAGAGTAGGGTGATCCCAGAGTATTGGCATTCCTTGAAAGATAAAAACCATAGTAGGTAAGAATATAATAACTCCAGAATTAATTAAGAATACTGGTAACTGGATGCCACTAATTTCTTGTTTTCTTTTTGCATAAGTATTAAGAAAAATAGCAAAAATGATTGAGGTAATGACTGATGCAAAAACTAGACCCATACCTTCTTGAAAGATGGGAGCTGGAGAATAAATACCTCTATTTGACAGAAAAAAATATTTTAGAAACATTGCTGCCTCTTTAATTTTTGGTAACCCTAACAAAACAGTATACCAAAATATAATATGCAAAAGAATTGGAACGTTTCTTGTAGCTTCCACATAAGCGTAAGCAAAGTTTCTAAATAACCAATTTGTAGATAGTCTGATAATGCCGATTGTAAAGCCTATAATAGTAGCTACAAAACATCCAGCAACTGCAATTGTTAAGGTATTAATAAGACCAACAAAATAAGCTTTGAGATGAGTATCTTCAGCAGTGTAGGGGATTAGTGACAAACTAATATCATATCCGGCTGGGTTTTTTAAAAATTCAAAACCTGTATCTATTCCTCTTTTATCTAAATTATATGTAGTTGTTTGAATTAGAAAATAAATTCCTAAGGCAATAACGCCTAAAACTAAAGTCTGTATAACAATAGATCTTACCTTCTCGTCAAAAAATATAATTCTAAGTGCTTGAAAAGTCATGGGGTTTTTTAATATTAATAGTGTGTTGGGCTAAAAGCCCAACACAAAATAAAAATAATTTATGATCTATCTAAATGGAGGTGCATAAATTAATCCACCTTCAGTCCACATAGAGTTTACACCACGAGCAATTGCCATAGGTGTTCCCATACCAATATTTCTCTCGAAGCTTTCACCGTAGTTACCAACCTGTTTGATAATTTGATATGCGAAATCATTATTTACACCAAGCATAGCGCCATAAGCACCTTCTTTACCTAAAAGTCTTAGGATGCCGGGATTATCTGAACCTAAAAATGAATCAACATTCGCAGATGTGATACCCATTTCTTCAGCAATAATCATTGCATTTAATGACCAACGAACAACGTCTGCCCATTTACTATCACCATGTCTAACGGATGGGCCTAAAGGCTCTTTAGAAATGATTTCTGGAAGAACAACGTAATCATCGGGGTTTGGATAAGTAGATCTTTGAGCGTATAAACCTGATTGGTCAGTTGTGTAAACATCACATCTACCAGCTAGGAATGCAGCATCAGCTTCATCATTAGTTTCAACTGGAATTGCTTCATATGACATTTTATTCATTCTGAAGAAGTCAGCTAAGTTCAATTCAGTAGTTGTACCAACTTGAATACAAACTGAAGCGCCATCTAATTCCATAGCACTTGTTACTCCAAGAGAAGCAGGTACTAAGAAGCCTTGTCCATCATAATAGTTAACACCAACAAACTCTAGACCTAGATCAACATCTCTAGAAAAAGTCCAAGTGGTATTTCTAGCTAGCATATCAATTTCTCCAGATTGAAGAATTGTGAATCTAGCTTTTGAAGTAGTTGGAACAACTTCCATTGCTTCAGCGTCGCCAAATACTGCCGCAGCTACTGCGCGACAAACATCAACGTCAACGCCTCTCCAAACACCTGAATCGTCAGGAGCAGCAAAGCCCACTAGACCAGTATTTGAACCACATTTTAGTAAACCTCTAGCTTTCACATCATTTAATGTGTCTGCAAACGAAGTAGAGGTAAATAGCACAATTGTTAGCGCCATAATTAAAGACTTAATATGTCTCATAAGTAACGTCCTCCTGTTAATAATAGAATGAGAACACTAGCATAATTATAGTCGTATTAAACAAATTAAAGATTTTACAAAACATTGAAAATTATGAATTTTAGATTCATATACACATTTTTTTTTTCTTATATTAAGATTTTGATCAAAAAAAAATTTCATGCGACAGTTGGGCTTGATAATTATGTCGAAATTTAACTAAAACTGGCATTAAATAGGCTACAAAAAATTAGAACTGTGGTATATTGTATACCACAAATTAACTGTTTGAGAGGATTATAACAGATGTCAGAAGTAAAATCAGATATAGCAATAGCAAGAGCCGCAAAAAAAATTCACATTAGAGAAGTAGCTGCAAAAATTAATATTCCGGAGGACAATTTAATTCAATATGGCCATGATGCAGCTAAAATCGATTTCCCTTTTATAGAAAAATCTAAATCAAACGAAAATGGTAAACTTATATTAGTAACAGCTATATCACCCACTCCAGCAGGAGAAGGAAAAACTACTACATCAGTAGGTCTTAGTGACGGCTTAAATAAAATTGGAAAAAAATCTATTGTTGCATTAAGAGAACCAAGTTTAGGTCCTTGTTTTGGAATGAAGGGTGGAGCTGCTGGCGGTGGTTACGCTCAAGTTGTCCCTATGGAAGAAATTAATTTACATTTTACAGGTGACTTTCATGCCATTACTTCTGCTCATAACCTATTATCTTCATTAATCGATAATCATATTTATTGGGGTAACGAATTAGAGATTGATCAAAGACGTATTACTTGGGGTCGTGTAGTTGATCTAGGTGACAGATCACTTAGAAAAGTTAATGTAAACTTAGGTGGAATTTCAAATGGTTTTCCTAGAGAGGATAAGTTTGACATTACTGTTGCCAGTGAAATTATGGCCATCTTCTGTCTTGCTACAGACATTAAAGATCTTCAGAAAAGAATTGGGGATATAATTATTGCATATAAAAGAGATAAGACTGCTATTTATGCAAGAGATGTGAAAGCAGATGGCCCTATGACAGTTCTTTTAAAAAGTGCCCTTATGCCTAACCTAGTTCAAACTCTAGAAAATAATCCTGCTATTATTCACGGTGGTCCATTTGCTAATATTGCCCATGGTTGTAATACTGTTATTGCTACTACAACAGCATTAAAACTTGCTGACTATGTTGTGACAGAAGCTGGTTTTGGCGCTGATCTAGGTGCTGAAAAATTTCTAGACATTAAATGTCGTAAGGCTGGACTTGTTCCAAATGCTGTAGTTATAGTAGCAACAGTTAGGGCTCTTAAATCACATGGTGGAGTGGCAAAAGCAGATTTAAATAAAGAAAATGTTAAAGCTGTTCATGATGGTTTTGCAAATTTAGAGCAACATATTGAAAATATCAAATCTTTTGGACTTCAACCAATTGTAGCTATCAACCACTTTACATTAGATAGTGAAGCAGAAGGTAAAGTCATAACTGATGGATGTGAAAAACTTGGAGTTAAAGCTGTTATGTGTTCTCATTGGGCTAATGGGAGTGAAGGAACTAAAGAATTAGCTGAAGAGGTTGTTAAAATTGCAGAAGCAAGTGATATATCTAAATTTCATTATCAATATGAAGATGATATTCCTTTACTGGAAAAAATTAGAGCTGTTGCTAAAAATATTTATCGTGCTGATGATATCAGTGTTGATAAAAAAGTAATTGATCAATTAAAAAACTTTGAAGATGAAGGTTATGGAAAATTACCAATATGCATTGCTAAAACTCAATATAGTTTTTCAACTAATCCTGTTTTAAGAGGCGCCCCTCGAGGATTTACTGTTCCTGTCAGAGAGGTTAAATTATCTGCTGGAGCCGGCTTTATTGTTGTCATTACGGGCGATATTATGACCATGCCAGGACTACCTAGAGTACCTAGCGCTAATAGTATAATGCTTGATGATGATGGTTTAATTCAAGGTCTTTTTTAAAGTAATAATACATTTTTATAATTCTAACATTAAGGTATAGTTAAATTATAATGTATTCAAAAACTACTGGTAGAGTTACTGTAACAGTTAAGCCTTATTTTCTAGATGAGCAATCATCTCCTAATGATAATCATTACGTGTGGGCATATAAAGTAAATATCGACAATAGAGGCACTGACATACTTCAGTTACAACACAGAACTTGGATAATTATCGACGGGAATGCAAGGGTAGTTCAGGTGCAAGGAGAAGGTGTTGTGGGTGAAACACCCATAATTAAACCTGGAGAAACTTTTGAATACACAAGTGGCACGCCTTTAAAAACAACTAGTGGAATAATGCAGGGTTACTATTCCATGATTGGTTCTAAAGGCAAAAATCTCAAAATTGATATCCCTACTTTTTCTTTGGATAGCCCTTATGAAAAAAATAAAATTCATTAATTTAATAAATAATTAGTATGTTTGATTTCAAACCCATATCTTTGGTGCTCGGTTTTTTAATATGTGCAACAGGATTTTTCCTTACAGTCCCCTTAATTACAGAAATAATTTATAAAACGGATCAATGGCAAATATACGCTATTCCTTTAATTATTTATTTAATTATTGGAGGCTCATTAATAATAATGAATAAAGACACTGAAATGAAATTAAATCTTAAAGGCGCTTTTTTTTTAACTGGTTTCTGTTGGGTAGTTATGGCTCTTATTTGCACAATACCTTTCATGTACGCAAAAACAAATTTAAATTTCTTTGATGCTTTTTTTGAGTCAATGAGCGGTATAACTACAACAGGCTCAACAACAATAAATAATTTAGAAATCCAACCTAAAGGTATTTTAATTTGGAGAGCACTTCTTCAGTGGTTAGGGGGGATTGGTATTATTGTTTTAGCTATATCCGTTCTACCTTTTTTAAAAGTTGGAGGAATGCAACTTTTCCATATGGAAGGAGATGATCCTTACGAGAAATTTCTTCCGAGAATATCATTAGTTGTAAAAAAAATATTTTTGATATACTTGGGGTTAACATTCATTTGTTTTATAAGTTATTACTTTTGCGGTATGAGTATATTCGATTCTTTAGCTCACAGTTTTAGCACTATTTCAACAGGAGGATTTTCAACTCACAGTAACTCTTTTGCATTTTTTAAAAATGATAAAATATTATTAGTAACAATAATATTTATGCTTATTGGGAGTTTTCCTTTTATTATATTGGCTCAAGTATCTTTCAAGAAACCATTTATACTTTTTCAAGATCAACAAATTAAATTATTTATAATAATTATAGTATGTTTAATTACATCGCTTTACTTATTAGTTGGTGATCAAATTGGTAATTCAATTTATCAAAAATTAATAATAATATCTTTTAATTCAATATCAATAATTACTGGGACAGGTTTTGTGAGTGATAATTTTGAAAAATGGGGTAATTACTCTTCAATTTTATTTTTATTTGTAATGTTTATAGGTGGCTGTGCCGGTTCTACTACAGGAGGATTGAAAATATTTAGATTTCAAATTTTATTCCTGTCAGTAAAAAACCATTTGAAGAAATTAATAAAGCCTCACGGCGTTTTTGCATCAAAATTTAATGGAAATAATGTTTCTGAAGCTACTTTTGACTCTGTAACTAGTTTCTTTTTTGTTTATATATTAGGTTTTATTATTATTGCTTTTTTATTATCTTTTAGCGGATTAGATTTAGTTACATGTTTATCTGCTGCTGCTACTTCAATTTCAAATGTTGGTCCAGGATTAGGGGAAATGATTGGCCCAGAAGGAAATTTTAGTCAATTATCAAGTTATTCAAAGGTAATACTAGCACTAGGAATGTTATTTGGGAGATTAGAAATACTTACTCTTTTAATATTACTGTCTCCTTTTTATTGGAAAAATTAATTGATTTCATTTGATAATTTTAAGCTAAAATTATTAATTAATCTTTTAATAATATTTTCTACTTCAATAGCCTTATCGTTTAGTGAAAATGATCCTGTTAATTCTCCGAATTCACTTCCATTTAAATAAATTATTTTTTCATTATTAAGAGCCGTTTTTGAAATTTTAAATTCTAGATTTAAAATAACTTCAATTTTTACTCCATTTTGAACTATTGACTCATATGAGGAAATTTTTGTAATTTCAACATTTAAAATTCCATCAAAACCGTTAACTTTAATATCATTCTCGTACCAACTATTTATGTATTTTTTAATTAAATCAGAATAGATACCTTGTGCGTTTTCAGTAAAAATAATATTTTTTTGAACAACATTAAAAAAAATTTCTTTATTAATAGACTGATACTTATCAATATTTGAAGGTAATTCTTTTTGACATCCCATAAAGATAAATAGTAAAAAAATAGTTAAATATTTAACCATTTTAATATACCTTTTTGAGATATTAATCTATTTTTAGCCTGTTTCATCACAATAGATTTAGAACTTTTTAAAACTTCATCTGTAACTTCGGAGCCTATGTTAGCAGGAAGGCAATGCATAAAAATACAACTATCCTTAGTTAGAGACATGAGCTTTCTATTAACTTGATATTTTTTTAGCTGCATTTCTTTTTCATCTGACTTATCATTCATAGAAGTAAAAACATCTGTCATAATACAATCAGAATTTTTAATTTTCTCAGCAATAATATCATAATAAATTTTTACATTATCTGATTGGGGAAAGTTTAAAATATTTTCTCGATGAATTTTTTTATCAGTAAATATATTAAGTGAAATTTCTGGAAAAATTTTTGCAGCCTCTATAAAACTATATAAAACATTATTTATATCTCCAAACCAGCTAATAGTAATATTATTAAGCGTTGAGAAATGATTCTTTAATGTAAATAAATCAGAAATTATCTGACACGGATGAGATAAGTCTGACAATGCATTAATTATTGGCTTTTGAAATGCTTTGGAGGCTTCAATTAATCTAATATGACTTGTTGTTCTAAAAATAATAGCATCAAGATAACAACCAAATATTTTAAATGTATCTTCAAATGATTCTGTTCTCTGCAAATTTAATTCTTCAAATTTAATGTCAATTGGATTTCCATTTAACTGACTGATGCCCACTTGAAATGAAAGTCTTGTCCTTGTTGAATATTTCTCAAATATTAAGCCAATATTTTTATTTTTAAGATCGTTAGAACTTGTTTCGCCTAATTTATCAGCATAATCTAATATTTGATCCATATCCTTTCTAGTTAAATCTGAAATATTAAGTAAGTTTTTGAAAGGCATTTGATTATTATATTATCAGTATTATATATAAAGTTTGATAAAAAAAGGCCGCATAAAGCGGCCTTTTTAAATGAGTTATTTTTATTAGATTTACATTCCTGGCATGCCGCCCATGCCACCCATGCCGCCCATGCCGCCCATATCAGGCATTCCGCCGCCACTAGACTTATCATCAGGCTTATCTGTAATCATTACTTCTGTTGTTGTGAGAAGTCCTGCTACAGATGCAGCATCTATCAATGCCGTTCTAACTACTTTAGTTGGATCAATAATACCCGCTTTAACTAAGTTACAAAATTTACCGCTTTGAGCATCAAAACCATAAGCTGTATCTTTGCTTTCAGAGATTTTACCAGCAATAACAGCACCATCATGCCCAGCATTTTGAGCTATTTGCTTTAAAGGAGCAGATAGAGCTTTTCTTACTATTTCAACACCCACTCTTTGATCGTCATTATCAACTTTTACTTTAGATAAAACTGCGGTTGCATAAAGAAGAGCAGTACCGCCACCAGGAAGAATTCCTTCTTCAACTGCGGCACGAGTAGCATGCATAGCATCCTCTACTCTGTCTTTCTTCTCTTTAACTTCAACTTCTGAAGCTCCGCCAACTTTAATAACAGCAACACCGCCAGCTAATTTAGCAAGGCGTTCTTGAAGTTTTTCGCGATCATAGTCTGATGATGTTTCATCGATTTGCTTTCTAATTTGTTCGCATCTGCCTTCAATATCTTTCTTCTTACCGGCACCACCAACAATAACAGTATTTTCTTTATCAATAACTATTCTTTTAGCTTTTCCAAGCATGTCAATAGTAACTGTTTCAAGTTTGATACCTAGGTCTTCACTAATGACTTGTCCACCAGTTAAAATAGAGATGTCTTCTAACATAGCTTTTCTTCTATCGCCAAAACCAGGAGCTTTTACAGCTGCTATCTTTAATCCACCACGAAGTTTGTTAACAACAAGAGTAGCAAGAGCTTCTCCTTCAACATCTTCAGAGATAATTAGAAGAGGCTTAGTTGATTGAACAATAGATTCTAAAAGTGGAAGCATTGGTTGTAGGCTTGATAGTTTTTTTTCATGAAGAAGAATTAAACAGTCTTCTAGTTCAACTTTCATTTTTTCACCGTTTGTAACAAAATAAGGACTTAGGTAACCACGGTCAAACATCATACCTTCAACAACATCTAATTCAGTGTCGTTGCTTTTTGATTCCTCAACAGTAATCACGCCTTCTTTTCCAACTTTTTGCATAGCGTGAGCAATCATTTTTCCAACTTCAGCATCACCATTTGATGCAATAGTTCCAACTTGCTCAACTTCTTTTTCACCTTTTACAGGTTTTGAGTTTTTTTGTAACTCTGCAACTACTGCGTCTACTGCAGTGTCCATGCCTCTTTTCAGATCCATAGGGTTCATACCTGCTGCAACCGCTTTAAAGCCTTCTGTGGCTAATGACTGACAAAGAACTGTTGAAGTTGTAGTTCCATCTCCCGCTTGATCATTAGTTTTGCTTGCAACTTCTTTGATCATCTGAGCACCCATATTTTCAAATTTATCGGTTAACTCGATTTCTTTTGCAACTGATACACCATCTTTTGTAGTTCTTGGAGAACCGAATGATTTATCAATAACTACGTTTCTACCCTTAGGGCCTAAAGTAACTTTAACAGCATCTGCTAATACGTTAATGCCGTTAAGCATTTTTGCTCTAGCTTCTGTGCCAAATTGAATTAATTTTCCTGCCATGATATTTATATAACCTCCCGATTACTTTTCAATAATTCCCATAATGTCGGACTCTTTCATGATCAGTAATTCCTTACCGTCAATCTTAACTTCTGTTCCAGACCATTTTCCAAAAAGAATTTTATCTCCTTTTTTTACGTCTAAAGGAACTAGTTGTCCTGCTTCGTTTCTTGCTCCACTTCCCGCTGACACAACTTTGCCTTCCATAGGCTTTTCTTGTGCAGTATCTGGGATAATGATGCCGCCTTTTGTTCGATCTTCTGCACTTACTCTTTCGACTAAGACACGATCGTGTAAAGGTTTTAAGTTCATGTGTAATACTCCTCTATTTTATTTAATACAGTTATTTAGCACTCTTATAGGTAGAGTGCTAATACTTTATAAAGATAGGTTTAATATTAATAGTTTCAAGAGGTCGAAAAACCATTTATAAAGATAATTACTTAAACCCCTTAATTTACTTGGTTTTTTTAAGAAAATACGGCAAAGTAATCTAAAAAATGGCTAAAAAAAATGAATTAAATATTGGGTCAAGACTTGGGGACTTAAGAAAAAGAAAAAAAATGACCTTAGATCAACTATCTTCTAAGTCGGGCGTTTCAAAATCAATACTTTCGCAGATTGAAAGAAATATATCAAATCCAACTGTATCGACAATGATGCGCATAGCTGATGCTCTAGAAGAAACTTTATCAGGGTTTTTTATGAATATAGATGAAGGCAAATCTAGTCCAATTGAAACCTCTAAAGAAACTCCAAATATTAGTTCCAAAGACGGATTATGTGAACTAAGTATATTAGGAGCAGGTGAAACAGTCAGTTGGCTTCAATGGTATGTTCTTACAATGAAGCCTAAAGGTCAACTCCAATCAAGATCTCATGGAAGCAATACTTTTGAGAATATAACTGTGATCAGCGGCGAAATTGTAGTGTATTTGAAAAAACAATCAGAAACATTAAAAGCAGGAGATACTTTTAGGTTTCCAACTAATCAAGAACATACTTTAGTTAATAAATCTAAAACTATCAGTAAAGTGCTTATGGTTAATTATATTGATCCTATTAACGGTTCTTTTAATTAAATTTGAATATTCAAAAAATTCCAAAATCTCAAGTACTAGCACTTATTGGTGCAGGTCATTCTAATATTCAAGTTTTAAAACATCTGACAATGAGAAAGTATGAAGGTCTTCAAACAGTATTAATTAATAATGGTTATTCTTCATTGTATTCGGGAATGATGCCTGGGCTGATTGAGAATTATTATAAGTTTGAAGATGTATCAATTGATATTCCTAAGCTCTGCAAAAATAGTGAGACGATTTTTATTAATGATGAGGTAGTCAGGTTAGATGAAAAAAAAAATTACATCTATTTTAAAAATCACCCTCCAATAAAATACAACGTACTATCTTTAAATGTCGGATCTCGATCGAAAACTGATAAATTAAATATTTCCAAAGACGCAAAAATTATTAAAGTAAAGCCTATTAGTGATTTGCATAATCAAATTATTCTAATAGAAAATTTAATTAGAAAAGAAAAATTTATCTACTGTTCAATTATAGGAGGCGGAGTAGCTGGGATAGAAATTGCATTTGCACTGAATTCTAGATTTAAAAACAATATCAAACTAACAGTTTTTTCAAATCAAAAATATTTAAAAAATAGCATAAATCCTCAAAGTTTAAAAAAAATCTTAAAATTATTAGATGAGCGTAATATTAATTTCATAAACTCTGAGATTCTTTCCGTACAAGATAAATATATTGAAGATAAAAATAAAAATAAATACCCGACAAATATAAGTTTTATTTCAACAGGAGCCATGAGCTTGTCTTGGGTGGTTAATTCTAGTCTCAATTTAGATCAAGATGGATTTATTAAAGTAAATCCTCACCTACAATCTGAAAATTATAAAAATATCTTTGCAACTGGAGATATAGCCTCTTTAAATTATGCTAAAAGGCCAAAATCGGGAGTGATGGCTGTTCGTCAAGGCGAACAATTAAAAAAAAATATATTTAAATTTCTCTTGGGTAAAAATCTCTCTGCTTTTAAACCTCAATCTCATTGGCTGTATTTAATTGGTACGGGAAATCAAAGTGCTGTGCTGAATTGGAGAAATATTTCTATAAATGGAAATTTAGTATGGAAATTAAAAGAATTTATTGACAAACGCTTTATAAAAAAATTTTCTTTTAACGGACCAATGACTAATTCTAAAAAAAAGATAAGACTTCCTTTGTCCATTAAAGTGCAGAATCAAATTAATTTAAAAATGAGATGTGAAGGATGTGGATCAAAACTATCTAAAAATAATTTATTAAGTTACCTGAATCATTCTAATAGTAAAAATTTGGAAATACTATCAGACTCAGCTTCTATAAGCTTATCCGATAAAGAACTTATACAATCAATAGATCATATTAAATATTTTAGTGATATGGATCCTTATGTGTTTGGAAGGATCGCTTATCTTCATTCACAAAATGATATTTTATCATCTGGTAGTAAAGTGAATTCATTTTCAGTCTCTTTAGGTCTACCAAATCATGAAGATCTTGCTCAAAAATTTTATTTAGAATTTTTTATGCAAGGAATAATCCATGAATCTGATATCGATAAAAGTCTACTTGCTTCAGGCCATACATATACATCTGATGAACCTGGAATTACATTAAATATGAATGGAACTAAAATTTTAGATACTTCCAAAGATCAAGCTAGAAAAAATGACCTCATATACTTAACTAAACCATTAGGAGTTGGTTTCTTAATGTCTGCTTTTGCTAACAATGCAAAAGAAGTATCGACTTCTATATATGAAAAAGTATTGAATAATATGCTCATATCCAACAAAAAAGCATATGAAATATCTAAGAACTATGATGGTAAGGCTTTAACGGACATAAGTGGGTTTGGCTTAGCAGCACATTTAATAGATATCTGCCTAAACTCTAACTTAACTGCGAATTTAATTTTAAATAAAAAAATAATCATTGCAGAATGTCTTAGTGAACTTAAATTATTTCAAAGCTCAGCATATGAAGACAATAAAGAAAGCTCAACTCATCATATTAAAATGATGTCAGAAAAAAATCTAGATATTTCAAATTTATCAAGAATACTTTTCGACCCCCAAACCTCAGGACCTTTATTGATATCTATAAGTAGCGATCAAAGAGAATCATTTGAGAATGAATTTGAAACGTATTATTCATTTAGACCTCTATTAATTGGACAATTTCAAACTAAAAAAGAATTTGCAATCGAGATTAATTAATTTTATTTTTAAAAAAAATACCTAAAGCTGTAAATAATAATAATAAGCAAATTGGAATTATATATTGAGGTTGGTATATAAGATGTAAGCCTACCTCTTCACCAGTTAGAATTATTTCATGAATATTACTGCCTATATTAGTAATAATAAATGTTATGGGCATAATCCCTAAAAAGGTAGACCAGAAAAATTTAGCGTTATTTGCTCCTAAACAGGCAGCAATTAAAGTTTGAACAACAAAAGGTAAGGCTGGCACTAATCTTAAAATAAACAAAAAACCAAATTCATTTTTTTTAAAGTAATATTCAAATTTAACTAAATGTAGAAGTACTTTTTTTTTAAAAAAATCATAAAAAAAATATTTAGCCATCATAAAAAATATTATTGCACCTAAAGTAGCACCAATTGTGACAAGTATGCCTCCTATAATAGCTCCAAAAAACAATCCTCCTGAAAGAGAGAGCAGACTAACTAGGGGAAAGTTCAAAAGAACTAAAATAGAGTAAAATGCAACAAATATTAAAATCGATTGAATAAAGTTTTTTTCTATATACGCATTAATTTCAAAATAATAATTCAAAATCTCATTGATATTAAAATTATCTTTAAAATTAAGAAATAAAATAAATACTAAGAATAGAATAAATAAGAATAAAAATGAAAATAATTTCTTACTCTTCATTTATTTTCTTCAATAATTTTATCTAATTTTCCAGTATTTTCTAAAATAAAAAGACCGTCACAATCAGAAAGATATTTGTTATTAATAAAAATTTGAGGAACAGTATTTACTCCTCCCGCTCGTTCTATCATTAAGTCTCTTAGTTCAGGACTTTGAATTAAATCATATTCTTGAAATTTTATATTTTTTTTTAAAAGTAGATCTTTGGCTCTATGACAGTAAGGGCAAGTTGGTTTTGTGTAAATTTCAATTATCATATTTTTAATCTATAATAACAATAACTCAAAACTAGGAATAATGGTATTTAGTTTAAACCCAAAAGATTGAATTGAGCCATTTAGTATCAAAATACCAGTCGTAATTAACAAAATGCCAGTAAGTATTTTAAAAAAGAATATGAGTTTATTTAATTTTACTAAATAAGTTGAAATTTTTCCAATAAAAAATCCAACAATTAAAAACGGCAAACCTAACCCTACAGAATAAAATGATAAGAGCAATGCTCCACTAATATTATCTTGATAAGCTATTGATAAAACTGAGCCTAAGATTGGCCCTATACAAGGACTCCACCCAAAAGCAAAAGCTATTCCAATTAAAAAAGGGCTAAAAAAATTAAATTTTTGAAATGCTAAATCGAATTTTAATTCTCTATTTAAAAAATTTAAATTTAAAATTCCAATTGAAAATAATCCAAATAAAATTATTAGTGTTCCAGAAAGTATAGATAAGTTTTTTTTATACATAAAAAGAAAATTTGAAATGTAGTCAACAGACAAACCGAGTAGAATAAATATTAAAGAAAATCCTAATATAAAAAGACAAATTTTCTTTATAAAATTAATATTATTAAATTCATTTCCATTTTTTAATTCATTAAGAGAAGTGCCCGCAATATAGGAAATAAAACCAGGAACAATAGGAAGTACACACGGAGATAGAAAGCTGAGAAATCCAGCTAAAAAAGCCAATAAAAGTGAGATGTCTTGTGACATTATTATATTATGGATATAGTTAAATTAAGTAAAAGTTAAATTAAATATTAATAATAATGATAGATAAAATAATTCAACCCTACACTCAGCCATTTTTAAAGCTTATATCTGAAATTCTAATTAAATTCATTACCCCAAATCAAGTTAGTCTAATGGGATTTATTATAGGGATATTAATGTGTGCCTTTATAATTTTAGATTTTTACTTATACGCTTTTGTGGCCTTAATATTAAATAGGCTTTTAGATGGGCTGGATGGAGCAATGGCAAGATTAACTGCTCCAACTCCTTTTGGTGGTTATATAGATATTGTATTTGATTTTATAATCTATGGGGGGTTTGTGCTCTCTTTTGGTCTGTCAGATAGTGTTTTTCTTATGTCTTCTTGCTTATTGCTTTTTTTATATATAGGGACAAGTTCTACATTTCTAGCTTATGCAGCTATACTTAAGAATTATGATCCAACATTCAAGAATGAAAGTACTACTGAAATTAATAAAAGTTTTTATTATGCATCAGGTTTAGTTGAAGGGTTTGAGACAATAATTTTTATGACTCTATGTTTATTAGCTCCACAATTTTTTAATATTTTTGCATTTTTATTTTCCATGCTTTGTATAGTTACAATTATTAGTAGAGTATTTATTTCCTATCAAAGATTTAAGCAATAAATGATAAATAGCCATACATTACAATTCGAGCAATAAAAAATATAATTATAAAAAAAATTGATTTGGTTACTATTCTTACAATTCTACCTAGTTCAAAACCAGCATAATAAGCTTCAAATATATCCAAGTTATTGAAGTAGTTTCTCTTTAAAAAGTTTTTTGTAATGAAAAAAAAAGCAGCTAAAGGCTTTGAAAATATATAATGACCAACTATTGAGAAAACAATTACAATAATTAAACTAATATTCATCATAAAAGACCAAAATATTAATGAAATAATCCAGTAGCCAAGAAAAGTTAATCTATCTTTTTGATGAGGGTGGATATGAGTCTGAAAAAAATTCACAGTTTATATTTTAATTTTATTTTTAATTAAAACAATACATTGATTATATATTTATTTACTTTTAAGACCTAGAATATCTGTATTTGCTATATATTCGATAATTTTAATATCCCCATCTAAAAAATCAAAATTTTTTATATCAATTGCATTTGTCCAAGTTATTTTAGAATGTACATGATTGGAAATTTTTCCTAAATAATCATTAATTTTAAAAAAATGAAGATGTACCTTTTTTAAATATTTATATTCATGAATATAATCCATTAAGAAGAAATATTTCTTAATCTCAATACCTAACTCCTCTCTAAACTCCCTCATTAATGCTTGGTTTATATTTTCATTAGGGAGAACTTTTCCTCCAGGAAATTCCCATTTTAGCGGGTGATCTGTCCTATCGGATCTTTGTGCAATAAGAATTTTATCTCCCTTTACAATAATCCCTCCAACAACATTTGTAGTGATTTTACTCAATAATAATTTTATGCAAATACTTCTTCAGATTGTTTTTTTTCAATAATGGGAAAATGAATGAATGCAGAAAATAAAGAAATAATAATAGCTAAGATCCAAGCTAGATCTAATGATCCGTATAAATCTATTACTAAGCCGCCAACAAGTGATCCTACAAATGCTCCACATTGGTGGGAAACCATCACTATACCAAATAAAGTAGATAAATATCTGGTCCCAAAAAGATTAGCCACAATACCTGAAGTTGGCGGGACTGTTGAAAGCCAAAGAAGTCCAATCACACAACTAAAGGCAATTATTGTGAAATTATTGGTTGGCATTATTAAAAGCAGCGTTATGACAATTGCCCTTGTGAAATAAATAAATGATAAGACATATTTTTTTTTTACAAAGCCTGAAACTCTTCCAGAGATTAGAGTTCCCATCATATTAAATAAGCCAACTAATGTTAATCCTGTAGCTGCTATGGTAGTTTCTAAGCCTTTAATTTGAGCAAATACGGGTAAATAATTTGATATTAATGCAACATGGAGTCCACAAACAAAAAATCCAAGTATTAGATATCGATAGCTTTTGTCTTTGAATGCAAAAGATATTACATCTAAAATTTTTCTTTCTGTTAATTTTTTCTTACTTTTGGATTCTGGTTTTTTTAAAAGAAAGATAAAAGCCATAGGAATAAATAATAAGTAAGACATGGCTACTATTTGAAAAGATAAACTCCAGCCAAAAGCAGTAACTAAATACTGATTAATTGGGGTAAATATAAACATACCTGTAGCTGCAATAGACATAAGAATTCCTGTGACCGTACTTCTTGATTTATCATCATCGAAATACTTAGAAACGCCCCCTATCACTACAGGAACCGATATTACTCCAGCTGATAATCCTCCAATTAAACCAAGTCCTAATAAAAAATGAATAGGACTAATGGCCAAAGAAGTAATATAAAAACTTAAAGAAACTCCTAAGAAGCCTACAAAAAAAGTTTTTACATAGCCTTTTTGCTCTGCAAATGCCCCAGCTATAGGGGACATTGAACCCCACATTAAATTAAAAATTCCATATGTTAGACCAATAGCTGAAGCTCCAAAAATTGTTGAGGTTAGAAGATCAGGGACATATATTCCTAAAGACATTCTAAAACCATTACCTACCGCTAAAATTGAGCCTGCAATTAGTATTAGAAAGAACCTTTTCACTAAGATTAAATTATAGAATTATTTATTAAAAAAAATGTTTATTTTCTTACTTAAAATCACTATAGTTCCGTTCTATGGGATACCCAAAAAAACACCGTGGTCGTAGAAAAATCGGATCCACTAAAAGAAGAGCTAAAAGAAGAGCTAAAAAGAAATAATTTCGCTAAGATCATTATATCCTATTAGTTAAAAAATCTAAATTAGCATACATATCTATAGGTATCTCTCTGCAGATATATTCTATATTAATTCCATTACTTCGTAGATCAGAAGAATTTTGAAATACTTCTTTTCCTTCTTTTTCACAATTATCTAAACTACTAAAAAACACTTCACTTTCTATATTGATGCAGTTATCAGAATTAGAACTTGGGAGACAGGTATTAAGTTCCAATAAATATTTTTGGTTATTTTTAATTATCTCTAGTTTTGATAAATAACTCACATTAATAAAACTATCTGGATATTTATACAGATTATTCTCATAGGATAAGTCTTGGTTGGAATAAACATTATTTGTTTTAATTTGAAAAAATACAAATATAGAAAAAATCATAGGTATTAATAATAATGATTTATAGAATCTAATTTTAAGCATTAATAAATAATAATACTAAGAGCTGGTTATTATTTTTCTATTACAAAAAAAAATTTAAGAGGAAGGTCTGTTGAAAAGATCGTAAAGTTCAATATACTCATCACTATTTTCACCTGCGACTAATTTTAATTTTTCAAGATATTCTTTTGCTTTTTCGGTCCTGTTTGTCTCAAGATATAATTCACCAATATATTCTAGGGCACCAATATGGTCTTCATTAATTTTTAAAGCTTTGAGATAATATTTTTCTGCCTTTTCATAACTTTTAATTTTTCTATGGGAATAACCTAGATAGTTATAAATATCAGCTTTAGTAAAATTTTTTGACTTCTTATGTAATAAGATTTTTAATTTATTAATAGCTAGCTTAAAATTTTCTTTTTTAATTAATTCTAGAGCAAGTGTATATTCGTTACTATAGTTGATATTTTTTTTACTATTATCACTTGTTCCTGCCGCAAAAATAGTTTGACTTAAAAATAAAAAAAAAAGAATTAAATATTTTATTAAATTCATATATTAATATTATTATATGAATTTATTTAAATTAGATAGAAGACAATTTACAAAAATTTTAATTTTGATTAGTGCTAGCTTATATAGCGGAAAGGTTTTTTCGATGACTGACAAAGACTGGAAAGAAAAATTAAGACCAGAAGAGTATGACGTACTTCGTAAGGAAGGAACTGAGAGACCAAATTCTAGTGTTTTAAATAATGAAAAACGCGTAGGTAATTATTTATGCGTTGGTTGTGATTCAAAAATTTTTACCTCAGAAATGAAATTTGATAGCGGCACAGGATGGCCTTCCTTTTATGATTACATTCCCGGTTCTTTAGAATTTAAAACCGACTTTAAAATTGTCATTCCAAGAAAAGAATATCACTGTGCAAAATGCCAAGGACACCATGGTCATGTTTTTAAAGACGGGCCTGAGCCGACCGGTTTAAGGTATTGTAATAACGGTATCGTTTTAAAATTTATACCTAAAGCTTAGTTAATTTGCTTTGTTTTTTTTAAAAGAGCATAAGTAACAAAAACAGCCAAAGCTATCTTGAGTGTTTCACTAAAGATAAATGGCATAAAACCGAGCGTAATAGCTTTTGAAATTCCTGTGAAAATAGATAAATGTAAAACTCCACATGCAAAAATGATGAGAGCTCCAATTAAAACAGAAGCTAGTATTTTAAAAAAACTATCTTTGAAAAAATGTTTTGCTGCATAAGAAATAAACAAAGAAGCTAAAACCATTCCATATAAAAAACCAAAAGTTGGAGATGCGATATAACCTATTCCTCCTCCTGCCGCAAATAATGGAAGTCCTGCTAATCCTAAAATTACATACAAGAAAGCAGATGAAAAACCAATCATTCCAGCTGAAGCTGCCATAAAATAAATAACAAATGTTTGAAGAGTCATGGGTACTGGATAAAATGGGATAGTAATTTTAGCTGAAGCAGTTAGAAGAATGACTCCCAACAATGTGAAAGATAGCTTACTTATAAAACTGTTTCCAAATACTCTATCAGATATGATGTTATTATTATAAAAATGCATACTTTTTTTTACTATTAAGTAGCGATGAAGGCAATAAAAAATTAAATCTGAGCTAAAATAAGATCTCTTAGTTTTGATAGGTCTTTATTAAAAAGCCTTATTCCTTCAGCTAATTTAAAAGAAGCCATTTGATTTTCGTTTAAATGCCATCTAAATGCACTCTCATTGATTTTAATTCTTTTGATATCTAAAAAAGATGAATCTTCCGGTTTTAGCTTTTGAGTAATTTCTTCATTCGAACTAGATAACTCTTCTAAAAGAGCTGGGCTTATAGTTAACTTATCACAGCCTGCTAATTCAACTATTTGTGATGTATTCCTAAAAGAGGCTGCCATCACAATTGTATTTAAATTATATCTTTTAAAATAGTGATATATTTTTTTTACACTTTCTACACCAGGATCATTGAGTTCATTATACTCAATATCTGTGTTAGCTTTAAACCAATCGAGAATTCTTCCGACAAAAGGTGAAATTAAAAAAGCACCAGATTCTGCGCATGCAACTGCCTGTGTTAATGAAAAAATTAAAGTACAATTACAACTAATTCCTTCTGACTCTAATTGTTTTACTGCCTGAATACCTTCCCAGGTTCCAGCTACTTTAATAAGTATTCTATTTTTCTTAATGCCAGATTCTTCATAGTTATTAATTATTTGATGAGCTTTATCTATTGTGGCTTTTGTATCAAAAGATAAATCTGCATTTACTTCAGTAGAGACATAACCGGGGACGATATTTGCTAACTGTATGCCAAAAGTAATTGCTAACTGATCAACTATATAATCAACTTTATCTAGAGTGGAATTAAAAGTTCTGCTATTTGAATGCTTAATAACTTGGTCAACTAAAAATTGATATTTTTTTGACTCCACAGCCTTAAAAATTAATGAGGGATTTGTTGTGCAGTCTTCGGGTGAAAATTTATTAATACTGTCAATATCTCCTGTATCGGCAACAATCGATGAATATTTTTTTAAATTTTCTAATTTGTTTGTCATGATAAATTATTATGCTACATTTTTATTTTATTACAAAATAAATACTTAAAATAAATGACAAGAAAAATAATTATATGCGGTCTAGCAGATATACAAAATGCTGTAGAGACCTATAAGCCAGACATGATGCTTACTATAATTAATAAAAATTTTTCACCCGACACTCCTCCAGGATTAGACTCAAGCCGTCATTTAAAATTATTAATTGACGATATATCTGAACCAAGAGAAGGTTTTAGATTACCAGAAAAAGAAGATGTTCAACAACTTTTAGATTTTACTAGTGATTGGGATCAATCAAAGCCGATTATTATTCACTGTCATATGGGTATTAGTAGATCTACAGCGACTTCTTTAGGTGTGATATGCAAGTATGATCCTGAAAATTTGGAGTTGCATGTCGAAAAACTCAAAGAGTTAGCTCCGCATGCTAGTCCTAACAAGCTTATGACAAGGTATGTTGATGAAATACTCGGTTTAGATAATAGACTATTCCAAACACTAAATTTCTTTGATCCAGAACCTATTGAAGAAAGCAGAATTGTAGAATTCGTCTTTTAAATACTTCTTTCTTTTTACCTCTTAATTTGTATCTTTTATGTCTATGAGTAAGGAAATTTGTCATATATGTAAGAAAGAAATTAAAGAATTGTTATATTGGGCAGATCCAAAATTTTATCAAATTCCAAAAAAGCTATATTTATGCGGTTCTATTTGTTCAACTAAGCTTTACGAAGATATAAAACATCTTTTCAAAGAATAGATTAAGACATGCAAATAAAACACGGCTGTTATCTAATATAAGCAATATTGTTAATATTTATAAAGGTTAAATTACAATCATCTTACTAAGAAGCTAGCCCTTATTATTCCTATTCCTTAATTCCTCCAGGGCTAGCTTCATTTTCCCTATTGAATATTTCTCATAAAATAACTAATTTATGTCCATCAATGCTTAAGGTTACAAATATTACAAAATCGTTTGGGGAATTTAAGGCTATCAACCAACTTTCCTTTGAAATTAAAATTGGCGATGTAATGGGATTTCTTGGTCCTAATGGGGCTGGTAAAACAACATCCATGAGAGTTATTACTCAATTTCTTAAGCCTGATAGTGGTAGGATACATATCAATAACATAGACATCAATGACGACCCTATTGGATCTAAAAGTTTGATTGGTTATCTTCCGGAAGGAGTTCCTCTTTATCAGGATTTTTCAGCGTACCTATATCTTAAATATGTAGCTGAGGTAAGAAATTTGGAAAACATTGAAGAAAAAATTCATAATATTTTATCAGACTTACAGCTAGAGGATATTAAAGACGTTCCTATAGAAACATTGTCCAAAGGATATAAAAGAAGAGTGGGTTTAGCTCAAGCACTAATTCATGATCCTCAAATTTTAATTTTAGATGAGCCTACCGATGGACTAGATCCACTTCAAAAATTTGAAGTGAGAAAACTAATAAAAAATCTATCTAAGAAAAAAGCTATCATTATTTCCACACATATTTTAGATGAGGTTCCTGAAGTCTGTAATAAGTGTTTAGTTATAAATAATGGTAAAAAAATATTTGAAGGCACACCAGCTCAATTAAAAAAAAGAAAAGGTAAAAACTTAGATGAGGTTTTTAGAGAACTTGTCGTAAATGGTGAAAAAAAATTTAAAAGTACTTCAACTCCATTAAAAAAAAGAAAAAGTAAAAAGTCAGATAAAATTACTAGAAGGTCTCCAAAATGATCAAAGGCATTAACCCAATTATTAAAAGAGAATTAAAATCATTTTTTATTACTCCTGTTGCCTATATTTACACTGCAATTTTTATTGTTACTTCCATGTCTCTCACATTTTATTTCGGTCAATACTTTGAAAGTGGCGTTGCGGATTTAACAAATTTTTTCAATTATATTCCTTGGATTTTTATTTTCTTTATCCCTGCGGTTACAATGAAAAGCTGGTCCGAAGAAAAAAGAATGGGGACTATAGAGTTATTAATGACCTTACCCATCCCTTTATGGAAAATCGTCCTAGGCAAATTTTTTGCAACTTGGATTTTTGTTAGTTTGGCAATAATTCTTACTTTTCCAATTTGGATAACAACATGTTATTTAGGAGATCCTGATAATCTCTTAATCCTTGGTGCTTATTTTGGATCTATATTAATGGCTGGGGGCTATATTGCGTTAGGAATATTTTTCTCATCTCTTACAAATAATCAAATTATTGCATTTATCATATCAATAGCAGCGTCTTTTATATTTACTATTGCCGGTTTCCCATTAATTATTAACGTTTTTTCATCCTTTCTACCTTTAGAGTTTTTAGAATTAATATCTAATTTTAGCTTTCTGTCTCATTTTACAACAATCCAAAGTGGCTATTTTTCTCTTAGTTCTTTTGTATTTTTTATATCTTTTATTTTTTTATGGAATTTTTTAACAGTCCTTAAGCTTTCAGATAATTCATGATTAATAAACTATTAATTAAAAAACCTTTTCTTATTTCAGTTGTAAGTATTATTATAATTTTCCTTTCTGTTAATTACATCAATCTAAAAATAAATTTAAATATCGGAGTGGATCTCACGGAAAGTAAAACCTTTTCTGTTTCCAAAGGTACAAAATCTGTCTTAAAAAATATTGAAGAACCTATGACGGTAAATTTTTACTATTCCCGTGATGTTGCTAAAACTATTCCTATGATTCAAAGCTATGCTACTCAAATTGAAGGGCTATTAAAAAGATATGTCAATCTTTCTAATAAAAAGATTAATTTAAATATTATAAATCCTAAATCATTTTCTGATCAAGAAGATCAAGCTGAAAGATCTGGGTTACAAGGATTTCCAATCGGTCAAGATGGAACAAAGTTATTTTTTGGGTTAACAGCGACTAATTCAACAGACGATTCAGAAAAGATTGCATTTTTTGATCCTTCAAGAGGATCTTATCTAGAAAGTGATTTGACTAATATAATTTATAAATTAAATGATGTTAAGAAACCAAAAATTGGATTTTTATCTTGGGTTGAAACTATGCCTCCTATGGGACCTGATGGTAAACTAGGACAGGGAGAATATACAATTCTTGAAGAATTAAGTTATTTTTATGAAATAGAATTTTTAGAACAAGATGTTGAAGAAATAAAAAATATTGATTTGCTCGTAGTATATCATCCTTCCGATGTTTCAGAAAAAACTGAGTATGCAATTGAGCAATTTATTCTAGACGGTGGAAAAACTACAATATTTTTAGATGCCTATTTTGAAAAGGCGGATCACTCTAATAAAGTTTCAAAATTAGAAAATATACTAAAAACTCTCAATGTGAATTTTAATGAAAGTATTATAGCAGATGGATTGCAAGCAACTAGACTCCAAGGGAATTTTTCAGAATCAACCTCACTGCAAACAGTTCTAAAATTAAATTGGCCAGAAGTAAGAGAAAATTCTATTAATCAAGATGAACCTTATTCTCAAGGACTCTCTTTAATAAGATTAGTTTCTGCTGGAGGATTAACTCAACTCGACGACCAGTCTGAATTAAAATATATCCCTATTTTATCCTCTTCAGAAGCTAGTATGGAAGTTGATTTTGAGCAAACTCAAGATCTTATCTCTTTAATTAACGCCTTTCAGCCTTCTGGGATAGTTTTTGATTTCGCAGCAAGAGTTTCCGGTAATGCAAATAGCTCATTTAATCAAAGTGATGTAAAAAAAGATAATCATATATCAAAATCCTCAAAACCTATTAACGTCGTAGTATTTAGTGATGCTGATTTTATTCGTAATCCTTTTTGGGCTCGCATTGAGAATTTTTTAGACTCACAAGTAATTGAAGAAACAGCTGATAACGGTGCACTCGTTACAAATATTTTTGATACCTTAACTGGATATGAAGAGTTATTAACAATTAGAAAGAAACAATCTCCTTTTAGGCCTTTTACGGTAGTTCAAAAACTTCAAGCGGAAGCGGAAAGAAAATATCTAGGTCAAGAGCAAGAATTACAAAATAAACTCAATGATGCTCTTAGTAAGATTCAAAACCTTTCTGGTAATCAGTCTGGTGAAGAATTAAATCTTTCTGAAAAACAGATAGAGGAATTAGCTTTATTTCAAAATCAAGTAGAAGTAACTAGAAAAGAATTAAGACAAGTCAGAAGTGAATTGAGAAAAGATATTGATAATTTAGGAGCAACAATCAAAACCATTAATACTTTTGCCCTACCTCTTCTAATAATTACTCTATTATTTATTCTTCCAAGAAGATTAGGTATTAAAAAAAGAATTGGAAAAAAATCATGAACTTAAAAGATTTAAAAATTTTAAGCGGAATTGCGATCGCCTTTCTTTTAATTTCTTTATTTGTTTTTTTTAATTCTTTATCAGGATTAAAGATTACTAAAAAAGAAATTTTAGTAAAAGACTTTGATCAACTACTAACTGATCTATCAACAATAAAACTGACTAGTCAAAATTTTCAAACTGTAATTGAGAAAAAGGACAGTCAATGGATACTCACATCTCATGATAATTTTCCAGCAAATGCAGAAATATTAAGAAAATTCTTTTATAATTTGAGGGAAGCAAGGATTATTGATCTCAAGACTTCAAAAAAAAACCTCCATTATAAATTGGGCTTATCAGAAGAAAGTAGAATTAGAATAGATTTAAATAATAAAGAAGGTGTCCCTATAGAAAGTTTTGATTTAGGGGTATTTAACTACTTAGTTGGCGGAACTTACATGAAAAATTTGGATGAAGACCAATCCTACTTAGTGTCTGCTAATCTAGGCACAGATGCTGAAGGTTTTCACTGGATGTCACCTTACTTGATTAATATTGGCCCAGACCAAGTAAAGAAAATAAGTATTATGAGACCTTTTACGAAACCTATTATATTAGATCAAGGTGATAATGAATTATTACAACTCATCTCACCTTCAGAGAAAATTATTGATGAGTATGTTTTAAATGATGTTGTTGGAAATTTACAATCAATTGAGTCTGAAGGTTACATACTAAGAAAAGATTTAAATTCTAAATCCCCTATCTTAAAAACTGAATATAAGTTCTCAAATAATTCATTGCTAAAATTAGAATTCTTTGAAATAGATAGCGAAATATTTATGACTCTAGATTTTGCTAATCTTCCATCTAACTTCCCTTCTTTTGAAAAAAGAATTTCCGATAGTTTTGAGGGAAATCAATTTGAAATTAGTTCAAATGCCTTACTTCAATTTGCATTTCAAGTTAATAAAATGAATTATGATAATTTAAATATTGATTTGGAAGACATTAATTAAATTTAACTTGAAAAAATTATTTCTTTAATCAATATACAAATACGTGTCAAATGAAAATTTTATTTTTTGGGATTTAGAAACAACTGGTCGTAATGAAAAATACAATCAAATAACTCAAGCAGGAGCAATTTTAACAGATAAAAATTTCAATATTAAAGATAAAATTGAAATACATAGTAAATTAAGAGAAGGTAAATGGTTTGAACCTGGAGCTCTTCTGACAACAGGAGTTGAACCTTTAGGTCTTTTTGGAAATAATTACCCATCATATTATGAAGCAGTAGCTCAACTTTATGAAACATTTTTAGAATGGTCTAATCCTTCAGCTATCTTTATTGGTTATAATTCTATTAGTTTTGATGGACCCTTTTTAAGACAAGCCTTTTATCAAAACCTCATGCCTGAGATTTATATGCCTGTAACTAGTGGAAATACTCAAATGGATGTATTTGACATAGCTAAATTAGTATCAGTTTTTCATCCTGAGCACATAAGAGTTAATAAGGATGAAAAAGGTTATGCCATTTTAAAATTAGAAAGCCTAGCAGAGGCCAATGATCTTAAAATACAATACGATGCTGGCCCACATGATGCAGTCTATGATGCTCTCATCACATTAGAACTAGCAAAGATGCTTTCAATTAGATGTCCTAAGATATTTGAAGCTTCCTTGGAGTTTAGAAAGAGGGACACTCCTAAAAAATTTATGTTAGAAAATAATGTTTTTACAAATTTAACATTTTGGGGGAGAAGACCTAGCATTAAGGCTCAGACATTAATAAGCGGAATACCAGAGAGAAATCATAGCTATTTGGTCTACAATTTGCTCTTTGATCCTGAAGAAATGTCTAAATTAGATGAAAAAGAACTTTGTAAAAAAACTATAGATGGCACAAATCGAATAACTGAAATTTTTGATGGCTCTAAATCCAAAACATTACTTAATGAAAGTTATTGTTTTAAGGATAGTAAATTTGCAGAAATAGGAATAGATACTTTAAGAAAAAGAGCAAAATTTATTAGAGAGAATGAAGAATTTAGTAGCAGATTAGTTGAGTGTCATTTAAAAAATTCAAAAACATGGCCTGAACCAGTCGAAATAGAAGAAAGAATATTTGAAAATTTTCCATCAAGTGCAGATAAAAAAACCATGATAGGGTTTCACACTTCTCCTAACTCAAAAAAATATGAAGTCTCCAAGCAGTTTGAGGATACCCGCTATCAGGAACTAGCGACGCGTGTAATTTATGAAATAGCTAGACAAACATTGCCAGAGTTAGAAAAAAATAATTATGAATTAGAAATTAGAGAGCGTTTCAATGATGATGACTCAGTAAAGTGGAATTCTAAAAATAAGATATTAAAATTATTAGAAACTGAAGTTGATAAATTTATAGAGAACGAACAGGATAAAATTCTTTTTAGACAAAAAGTAATGGCTTTTTTAAACAGTGAATCGGCTAAATGGTCTTAAAAATTGAAGATAAAAGAAAAACACTGATCATAAAAAAAGAACTTGAAAAACTTATTAATCAAAATCTATCTGATGAATATATAGAGAAATACTATATTCCAATTATTAAGAAAATAAAAAATAAAAAAAAACTAATGATCGTTGGGCCTCAAGGTTCTGGTAAATCTACTCTTTCACGATTAATCAAGTCAGTACTACCTAAAATTTATGGAAGGAAAGTGGTAGTGCTAGGATTAGATGATTTTTATCTCAGAAAAACTGTAAGATTAAAATTAGCAAAAAATATACACCCCCTATTAGAAGTAAGAGGAGTACCAGGAACACATGACCTAAAATTACTTCAAGATACAATTAAGAAATTAGAATTAAAGAAATTTCCTGTTCACTTACCCAGTTTTGATAAATTAAAAGATGATAGAAAAAAAAACTATAAAAAAATTCATGAAGCTGATTTGATAATCTTTGAAGGATGGTGTGTAGGAGCAAAACCCATCAGCCAGTCCTATTTAAAAGAAAATATAAATTCACTCGAGACTAATCAAGATCCAAAAAGAATATGGAGAAACTACTACAATAACTCTCTTGAAAAAGATTACCAAAAAATTTTTAAAAAATTTAAAGATAGGATATTTTTTCAAGTACCATCAATTCATTATGTTTATAAATGGAGACTTAAACAAGAAGAGCGATTAATTCATAAAAAAATTACTAAATCTTCACGAATTAGGATTAAAAACTTTATTCAATATTTTGAAAAACTTACTATTTGGATGAATAAAGAAATGCCAAAAATATCCAATATAGTAATTAATTTAGATGTGAATCAATCAATTCAAAAAGTTCTCTATAAATAGAATTAATTAGCATCTAAATAATTAATGATAAATTGTCCGTAATCAGCCTTAATATATTTCTTTGCTATTTTTAAGAGTTGTTCTTTATCTATTAGCCCCATCTCATAGGCAGCTATTTCATAAGATCCAATTTTTTTATTGTATTCTTTTTCATAGTTTTTAACTTTAATAGAGGCATTCAGCATAGCTTCAGCATTTCCTGTATCATGCCATTGAATTGAATTATCTAATATTTGTAAATCAAGGCTACCTAGATCTAAGTATATTTGTATTAAATCAGTAATTTCTAATTCTCCTCTTTTGGAAAGTTTAAGCTGTTTGACTAATTCTGTAGCTTTGTTATCAAAAAAGTAAAGACCGGGAATGATAAGATTACTTTTTGGCGACAATGGTTTTTCTTCAATTCCAATAATTTTATTATCAGAATTTATTTCAATGACACCAAACTTTTCTGGATCTGGAACTGGCAATCCAAAAACACTTCCACCTAAAACTTGCATTTTTTTTAATGCAGCATTAGCAAATTCAAAATATTTTTCTCCTAGAAAAATATTATCACTTAAAGCCAATACTGAAGATGAATCGCCTAGAAAATCTTTAGCAATCAAGTAGGCATCTGCAATGCCTCTTTGTACTTTTTGAATTTCATACTGAAAAGTCAGTCCAAGCTCTTCACCAGTACCAAAAGTTTTTTGAAAAACCGGTACATCACTTTCCTGAATAATAAAAAGAATTTCTTTAATACCCAATCTAACGAGGGTCTCTAGAGGGTAATAGATCATTGGCTTGTCATAAAGAGGCAGTAGTGGTTTAGAAAGTGGGAGTGTGGCAGGCATTAATCTAGTTCCTTGTCCTGCAGCTAATAAAATGCCTTTTGTGTTTTTTATCATAATTTATTTTATTATTATAAACACGGTAATGAGAATGAGAAGAGATATTCCAATTATTAGGATTTGGTTAATTTTTTTTGTAGGGCTTAAAATTAAGTCTCTTTGGGATAAAAAATTAATAAGTTTATGATTTTGATCTACTACCGGTAAATGCCTAATATTATTTTCCATCATAATTCTCTGAGCTTCATCAATAGAAGTATCTAGTTGAACGGATTTAATTTCTTTTGTCATAATATCATGAGCGGTAACAAGATCAGAATCTCTGCCTGTTTTAACTAATTTACGGACTATGTCTCTCTCAGACAATATTCCTATTAAAAGATTTTCTTGGTTAATAATTGGAACTGCGCCAATATCTTTTAAATCCATCATATCTGCAATTTCACTAACAGTAGATTCTGAGCTGAATGAAAAACAAGTTTTTAAACTTTTAATTTTTGATAAATCTTTGATCATGATCATGATCACCAAATATTAAGGTTAATTGCTGATAATAAATAATAACTAATTGAAGCAGGATATTTTTATAAGAAAATGGAGATTTTTTGGCACTTTCACTATATAAATAGAATAGATGTTTCAATTCTTTTTAAAAAAAAACTGGTGGCATTGGTCTATATTGGGGTCTATTCTGATTCTTTTTACAAATTGGTATATTGTTCAGTTAGATGTAAAAATTAATGAATGGTTTGGTTCATTCTACGACATCATCCAAAAAGCACTCTCTGATCCAGGATCTATCACTCTAGATGAATATTACGGACAGCTTTTAACTTTTGGTAAGATTGCAGGTTTATATATTTTTATTGCCGTCATTTTAGATTTTTATACAAAACATTTTATTTTTAGATGGAGAACATCCATGAATGACTTTTATACAAAGCATTGGGATCAACTTCGTAATATTGAAGGAGCAGCTCAAAGAGTTCAAGAAGATACAAGAATTTTTGCAGGTATCATGGAAAGTCTAGGAGTTGGTTTTATGAGATCTATTATGATCTTAGTTGCCTTTCTTCCTATCCTATGGGGATTGTCTGATAGCATTACCGCTCTTCCTGTAGTGGGACCTGTGAATCAAGGTTTAGTTTTTGTTGCCATTCTATTTGCTCTTGCTGGAACGGTAGGATTAGCGACAGTTGGAATAAAATTACCAGGACTTCAATTTAATAACCAGGTAGTCGAAGCACGTTACAGAAAAGAATTAGTGTTAGGCGAGGATGATTATAATCGAGCTGACCCCCCATCCGTTAAAGAACTTTTTGAAAATGTAAGAAAAAATTATTTTAAACTTTTTTTTCATTACATGTATTTTGATGTAGCTAAGTGGTCTTATTTGCAGTTTGGTGTGTTAGTTCCTTATATTGCTTTAGGCCCTACTATTATTGCAGGCGTTTTAACTCTAGGAATCATGCAACAAATTATAAGGGCGTTTGGTAAAGTGGAGTCTTCATTTCAATTTCTTGTGAACTCTTGGACAACTATCGTTGAACTAATATCTGTTTGGAAAAGATTAATTGAATTTGAAAATAATTTAAAAAAAATTAAAGGTACTGCCAAGGAGTTTTAAAAAAAATCTGTGACATTACTGAAACTGAAGTAATAACAATAATAGCACTCACAATCCATACCCATAATTTATTTTCATAATTTTCGCCGTTCTTGTTTGCGTCCATCATATCTAAATATCAATTAAAATTAAAAAAATCAATTAAACTTTTTTTTTATAAATCATAAGGTCTATTTTCTGATAATCATTCAGTAGTCTTTGTGCAATTAAATTGGTTTTTTCAACGTGTTCAACATAAAAATTAAGTCCCAGAGTGCTAGAAATTTCCTCAACTTTATTTAGGAGGGCTCTTCCCACTCCCATTTTTCTATGGTTCGGATCTACAAAAAGAATTTCTAAATGAATATACTTTTCAATAAAAGTATTTGATAAGCAGGCAACAACAAAACCAAGAAATTCACCATTATTTTTTGCACAAAAAGCATGGCAATCTTCCTTAAGGGCTGAAGCCCAAAATAAATCAAAATCACAATCTTCATTGTTTCTTTTTTGAGATTTCATAAACATATCTCTCCATGTTGCTAAATGTATTTCTTTAGGTTTTTCAATTACAAACAATATTGATAGAATATATCAATAATTGAAATCAATATAGATCTAATAGTAGATAAAATTTGTATGTATCATGTAGGTAGTACTTTCTATAAAAATCTTGAAATACTTGATTCTTTGAATATTGTCACTACTTAAAGGTATATGAATATTTTAGAAAAAATCCAAAGCTATATTAAGTCCATTCAGGAAAGAGACCCCGCAGCCTCATCAAGATTAATAGTTTTATTGACTTATCCTTGTGTAAAATCTATTTTTTTCCATCGTGCAGCTCATATGATTTGGAATATGAATTTACATATTATTGGCAGAATAATCTCTCAGTTATCAAGGTTTCTGACAGGAATTGAAATTCATCCTGCAGCAAAAATCGGCAAAAATCTATTCATCGATCATGGTATGGGAGTGGTTATAGGTCAGACTGCTGAAATTGGAGACAATGTTACGCTTTATCACGGTGTGACTTTGGGTGGAATTTCCCCTGCAATTAAATCTAGAGAGCAAGTAGGAATTAAAAGACACCCTACAATTGGAAATGATGTAATTATTGGTTCTGGCGCTCAAATCTTAGGTCCTATAAATGTAGGAATTTGTGCTAGAATTGGTTCGAATGCAGTTGTCACAAAAGACGTACCAAAAGGAGCTATTATGGTAGGAGTGCCGGCAAAAAATATCTCTAAAAAGAAAACAGCAAATAAAGTTTTTGCTCCTTATGGAATAACTCATGAAAAATAAAAAATTTAATACTAAAGTAATTCATTCTGGACATGGAGCTGATGAATCAACCGGATCTGTCATGCCTCCTATTAATCTTTCGTCTACTTTTAAGCAAAAAAATCCTGGAGAATTTAAATATGAATATGCCAGAACAAAAAACCCCACTCGAGATGTTCTTGAACAGTTAATTGCTGAAGTAGAAGGTGGAGACAGAGCATTTGCTTTTTCCTCAGGAATGGCAGCTATTAATACACTGTGTGAAATTTTTGGTTCTAACTGTCATGTTATTTGTTCTGATGATGTTTATGGAGGAACAAGAAGGTTATTTGATAAAGTTAAAGCTAAAAGTCAAAACTTAGAAGTAAATTATGTTGATTTTGATACAAATGTTAATTGGGATGATTTAGTTAAAGAAAATACAAAATTTATATGGGTAGAAACTCCTTCTAATCCTTTACTGAAAATTATAGATATTAAAAATATTGTTGAAATTGCCAAAGGATTTAAAATTCCCGTTATTTGCGACAATACATTTGCTTCAGCTTATAATCAAAGACCTCTTGAACTAGGAGCCGATATTGTGATGAACTCCTCGACTAAATATTTAGGAGGGCACTCAGATTTAATTGGGGGATCAATAGCCTTAAATAAAAATGATGCTATAGCAGAGGAAATACAATATTTACAAAATGCAATAGGTGCAGTTCCCTCTCCTTTTGACTGTTATTTATTAATTCGAAGTATTAAAACTTTGTCCGTTAGAATGGAGAAGCATAACTCTAACGCTATGCAAATAGCCTCTTTCTTAAGTAGTCAACCTAAGATCACTAAGGTTTATTATCCTGGATTAGAAGACAGTAAGAATCATGATATTGCTAAAAAACAAATGTATGGATTTGGCGGTATGATGTCTATTGTTCTCGATACGGATATGGAGGGTGTAAAAAAATTCCTAAAAAATCTTTCCGTTTTTACATTGGCAGAAAGCTTAGGAGGTGTTGAAAGTTTAATTGAACATCCAGCTATCATGACTCATGCCTCTATCGATAAAAGTATAAGGGATTCTCTTGGAATTTCAGATTCACTTTTAAGATTATCTATAGGAATAGAAGATGCTTCAGACATTCAAAATGATTTAGAGGAAGCGCTTAAACAAATCTAAGTATCATGGATAAAGATATTATAGACCTCATAGGAAATACTCCTTTAATTAAGCTTAAATATCCATCTGAATTAACTGGCTGTAATATTTATGGTAAAGCAGAGTTTATGAATCCCGCAGGATCAGTAAAAGATAGAGCAGCTTTAGGAATTATTCTAGATGCAGAAGATAAAAAAGAAATTGGTAAAGGGGGGACTGTTGTAGAAGGAACTTTTGGAAATACGGGAATTGGTTTAACAATGGTGAATAACGCCAGAGGTTACAAAACAATTATCGTCATGCCGGAGGCCGCATCAATTGAAAAACGTGATATTTTAAGAAATATGGGTGCAGACCTGAGAATAGTAGAAACTCTTCCTTATTCCAATATGGGAAATTATCAACATGTCTCAAAAAGATTAGCTGAAGAATTAAAAGAAAAAAATGGTGGTAATGTTATTTGGGGAAATCAATTCGACAATACTGCCAATTATAAATTCCATGAAAAAACAACTGCTCAGGAAATTTTTGATCAAACAGAGGGTAGAATTGATGGCTTTACTTGTGCTATTGGAACTGGCGGAACTCTAGGTGGAGTTTCAATTGGATTAAAATCAAGAAATAAAGATATAAAAATTGCTTGTACCGATCCTCAAGGGGCTCAAATGTATAATCATTTTAAATACGATAAATTAGAAGTTAAAGGTGACCCCTCTGAAACAGAAGGAATTGGTCAATATAGAATAACGAAAAATGTCGAACCAAGTTTAGTGGATATGGCTTACCATATTTCAGACTATGAGGCCTTTGAGCTACTTTATAAGTTAGTTAAAACTGAAGGATTGTTTTTAGGTACAAGTTGTGGCGTTAACATTGCTGGAGCTATAGAAATGGCAAAAGAAATGGGCCCGGGAAAAAATATTGTGACTATCTTATGTGATGATGCGAGCAAGTATTACAGTAAAATGTATAATAAAGAATTTTTACAGACCAAAAAACTTCCCATACCTAGTTGGATATAAACTTAAAACTTATAATTAAAGGAACTATAAAATGTATTACTTAATCCATTTGAACTTGTATGTTGAGCATTATTACTCAAAGAATTTTTAAATGCCAATGACGTATTGTCATTAATATCAAAAGAATATGCTACTTCAAAATCAATCTGTCTTCCAGAGGGTGCTAGTGAAATATCTTTGCTTGTATAAGTTAGATTTCCACTAACATCACGCGCACCAGGAATTAATAAATTAGCATTACCATTTTCAATTCTATGAGGCTGACTAATTCCAAAAGACAAATTATCTTTTGTATTACTTATATTTGAAAAATTAATCGCAACGCCAAAATTAGAAGATATAACATTTGAGATATTTGATAGAAGTTTATTTTCAGGCATATCAATTTTAGTAAATCCAATTGAACCAGTGGCTAATAATTCAACGTTAGGGGTAAATTTTTTACTATGACTGATAGCGGCAAAATTTGTAGGAGAAACGCTATTATCATAGCCGTAAGCCCCTGCACTTGTTGAATTTAAAAATGAGTCTTGCTCATTGCTTATTCCTAAAATCAAAGAATTGTGAGAATCATTGCCTGAAAAGGAATATGATGCAACCATAGCTTCTTTATCTATTCCTAAATTTTTATCAGATTGAAAAAAACCTAATGATAGTTTTTTTTTATTATTGTTATAAATAGTGCTACCAAAACTAAAGCTATCACTGGACTCTTGAATAAAGGGGATTCTAAACCCTGAGTCGTTCATTTTACCTGCATGTTGACTTTCAATAGGAACAAATCCGAGAGATAATTCAAGTGGAAGTTTGTAAGAAGTAATTAGCTCTTTATCTTTTGCTATCGAAGAGCTAAATGAGAATCCTTTTGTAGGATCAAGATAACTATTTTCAGAAAAATTTTCTGGGCTGTATGTCCCTATATAATTAAATCCTGTGCCATCTTGTTCTGTATTCATTTTTTTATAACTTAATTTGTCATTAAAATTTTCTAAATTTGTTTTGTCTTTATTAACTTTATTATTAACTGACTTAGAAAAATTATAACCAAAATAACC
>Ga0209383_1000239_pt1 | contig 40343 bp, 36 predicted proteins | sample CoawatmetaG02DNA_FD_187510 | JGI IMG/M metagenome (GOLD analysis project Ga0209383, IMG submission 187510) | Marine microbial communities from the West Antarctic Peninsula - Coastal water metaG029-DNA (SPAdes) (version 2) | ecosystem: Environmental > Aquatic > Marine > Coastal ... | reverse complement strand
GTTTTTGTGAGTTAATTAAAATTAATACTTAACATAATGTACTTAATAATAGTATTAATTATATGAACTAATCTATGAAATCGTAATGTCCTATAATTTAATTATCAACCGCCCAGCATTCTAGTTCTAATTTTGCACCTAGAGCCAGCCCATCTGCACCAAAAGCACTTCTAGCAGGTTTATTAGAAGTAAAGTAAGTTTTGTACACTTCATTCATTTCTCCCCACTCGGAAATATCATCGATCATGCAAGTGCATTTAACAATATTATCCATTGTTAGGTCATAGTGCTCAAGAATTGATTTTATGTTTTCTAAAGCTTGTTTTGTTTCGGCCTGAATTCCGCCCTCAACAACAGTGTCTATACCTGGGATATTCCCTACTACTCCAGAGAGAATAATAAGGTTGTCTATTTTTACTGCATCGGAGAAAGGGTAGTCCGCTTTTATTGTTTCTTCGCTTGAATAGAACTCAATATCAGTAGCTGATGAAGTGTTGAAATCTATTTTAAATTTTTTATCTACATCGCAAGAAAAAATTACTAATACTAAAATTGTTACTATAAAATGTTTCATTTTTTTTAAGTTTTAATTTAAATGTTCTAATATGATATTTGTAGCTCCGATTTTATTTTTAATAAAATCAGAATTAAGAGAACCTAATCTATTTAGATTTTCTTTGGATTGTATTAAGTCATCAATTTTATTTTTTAAGGAATCTTTACTACTTATTGAAAACATCCCACCATTATTAATCATGCTTACAGCTTCTGGGAATTTAGAATAATACTTACCTATAATTATAGGCAAACTAAATACTGCTGCCTCCAGGCTATTGTGAAGTTTACCTTCACCGTTAAATCCACCACCAATGTAAGCCAGACTAGCGTATTTATACAGCTTAGACAAGTTCCCAATATTATCAACAATTACTACACTAGCAGACTTAATATTATCTGTACTCATTTCAGAGAAAAGAACACATTCTTTATTTATTAAGGACTTCAAATTATTTATTTGCTCTTTATTAATTTCATGAGGTGCGATAATATGCTTTAGGTCATTATTAGAATGATTGATGTAATCAATGATAATTTCTTCATCATTCTTCCAAGTACTACCACAGATTAAACAATCTTTATTATTTATAAATTCTTTAATATACTTTACATCTTCATTTAAGTTTTTGGATAGTGATACTCTATCATACCTAGTATCTCCAGCGCAAATCACATTATTATGTCCTATTGATTTAAAGAGTTCTTTTGATTTTTCATCCTGAGTGAAAATATGGTTGAATTTAAGAACTGATTTTTTTAATAAATTAAATCTCATTTGTGAAGGACTATACACAGCACAAATTAGCAAAGATTTTATTTTTCTTTTTTCAATCTCATTTAAATAGTTAGGCCAAATTTCTGATTTAACAAATACTACTATTTCAGGCCTTACTAAATCTAAAAATCTTCTACTATTATTAATAGTGTCTAATGGAAGGTATACAACTACATCAGCTATACTAGAGTCTTTTTTAGCTTCATAACCAGATGGTGAGAAAAAACTTAAAATCAATTTATGCTTAGAGTACTTCTTTTTTAGCTCCATAAAAAGTGGAAGCCCTTGTTCATATTCACCAAGAGAAGCACAATGAAACCAAATTGAATTATCATTTACATCAATAGAACTTTTAAGTGTATTGAAGGCTTCTTTTCTTCCCTTAACACCAAGATTAATTTTAGAATCAAACAAGGATATTAATTGTAAAAAGAATTTACTGATATGTAATATAAAATTATATATGGCTCTATTATTTATAGCTAAAATAAGGTACTTTATATTATTTTTCACAAAAGACAAAAAAATATGTACTTTAGTATACTTACTTAACCTCAATATTTAATATTATGAACAAATATATTAGCCTACTTATATTTTTTATCAGTTTCAATATCAATGCACAAGACACTTATCTGCAATGTGGTAAAATTATAGATACTGAAAGAGGTAAGGTTTTAAAAAAGAAAACCATTATTGTTTCTTCTGATAAAATTATAGCCATTAAAAATGGGTATGTTACATCTTCAAACCCACTAGATATAGTAATTGACTTAAAGTCTAAAACTGTTATGCCTGGTTTAATTGATTTACATGTTCATATTGAATCTGAGTTTAATCCTCAAAAATACATGAATGCTTTTACTGCTAACGATGCTGATATAGCATTTGGGTCTTTAAAATTTGCAGAAATAACCTTAATGGCTGGTTTTACAACAGTTAGAGATTTAGGTGGATCGGGAATAAACATTTCATTAAGAGATGCTATTGCTAAAGGAGAAGTTGTTGGGCCAAGGATATTTACTGCTGGAAAAGCTATTGGAACTACTGGAGGACATGCTGATCCAACTAATGGTTGGAAAAATTCACTTCGTGGAGATCCAGGTCCAAAAGAAGGAGTTATTAATAGTGTAGATGAAGCAAAAAAAGCAGTTAGACAAAGATATAAGGATGGTGCAGATAATATTAAAATAACTGCAACCGGAGGAGTAATGAGTATTGCCAAAAACGGTCAAAACCCTCAGTTTACATTAGAAGAAATTAAATCAATTTGTGATACTGCTAAAGATTACGGAATGATTATAGCTGCGCATGCTCACGGAGACGAAGGAATCCAAAGAGCAATAATAGGTGGGGTTACAACCATTGAACATGGTACACTTATGAGCTATAAGTCAATGGAGCTTATGAAAGAATATGGAACTTACTATGTCCCAACCATTACTGCAGGAAAAGAAGTTGCTGAAAAAGCAAAAATAAAAGGATACTATGATGAATTAGTTGTTCCAAAAGCCTTAGCTATCGGTCCTAAAATTCAAGCAACATTTAAAAAAGCGTATAAAGCAGGAGTGAAAATTGCTTTTGGATCAGATGCAGGAGTATATCCTCATGGAATTAACGCTAAAGAGTTTGGGTATATGAACGAGGTTGGTATGCCAGCAATGGAATGTATTCAGTCAGCAACAACCACCAATGCTTTAATTTTAAGTATGGAAAATGATTTAGGTAAAATCAAAGAAGGATTCATTGCAGATATTGTAGCTACTGAAGATAATCCAATAGACAATATTTCAACAATGGAAAATGTAGTATTTGTTATGAAAGAAGGAATTATTTATAAGCAATAAAACTATTCTTGTTTTTTATTTTTAAAACTAGCCCATAAAATTAATACCATTCCAGTAGTTACTGATAGGTCAGCTATATTAAATATACCTGTTTTAAAAACACCTCCTAGGTCTATGAATAAAAAATCTGTCACAGATCCGTAAAGGAATCTGTCGTAGATATTTCCTATCCCACCACCAATGATTAAGCTAAATCCAACAAGACTTAATTTGTCAAGAGACTTATCTTTAAACACATATACTAGTACGGATATTAATACTATTACTGGTAATGCAAGTAATAATATGTTTTTTACAATGGGAGGGAACTCACTACCAAGACCTAAAAATGCACCACTATTTTCTACATTAGTAATAATAAAATAATCACTAATTATTTGAATGTCTTCTCTGTAGCTAACATTATTTCTAATCCAGAACTTTGAAACTTGATCTAAAATGATATTTAAAATCACTAGAGAAATAATATATAAATTTCTATTTTTTTTCATTCTACTTAAACTATTGTAGCTGAAGATACTTCAGACTCTCTATTAATTTTTTTAACTAAACCTTGTAATACTTTCCCAGGGCCAACTTCTATAAATTCCTTTGCTCCATCAGCAATCATTTGTTGCACAGTATGCGTCCACCTAACGGGTGAAGTGAGCTGGGATATAAGATTGTTTTTTATTTCACTTTCGTCAACTACAGCGCTAGCTGTTACGTTTTGATATATCGGACAAGTTGGTTTTTTGAAAACCGTATTATTTATCGCTTTTTCTAATTCTTCTTTTGCAGGGTTCATCAGTGGGGAGTGAAAAGCTCCTCCTACAGGCAGTACTAAAGCTCTTCTAGCTCCATTTTCTTTTAATTTTTCACAGGCCTTGTTAATTGCACTTACCTCACCTGATATTACTAATTGACCAGGACAGTTGTAATTTGCAGCAACAACAACACCATTAATTTCCTCACATATTCTCTCAACAATTGAATCTTCTAGTCCTAATACTGCAGCCATAGTACTCTCTTGAAGATCGCATGCTTTTTGCATAGCTATTGCGCGTTTAGAAACTAGTTTTAGTCCATCTTCAAAAGTAATTACTCCGCTACTTACAAGTGCGGAAAATTCACCTAAAGAATGTCCAGCAACCATATCAGGATTAAAACTATCTCCCATTAACTTTGCTAAAATTACAGAGTGTAGGAAGATTGCTGGTTGAGTTACTTTAGTCTGTTTTAGATCCTCGGCAGATCCATGAAACATTATCTCAGTGATTTTAAATCCTAAGATAGTATTAGCAGAATTAAACAATTCTTTTGCAATATCATTTTCATTATAAAGGTCTAAACCCATTCCTGAAAATTGAGCTCCTTGCCCAGGAAATACGTACGCTTTCATATATTTTTTATTTCGTAAGTCTCATAATTAAATGAGAATTTATGCTTTTCGTCTATTTCATTAAATTCATCGGATACTTTATTCCAATTATCACTATTTATCTCTGGAAAATAAGTGTCTCCATCAAATTGGTGATTAACTCTAGTTAACTCTATTTTTGAAGAGTAATTCATTGCTATTTTGTAAATTTCTCCACCTCCAATTACAAATGGATTGGGATCTTCTTTACTTACCTCAATAGCTTCTTCCATTGAGTTTACATAAATAACATTTTCAATATTTTTATTTTCTTTTTTTCTAGTAATTATAATGTGCTTTCTTTTAGGTAATAGCCCTGGGAAACTATCAAAAGTTTTTCTTCCCATTATAATATTATGACCAGAAGTTAATCTTTTGAACCTTTTTAAATCATTTGGCAAATGCCAAATTAATTTATTGTCTTTACCGATTGTATTGTTTGTGCCTGCAGCAACTATTATAGTTAAATTAGTTCTAGTCATTATTTTATATTGCTACTGCCCCTTTAATATGTGGGTGTGGGTTATAATCAACTAATTTAAAATCTTCAAATTTAAAATCAAATATGCTTTTAACATCTGGATTTATCTCCATTTTAGGTAAAGATCTAGTGTCTCTACTTAGCTGTAAATTGACTTGATCGATGTGATTGTTATAAATATGAGCATCCCCAAAGGTGTGTACAAAATCTCCAGCCTCATAACCACATACTTGAGCTATCATCATTGTAAATAGTGCATAAGAAGCAATATTAAATGGAACTCCAAGAAATACATCTGCACTTCTTTGATATAATTGACAAGACAGCTTTCCGTTACTTACATAAAATTGAAAAAAAGCATGGCAAGGAGGAAGTGCTGCTTTTCCATTTGCTACATTCTCTTCAAAAGATTTAGTGGTATCTGGAAGTACTGAAGGGTTCCATGCTGAAACAAGCATTCTTCGACTATTTGGATTATCTTTTAAGGTAGTAATTAGCTCTTTAATTTGATCAATCTCATCTCCATTCCAATTTCTCCACTGGTAACCATATACTGGTCCTAAATCTCCATCTTCATTAGCCCAACTATTCCATATCTTAACTCCATTTTCATTTAGGTAATTAATGTTTGTGTCTCCATTTATAAACCATAACAGTTCATAAATTATAGATTTTAGATGAAGTTTTTTTGTGGTAACCATCGGAAAACCTTTACTTAAATCAAATCTTAGCTGGTGCCCAAAAATACTTTTCGTACCAGTACCCGTTCTATCCCCTTTTTGATTTCCATTTTCTAAAACCTCTTTAACTAAATCTAAGTATTGTTGCATTTTGAATCTTTAAAAAATAAAAATAGATAAATCGACAGAAAATTAAATAATAAAGATGCTAAAGTTATTAACTTTTTAACCAATAATCATCCCGGCAAAAGTTGCAGATAATAAAGATGCTAGCGTTCCACCCACAAGAGCTAAAAAACCAAACTGAGATAAGTTTTTTCTCTGTCCAGGAGCTAAAGAGCCGATTCCGCCTATTTGAATTCCGATGGAAGCAAAATTAGCAAAACCACATAGCATATATGTAGCCATAATTATTGATTTTTCATATTTGAAATGAACCAAATTAGTCATGTCTTTTAATTCAGCTAACTGCATATATCCAATAAACTCGCTAACAGCTAATTTTATTCCTAGTAGTTGCCCCATTAAAGTCATGTCTTCTTTTGCAACCCCAATTAACCACATTAGTGGAGAAAAGGTATAACCAAGTATAAACTCTAAAGAAAGTTGGTCATATATTGTGTTTAGTGCTATCCAGCTATTTATCTGTCCTATAGTTCCTACTTTTTCAAAACCAAAATTTATCATTGCAATAAAAGCTACAAAAACCAATAGCATAGCTCCAACATTTGCAGCCAGCTTTAAACCTTCCGTAGTTCCGTTAGCAATAGCATCTAATATGTTTGATCCTATCTTGTCTTGTGATACATGTACCTCTGTATTGATTTCTTCTGTCTGTGGGTATAATATTTTTGCAATTACAATTGCACCGGGTGCAGCCATTACAGATGCAGTTAATAAATGTTTAGCATAAAAGAGACGAACTACTTCGTCTTCTCCACCTAGAAAACCTATATATGCCGCTAATACTCCACCAGCCACAGTTGCCATACCACCAACCATAACTAATAGTATCTCTGATTTAGACATTTTCTCTAAGTATGCTTTTATAAGTAATGGAGCTTCAGTTTGACCTAAAAATATATTTCCTGCAACACTTAAACTTTCTGCACCTGATATGTTTAAAAGCTTAGTCAGTGCCCATGCTAATGCTTTTACGAATTTTTGTATAATTCCAAGGTAGAACATTACTGAGGTTAGCGCTGAAAAGAATATTACTGTAGGTAAGACCTGAAATAAAAATACATATCCAAAACTTTCGACATTCATCATGTCTCCTAACAAGAATTTACTTCCTTCCATTGTGAAGTCTAGTGTTTTGACAAATATTTTGCCAAAAAACTCAAATATTGATTGAATAAAAGCGACTTTCAATACGCCTACTGCTAGAAGTATTTGTACCATTAGCCCAATTATTACAGTTTTCCAATTTATAGCCTTTCTGTTTTTACTAAACAAAAATGCTATAAATATTAGTGCAAACATCCCTGTTATTCCTTTTACTATTCCAGTTACGGAAACCCCCTGACTTGGTACTAAAACTTGAACTTTTGTAAATTTATAGGTGATATCATTTTCTGTAAACTCTAAATTATTATCTGATAATAATGAGATATCGTAAACTCTCAGAGTGTCTGTAGGTAGATTATATTTAAAAGATATTTTATCATCTTTTAAAGTGTAATTACCTTCGGCGAATAAGTTATCTTTTGCTTGTAAACTATAGTTAAAATTGTTTTCAGTAATATTTAATATATCAGTATTTTGTATTTCAAAAAGTTCATTTCCCTTTGAGTCTTGGATATTTTCAAAAATCCATTTCCCTTCAACAGATTGGGAGAATATAGAGCCAATTGAAAAAATAAATAATAGAATCGAAAGTTTTTTTAACATAGTTATTGTCTTTTAGATATTTCATCCCTTATTAAGGCTGCATTTTCATAATTTTCTTTTAAAACTGCGAGCTTTAATAATTTCTGTAATTCTTCTGTATTTTTATTTTTATAATCTTGTTTTGAATCTACTGTATCTTCTTGATTAATTTCTTTAATGATAGATTCGCTCTCTTCATTAGTTTCCTCAACTTTAAGAATAACGCCTGCTTTAGTAAGGATATTTTCGTAAGTAAAAATTGGAGCATTAAATCGTAGCGCTAATGCTATTGCGTCACTTGTTCGTGCGTCAATTACTTCTTCTATTTTATCTCTCTCGCAAATTATACTTGAATAGAATACACCATCTACAAGTTTGTGAATAATTATTTGTTTAATAATTATATCAAATCGCACAGAAAAATTTTTAAATAAATCGTGTGTTAATGGTCTAGGTGGTTTAATTTCTTTTTCAAGTGCTATTGCAATGGACTGTGCTTCAAAAGCTCCTATAACAATCGGGAGTTTCCTCTGTCCTTTTAATTCGCTAAGAATCAGTGCGTAAGCTCCATTTTGAGTTTGACTGTAAGAAATTCCTTTTATTATCAGACGTACTAAGCTCATACTTGATTTAAACTATTTGAAACCAAATTTAACCTTTTTATGTTATACACAAAAAGTTATTAATTTTGAGCCTTGAAAGTTTTTAACTTATTTATTAACTCTGGCACAACCTCAAAGGCATCCCCTACAACACCATAGTCTGCAGCTTTAAAAAATGGGGCATCGGGGTCAGTATTGATTACAACCTTAACTTTAGAAGAATTTATTCCTGCTAAATGTTGTATTGCTCCAGAAATTCCAATTGCAATGTATAAGTTAGTTGCAACAGGTTTTCCTGTTTGACCAACATGTTCTCCGTGTGGTCTCCATCCTAAATCTGACACTGGTTTTGAGCAAGCTGTTGCTGCTCCTAAAACCTCTGCTAATTCTTCTATCATTCCCCAATTTTCAGGACCTTTTAAACCTCTACCAGCAGAAACAACAGTGTCTGCATCAGCAATAGTTACCTTGTCTGTTGCTTTTTCAACAGATTTTACTTTAGTGTCATTTTCTATAACAGTTACAGGAAGTTCCTCTAGGGATGTGTTGCTTTTTACTTCGTTAATAGAAAAGCTATTTTTTGCTAAACTAATTAGAACATTTTCAGTGTTTACTTGAACATTCTCAAAAGCCTTATTTGTAAATGCAGTTCTTTTAACAGTTAGTGGTTTATAGCTTGAAGGTAATTCAGATGCATTAGATACGTAACCAGCATTAAGTTTAACTGCTAATAGTGGAGCTAGGTATCTTGAATCTGCACTAGAACTAATAACAACTATATTGGAGTTTTCATTTTCTGCAGCCTGTAAAATTGATTGAGAATAGGAAAGTGCATTAAATGTTGTTAAATCTGGATTTGAAATATTAAGAATTTTATCAACTCCATAGATTTCTAAGTCCATAGGACTTTCTGCGTTTATACATACAGCTGTTACAGTGGTGTTATTTTGATCTGCTATTGCTCTTGCGTAGGAAGCTACTTCAAAAGCTATTTTTTTAAATTTTCCTTGTTCGGATTCTGTGTATACTAATATTGCCATATTTAAATTACTTTAGCTTCGTTATGAAGTAAATTGATTAATTCATCTAGATTGTCAGGGGAAACTAGGGTTACTTCTCCTTTTGGTATTGGTTTTTCAAATTTTATTGAATTTGTTTGATTTGTTGATTCTATTGGAGGAATAACTTCAAGCTGTTTTTTTCTAGCCATCATTATACCTCTCATATTTGGTATTCTTAAATCACTTTCTTCAACTAGACCTTTTTGTGCTCCTATTACTAAAGGAGTAGAGGACTCAATATTTTCTCTACCTCCGTCAATTTCTCTGGCTGCAGTAACATTAGTTCCGTCTATTTCAAGACTTATACAATTATTTATAAAATTAGAATTATTTAAAGCAGCAATCATACCAGGAACCATTCCTCCGTTATAATCAATAGACTCTCTTCCAGCAATTACTAGGTCATAATTTCCGTTTTTTATATAACTGGCTAGTTGAGTAGCTACATTATACCCATTTTCAGGGATCATATCAATTCTAATTGCTTTATCTGCACCTATAGCAAGCGCTTTTCTAAGAGTCGATTCTGTGTCAGACAATCCAACATTTATAACATCAACAGATGCACCTTGTTTTTCTTTAAACCACATCGCTCTTGTAAGTCCAAATTCATCATTTGGGTTAATTACAAATTGAACCCCATTTCTATCAAACTTAGTATCCTCTTCAGTAAAATTAATTTTTGAAGTTGTGTCAGGCACGTGACTAATACAAACTATTATTTTCATATTATATATATATTAAGCTTCAAATATAATTAATTATTGACAAACTACTATGCATGCATAGTAATTATTTTTTTTTTTTGATTACAAATATTAAATCCTTTAGTATTTTTGTTGCAAAAAATAATATCTATGAGAACAATTCAGTTTAGAGAAGCTATTTGTGAGGCAATGTCGGAGGAGATGAGAACGGATGAGACTATTTATCTTATGGGTGAAGAAGTGGCTGAATATAATGGAGCGTATAAAGCTTCTAAAGGCATGCTAGATGAATTTGGAGCAAAAAGAGTTATTGACACACCTATTGCTGAATTAGGTTTTGCAGGGATTGCAATTGGATCTACAATGACAGGAAACCGTCCAATTGTAGAATACATGACCTTTAATTTTTCTCTTGTTGGAATAGATCAGATAATTAATAATGCGGCGAAGATTAGACAGATGTCTGGTGGTCAGTTTAAGTGTCCGATAGTATTTAGAGGGCCTACAGCTTCTGCAGGTCAATTAGCTGCTACTCACTCTCAAGCATTTGAAAGTTGGTTTGCAAATACTCCAGGATTAAAAGTTATTGTACCATCTAACCCATACGATGCAAAAGGATTATTAAAGTCAGCTATTAGGGATGATGATCCTGTTATCTTTATGGAAAGCGAGCAAATGTATGGAGATAAAGGTGAAATTCCAGAAGGTGAATACACATTGCCTATTGGAGTTGCAGATATAAAAAGAGAAGGTACAGATGTTACAATTGTTTCCTTTGGGAAAATAATTAAAGAAGCATACAAGGCAGCTGATATATTGCAAGAAGAAAACATCTCTTGTGAAATTATTGACTTAAGAACAGTCAGACCTTTAGATATTGATGCTGTATTAAAATCAGTAAAAAAAACTAATCGACTTGTTATTTTAGAAGAGGCATGGCCTTTTGGAAATGTTTCTACTGAAATTACTTTTCAAGTTCAATCTAAAGCTTTTGATTATTTAGATGCTCCTATTGAAAAAATAAATACTGCGGATACTCCAGCGCCATATTCACCTGCTTTATTTGCGGAGTGGTTACCTAATAGCAATGATGTTATTAAGGCTGTTAAAAAAGTTCTCTACAGAAAATAAATTATTGGATCAAGGTATAAATCTATTAAGTTTTTTAATTAAATCTGATTTTATTACTTTTGCCAGCTAAATAAAAAATTACTAAAAAAAAGAATATATGGAATCAATGATGATTTGGATGCCAATTGTAATGGCATTATTAGGACTAGCTTACATGCTAGTAAAGAAATCTTGGGTAATGAAACAAGACGCAGGAGATGGAAAAATGAAAGAGATTTCAGATCATATTTATGAAGGTGCTTTAGCATTTTTAAAAGCTGAATATAGATTATTAGCAATTTTTGTAGTTGGAGCAAGTGTTGTTTTAGCTGGAATTGCTTTTTACATGGATAGCACCTACTTAATTGTAGTTGCATTTATTATCGGAGCAATATTTTCTGCATTTGCAGGAAACATGGGAATGAAAATCGCAACTAAAACAAATGTTAGAACTACTCAAGCTGCAAAAACTAGTTTACCAAACGCGCTGAATGTTTCTTTTGGTGGTGGTACTGTTATGGGACTTGGAGTTGCTGGTTTAGCTGTTTTAGGTTTAACCATGTTCTTTATTATATTCTATCAAGTCTTTATGGGTGGTGTATGGACAAGTACGGACCAAATGACTGTTGTATTAGAAGCATTAGCTGGCTTTTCTTTAGGAGCTGAATCTATCGCTTTATTTGCAAGAGTAGGTGGAGGTATTTATACAAAAGCTGCTGATGTTGGAGCTGATTTAGCTGGTAAAGTACAAGCTGATATTCCTGAAGATGACCCAAGAAACCCAGCGACTATTGCTGATAATGTTGGTGATAATGTTGGTGATGTTGCAGGAATGGGAGCTGATTTATTTGGTTCTTACGTTGCTACTGTTTTAGCTGCGATGGTTTTAGGTAACTATGTTATTAAAGATATGGGAGGTGTAATTCAAGATGCATTTGGTGGAATTGGACCAATACTATTGCCAATGTCTATTGCAGGAGTTGGAATAATCATTTCTCTAATAGGAACTTTATTAGTTAAAATTTCATCTAATGACGCAAAAGAAGCTGACGTTCAAAAAGCTTTAAATATAGGAAACTGGGCATCTATAGCAATGGTAGCTGTAGCATGTTATGGATTAGTTACATGGATGTTACCAGAAACTATGCAAATGGATTTCTTTGGGGAAGGTATTAAAGATATTTCTTCAATAAGAGTATTTTACGCTTGTTTAGTTGGTTTAGTTGTTGGAGCTGGAATCTCAGCATTTACTGAGTACTACACTGGTTTGGGTTCAAAACCAATTTTAAAAATCGTACAACAATCAAGTACGGGAGCAGGAACAAACATTATTGCAGGTTTAGCAACGGGTATGATCTCTACGTTCTCATCTGTATTATTATTTGCTGCAGCAATATGGTCATCATATGCTTTAGCTGGATTTTATGGAGTTGCTTTAGCGGCTTCTGCAATGATGGCAACAACAGCTATGCAATTAGCAATTGATGCTTTTGGGCCAATTGCCGATAATGCTGGTGGAATTGCTGAAATGAGCGAGCAAGATCCTATCGTGAGAGAAAGAACAGATATTTTAGATGCTGTTGGTAATACAACTGCTGCAACTGGTAAAGGATTTGCTATTGCTTCTGCAGCATTAACTTCTTTAGCTTTATTTGCTGCTTATGTAACATTTACTGGAATTGATGGTATTAATATTTTTAAAGCTCCCGTACTTGCAATGCTATTTGTTGGAGCTATGATCCCTGTTGTGTTCTCTGCCTTAGCAATGAATGCTGTTGGTAAAGCTGCAATGGAAATGGTAAATGAAGTGGTTAGACAGTTTAAAGAAATTCCAGGAATTATGGAAGGAACTGGAAAACCAGAATACGATAAATGTGTAGATATTTCTACTAAAGCTTCTTTAAAGGAAATGATGTTACCAGGTCTGTTAACTATAGGTTTTCCAATACTTGTAGTATTAGTAGGTAAATTAGTTTACCAAGACAATAATATGTTGGTTGCTGAAATGCTAGGTGGTTATATGGCTGGAGTTACTGTTAGTGGAGTACTTTGGGCTATCTTCCAAAACAATGCTGGAGGTGCTTGGGATAATGCTAAGAAATCTTTCGAGGCTGGAGTAGAAATCAATGGAGTAATGACGTATAAAGGTTCAGAAGCACATAAGGCTGCTATAACCGGAGATACTGTTGGAGATCCATTTAAAGATACATCTGGACCTTCTATGAATATTTTAATTAAACTGACTTGTCTTATAGGCTTAGTGATTGCTCCAATATTAGGAGGTCATGCTAATTCAGATTCTCATTCATCAATGGACCCTGTTATTCATGATTTAAAAGTGGAGGTTAATGCAATTTTAAGTGATGATGATAATATGACTGCAGAAATTAATATTACCACAAATGCAGATGGTGTTGAAACAGTTGTAAAAACAAGTGTATCTGGATCAGAGGATGAGGTTAATAAAGTAGTTCAGGAAGTAGTAAAAGAGGCTAATAAAATGTAATATATTTTTAGCTAAATTAATATAAAAAAAAGCCTCATAATTATGAGGCTTTTTTTTATGAAATTATTATTTATTCAGATTGACTTTTTCGTCGACTAAAGCTATTATTTTCTGCAAGTCTTCTTTGTTATCGACAAAATCTAAATTATCAATATCAATTATTAATAAGTTTCCTTTATTATAGTTGTGAATCCAAGCTTCATACCTCTCGTTTAACCTACTTAAATAATCAATACTAATGGAGTTTTCATAATCTCTTCCTCTTTTGTGTATATGAGAAACTAGATTGGGAATTGAACTTCTTAAGTATATTAGTAAATCTGGAGCTTTTACTTTTGACTCCATTAATTCAAATAGAGATTTATAATTATCAAAATCACGATTAGCCATTAAGCCCATAGCATGCAGATTTGGCGCAAATATGTTTGCGTCTTCATAAATGGTACGATCTTGAATTACATTTTTAGAGCTTTCAATTATTTCAATTAATTGTCTAAATCTGCTGTTTAAAAAATAAACCTGTAGGTTAAAACTCCATCTTTCCATTTGATTATAAAAATCATCTAAATAAGGATTATCTACCACATCCTCGAGTTGCACTTCAAAATTATAGTGTTTTGCAAGTGAATTTGTTAAAGTAGTTTTTCCAGCGCCTATATTTCCAGCAATTGCTATATGCATAATTTATTTTTTTTGAATTTGATATTTAATATAATGTTCAGAATCGTAAATATACAAGCTTTGGTTGATTACAAAAAAATCTTTTATTAATAAATCTTCTAAATCAAATTTATTTTCTGTTAATGTTTTTTCATCATAATAAAATAGCTCATTATCTCTTTTGAAGATTAAAACATCATTAAAGTTTATAATTTCTTCGATGTTATTTGCTTTAGTTTTATCAATTAAGCTACCAAAATAGTTAAACTTGTAGATGTGTGTATCTGTAAGAACCCAACAATATTTATAATTACTAACTAATGAAATAATCTCTCCTGAAATTTCATAATTAATCACTTTACTCTTTTGATTTATATAATTAAATAATTCTAACTTTGAATTTAATTCATTGAATATCCATATATTATTATCACTTGAGGCAGAAACTTTAGAGACAGTCTTTGTGGGTTCAAGAAAATTAAAATCGACTTTTGAAATTTCTGAAAGTTTATTATCTAAAACCAGTAAAGAGTTAAAATCCTCATAGAATAATTGTATTCTCAAAGGGTTTTTAGCATCAAGTGAAGTTATGTTTGAGTAAAAATTATTTCTATAGTAAAAGGTATCTTTTTCGGATATTTTAATCAGTTCGTTATTTTTAATAAAGTATAGGTTACTAAAATTATCTACTGCCTTAAACTCTTTATTATTAGTGGAAGTTTTTGATATTAGTGTTAGTATTAATTTATTTTCATCACTAAATCCAGAAAAATTAATTAAATAAAAAAGCACTAATAATTTCATGAAATCAAGATACAATGTTTTAAGATATTATTAACTATTTTAATTTATAGCCTTTATACATTTGTAAAAAATATTTTGAATATGAAAAATTTACTATATATAATTTTTGTTTTTACGATTTCCACCAATTTGTTTTCACAAGAATTTCAAGGTAAGGCTTATTATCAGACAAAAACTACTATGAATCTTGGTAGCTGGGGAAGTAAAATGTCTGAACAGCAAAAAAATGCGATGAAAGACAGGATGAAGGGTTATTTAGAAAAGACTTTTATCTTAACTTTTAGTAAATCAGAATCAATGTACAAAGAAGAAGAAAGACTAGATGCTCCAGGTTCAGGAGGGTCTGGGATGGGTGCTATGTTTATGAGTGCTGGAAGTGGTAATCCAGAGATGTACAAAAACATTAAAGAAAAAATATATCTACAGGAAAATGAATTCTTTGGTAAAAAATTCTTGGTTAATGATAAATTACCAGAATTTGAATGGAAAATGAGTGGGGAGCAAAAACAAATTGGTCAGTACATGTGTTTTAAAGCTGTCGGGACAAGAAATAATAATAATTTTAGTTGGGAGAGTTTAAGAGGTCAAAGAAATGAAAAGTCCAAAGATTCAACAAATAGTGATGAAAAAATTTCAGATGTTGAAATAAACAAAAAAGCAGAAAAATTAAAAGAAATTGTAGTTGATGCAAAAATAGAAACTATTATAGCCTGGTATACTCCGCAAATACCGATAAGTAATGGACCAGAACAATCCTTTGGACTACCTGGATTAATTTTAGAGCTGAACACAAAAAACACAACAATGTTATGCACTAAAATTATATTAAATCCAGCAAAAAAAGATGAAATTATTAGACCAACAAAAGGAGATGTAGTTAATAAAAAAGAATACAACGATATGGTCCAATTTAAGATGCAGGAAATGAGAGATAATAGAGGTAGAGGAAACGGTAGAAGAAGATTTTAACAAAACATATTAAAATGAAAAAAATATTATTTGTACTATTATTTGGGATTACTACTTTAGGTTTTTCTCAATTAAGAATGGAAGGTTCAGTAAAGGATAGTTTAAATAATCCTTTAGAGCTTGCTAATGTTATTTTAATCAATAAGGAAACTAGTGCGTTAGAAAGCTTTGCTATATCTGATGAAAATGGAGAATACAAACTATCACTAAAAAAGAATACTGCTTATAATTTACAGATAAGTTATATTGGTATGGAGTCTATCTCAAAACTAATTCAGTCCAATGAGTCTAATTTAAAAAAAGATTTTATCTTATATGAAAGTAACATGTTAGATGCAGTTGAGCTGACCTATGAAATGCCTGTAACTGTTAGTGGTGATACTTTAATTTATAATGCAGATTCTTTTAAAACTGGTACAGAAAGAAAGTTAGAAGATGTTTTGAAGAATCTTCCTGGAGTAGAAGTAAACGATGATGGTCAAATTGAGGTTGAAGGAAAAGTAGTAGGTAAAGTAATGGTTGAGGGTAAAGATTTCTTTGATGGAGACACTAAAATTGCCATTAAAAACATACCTTCAAACGCAATCGATAAGGTTCAAATCCTTAAAAACTATTCAGAAGTAGGACAGTTAAGTGGAGTTCAAAATAATCAAGATAATATTGCGATAAACATTAAATTAAAAGAAGGTAAAGACAAGTTTTGGTTTGGAAATATTACCGCCGGTGGTGGTGAGTCTACAGTAGAGAATCTCTACTTATTTCAACCAAAATTATTTTATTACAGTCCAGATTATAGTATAAATGTTATTGGAGATATAAATAATATTGGAGAATTAGCTTTTACAAGACGAGATTATTGGAATTTTTCGGGTGGCTTTAATACTCCAAGTAATAAAAGTGGGACTTCAATTAATCTTGGCAATAATAATTTAGGCTTTTTACAATTGCAAAATAATAGAGCTAAGGATATATCTTCTAAATTTGGGGCAGCTAACTTTAGTTACTCTCCTAATAAAAAAATGGATCTTTCAGGTTTTATTATTCTTACAAGTAGCGATATTGAATTACAAGAAAATAACTCTACTCAATATATAGATACCGAGCTTGGAATACCAAATGAAGAGACTCAAAGTGGTACCAGTCAGGTAAGTGATTTAGCGCTATCTAAATTCACTCTCAAGTATAAGCCAAACTCCAATAAGCAGTTGGATTATGAAATACTAACTAGAAATTCAAAAGAAAATCAGAATCAATATGTTTTTTCTGATGTTTTAGGTAGTACTTTGCAAAATGATGATGTAGACACCTACAGTATTAATCAAAATTTAAATTATTACTATACTGCGGATGCTAATAATATTTTCGCATTCGAAGCTTTACATTTAATAAGTGAAGAAGACCCTTTTTATAATGCTTCTTTGGAAAATTCTGATAATTACCAAAATACTGCAATAGGTTTAGGATTTGATAATACTCAATCTAACTTTAATATAGCGCAGGATAAAAAAATTAAAACTAATCAATTAGATGCTAAGCTAGATTATTGGAATATATTAAACATTAAAAGTGATATCAACTTTACTGTTGGTTCGATTTTAAGTAATCAAAATTTCGACTCAAATATCTTTCAATTTTTAGATAATGGTGATATTTTTGAATCAACTCCTACCATAAATAATGGACTAGATTCAAATAGAGTTAGTTATAATTTTAAAGATTATTATGTTGGAATGCATTATAGGCTAAAAACAGGTATTTTCACTCTAAGTCCTGGTTTTACGGTTCATGCATACAATAGTTCAAATGAGCAGAATAGCATTCCTGGTGGTTGGGGTGCTGCAGCTACTTCTCTTTTTTCGAATTCATTTTATAAAATACTCCCTGATTTTAATGCTAGAATCCAACTTAAGAAAAGTGAATCTCTAACATTTAATTATGCAATGAGGACTCAGTTCACTGATATTTCTAAAATAGCAGAAGGCTTAGTTTTAAATAGTTATAATTCTATATTTAGCGGAAACAATGAAATACAAAATGCTATATCGCATAATCTAAATTTAAATTATTTTAGTTTTAATTTATTTAATTACACTAATGTCTATGCTAGGTTGTCGTACAACAAAAGCATTGATCAGATAAGAAACTTAACAACATTTGAAAGTGTTGTAGCTACAAGTTCTCCTTTTAATTCTGCTTTTGCAGATGAAAATCTTTCTGCTAACGCTAGATTTCAAAGACAATTTGGGAAACTAAGAGCCTCTTTAAAAGGCGGATTTAATTATAGTAAATTTAACCAGTTTATTCAAAGTAGTGAAACTCCAAGTTTAAGTGAGAGCTATTCTCAAAGTTATGGAGCTACTATAAGAACTTCATTTAAACAAGCTCCAAATGTAGAGCTGGGGTATAATTACTCTTTCTCTGAAAATATTTTAGGATCTATAAATAGTACTACCAATACGAAAGCTCCCTTTATCGATATTGATGCCTTGATATTGAAATCTTTCACATTTAGAACTAAATACACCAATAACACTTTTAGTGATGATAGAGGTGGTTTAAATAAATATGAATTTTGGAATGCTTCTCTTGCATATAAGAAAGATCAGGATAGCAAATGGGAATTTGAATTAAAAGCTACTAATTTACTAGATACTAAATCTCAAAATCAATCTAACACTGGAAATATATCAATAAGTACAACTGAATATTTTATACAGCCAAGATTTATCACTTTTAGATTAGTTTATGATTTATAGTAAAGTTCGTAGTTTAACTTAAACTCAATACACTTATTCTAATTGTACTACTTTCATGATTATGTACATAAATATTTCATCCTATTTAATTATAAACCAGTTTTTAAACCTCTGTTAATTAATATTTTTTTTCTTCATTTAAATCTGCTTTGTAATATCTACAAATATTTATGATTAATATTCCTAATATTAATTTTTAATATCCAATTAATAAATATATATTCATAGTTGTTTTTTAAGGTGTAAACCATTGAAAAATAGTTAATTATGGATTAAATAGTTTTATCCATAATTCATTATGAATTATTTAATTTAATACGTAAATACTGAGAATCTTATAAAATGAATTTAAATAAGTTTAGTAAAACTGTAACTCAAGATGATTCTCAACCTGCTGCCCAAGCAATGTTACATGCTATTGGCATGAAAGAAACTGATTTTACAAAGCCCATAGTTGGAATTGCAAGTACTGGTTACGAGGGGAATCCTTGTAATATGCATTTAAATGATTTATCTAAATATGTTAAGGCTGGAATACAGTCTGAAGATATTACAGGCTTGATTTTTAACACTATAGGAGTTAGTGATGGTATATCAATGGGAACACCAGGAATGCGCTACTCATTACCATCAAGAGATATTATTGCAGACTCTATGGAAACAGTTGTGCAAGCAATGAGCTACGATGGCCTTATAACTGTTGTTGGTTGTGATAAAAATATGCCAGGAGCACTTATGGCAATGATAAGATTAAATAGACCCTCAATATTGCTTTATGGGGGGACTATTGATTCTGGATGTCATAATGGAAAAAAATTAGACATAGTTTCTGCCTTTGAAGCTTGGGGAAGTAAAGTTTCGGGAAAGATGAAAGATGATGAGTATAAATCTATAATCAAAAAAGCTTGTCCTGGAGCTGGCGCATGTGGAGGTATGTATACAGCTAATACCATGGCATCTGCAATAGAGGCTTTAGGAATGTCTCTACCTTATAATTCTTCAAACCCTGCAAATAGTAAATTAAAAGAAATTGAGTCTGAAAAATGTGGTAAGGCAATCAAAAACTTATTAGTTAAAGATTTAAAACCCTTAGATATAATCACTAGAAAATCTTTAGAAAATGCAATTAGACTAGTAGTTGCATTAGGTGGCTCAACCAATGCGGTATTACATTTTTTAGCAATCGCTAGAGCCGCTAAAATAGATTTTACTTTAGATGATTTTCAAAAAATAAGTGATACTACCCCTTTTATTGCTGATTTAAAACCTAGTGGCAAGTATTTAATGGAAGATGTCCATGAAGTTGGAGGAACTCCAGCTGTATTAAAATATCTCTTGAAAAAGGGATTAATTCATGGAGATTGCATTACGGTGACTGGTCAAACTTTAGAAGAAAATTTAAAAAATGTCAAGGACTTGAAAGTCAATCAAGATGTTATAAAAACTGTAGAAAACCCAATTAAGGAATCTGGCCACATAAGAATATTATATGGGAATATTGCCAGAGAAGGCTCTGTTGCTAAAATTACAGGAAAAGAAGGTTTAATTTTTAAAGGATCTGCTATAGTTTTTGATTCTGAGTATGATGCCAATAAAGGAATAGGTGTAGGTAAAGTAAAAAAAGGAGATGTTATAGTAATCCGATACGAAGGTCCAAAAGGTGGTCCAGGTATGCCTGAAATGTTAAAACCTACTGCAGCTATAATGGGTGCAGGACTTGGTAAAGATGTTGCTCTTATTACTGATGGTCGATTTTCAGGTGGAACGCATGGCTTTGTTGTTGGTCATATAACACCAGAAGCGCAAGTAGGTGGTAATATTGCTTTAATTGAAAACGGAGATATTATTATAATTGATGCTATACAAAACACTATAGTTTTAGATGTTAGTAAAGAAGAATTAACAAAAAGAAGAAATAAATGGAGTCAGCCAAAATTAAAAGTTGATTCAGGTTCTTTATATAAATATGCAAAAATTGTTTCATCAGCTTCAAAGGGCTGTGTAACCGATGAATTTTAGAAATGAATAATACAAAAAAAATAAGTGGAAGTGAAGCTGTTGTAAAATGTTTGATAGCTGAAGGAATAGAGATTATATACGGATATCCTGGAGGGGCAATAATGCCAGTTTACGATGAGTTATATAAATATGAGGATCAAATTCATCATGTTTTAACAAGACATGAGCAAGGCGCTACGCATTCTGCTCAAGGATTTGCAAGAATTTCTGGTAAAGTAGGTGTAGCAATTGCCACATCTGGACCTGGAGCAACAAATTTAGTTACAGGTTTAGCTGATGCTCAAATTGATTCAACACCAATGGTCTGTATTACAGGACAGGTATCATCAAATTTACTAGGCAGTGATGCTTTTCAAGAAACGGATATAGTTGGTATTTCTACGCCTGTCACAAAATGGAACCATCAAGTTACTAAAGCCTCTGATATACCAAAAGTATTAGCAAAAGCTTTTTACATAGCCAAAAGTGGTAGACCAGGCCCGGTATTAATAGATATAACTAAAGATGCACAGTTTGAATTATTAGACTTTAATTACAAAAAGGTAACTGGAATTAGAAGTTATAAGCCAATTCCTAAACTAGATGCAACTAGTTTAGATTTAGCAGCTGACTTAATTAATAAGTCAATCAAGCCAATGATAGTTTGGGGTCAGGGAGTTATTCTTGCAGAGGCGGAAAATGAATTTAAAAAATTTGTCGAGAAAACAGGGATTCCTGCAGCGTGGACTATAATGGGAGTTTCAGCAATACCAACTTCTCATCCATTAAATGTTGGAATGGTTGGTATGCATGGGAATTATGCTCCTAACATGTTAACAAATGAATGTGATTTACTTATTGCAATTGGAATGAGATTTGATGATAGAGTTACTGGAAATTTAGATAAATACGCTAAACAAGCTAAAATAATTCATTTTGAAATTGACCCAGCTGAAATTGATAAAAATGTAAAAGTTGATGTTTCTGTATTGGGCGATGCTAAAGAAAGTTTAAGCAAGATATTACCTCTGCTAAAAACAAGAACTCATAATTCTTGGTTAGTTAAATTCAAGGAGTTATATGATATAGAATACGATTCCGTAATAAAAGATGATTTGTTTCCTACTAAAGACGGATTAACTATGGGTGAGGTATTGAAAGAAATAAACACCTATACAAAAGGTAATGCTGCAATAGTTTCTGATGTCGGTCAACATCAAATGATAGCTTGTCGTTATGCGAATTTCAATAAATCCAGAAGTAATATAACCTCTGGAGGGCTTGGAACTATGGGTTTTGCATTGCCGGCAGCAATAGGTGCTAAAATGGCTTGCCCAGAAAGAGAAGTCGTTGCGGTTATAGGTGATGGTGGTTTTCAAATGACTATTCAAGAATTAGGAACAATATTTCAGTCAAAAGTACCAGTTAAAATTGTAGTCTTAAATAATAGTTTTTTAGGAATGGTAAGGCAGTGGCAGCAACTATTCTTTGAAAAAAGATATGCTTCTACTGAAATGGTGAATCCAGATTTCACTGCAATAGCAAAGGGCTATTATATCAAAAGTAAAAAAGTATCTAAAAGAGAGGAGTTATCTTCTGCAGTAGAAGAAATGATAAATTCAAAAGATTCATTTTTTTTAGAAGTAGTTGTCGAAAAAGAAGCGAATGTGTTTCCGATGATACAAAGTGGAGCCTCAGTTTCAGAAATTAGATTAAAATAATTATGGAGAAAGAAATTAAAACATTTACAGTATCAATTTATACTGAAAATAATATAGGATTGCTTAATAGAATTTCAGCAATATTCCAAAGAAGACATATTAATATAGAAAGTTTAAACTCGTCTGTTTCAGAAATTGAAGGAGTTTACAGGTTTACGATTCTTATAAATGTTACTGAAACTCAAATAAAGAAAATAATTGGGCAAATTGACAAGCAAATTGAAGTAATTAAAGCTTACTATCATAATGAGGATGATACTGTTTATCAAGAGTCTTGCTTGTTTAAAATCAAATCAAGCCTGTTGTTTGATGATAGGCAAATACAAAATATTATAAAGGATAGTAATGCTAGAATTGTTACTGTCAACAAGCAATTTTTTGTAATAGAGAAATCCGGTAGAAGAAAAGAAATAGATAGTTTATATGATAAGTTGAATGAGTACGGAATTATGCAATTTGTTAGGTCAGGAGCTATTGCTATAACTAAAGAACCAATGAATATATCAGAAATATTATCTGAGTTTAAAAACTAATTAAAATATACAATGAAAAATTACTACAATACTCTTTCTTTGAGTGAAAAAAAAGACCAGCTTTCTAGATGTAGATTTATGAATTCAGATGAATTTAGTGCTGGGGTAACTGCGCTCTTAAATAAAAAAATAGTTATAATTGGTTGTGGAGCTCAAGGCTTAAATCAAGGCCTTAACATGAGAGATTCAGGCCTAAATATTTCTTATAGCTTAAGAAAGGAATCTATTAAAGATAAAAGACAATCTTTTCTAAATGCAAGTGGTAATGGTTTCAACGTTGGTACATATGAAGAATTAATCCCAGACGCTGACCTAGTTTTGAACCTTACGCCTGACAAGCAGCATACAGATGTTGTAGAATCCATTATGCATTTAATGAAAAAGGGTTCAACTTTGTCGTACTCGCATGGATTTAATATTGTTGAAGAGGGTATGCAAATTAGAAAAGATATAACGGTTATTATGGTAGCTCCAAAATGCCCTGGAACCGAAGTTAGAGAAGAATTTAAAAGAGGTTTCGGAGTCCCAACATTAATCGCTGTTCATCCAGAAAATGATCCGGAAAACAAAGGTTTAGTTCAAGCTAAGGCATATGCGGTTGCAACTGGCGGTCATAAAGCTGGAGTGTTAGAATCCTCATTTGTTGCTGAGGTAAAGAGTGACTTGATGGGTGAGCAAACTATTTTATGTGGAGTTTTGCAAACTGCATCAATATTGCTGTTTAATAAAATGATAAATGATGGTAGTGATAAAAATTATGCTTCAAAATTAATTCAAAATGGTTGGGAAGTAATAACAGAAGAATTAAAGCACGGAGGGATAACTAGCATGATGGATAGGCTCTCAGATCCGTCTAAAATTAAAGCATACACTATTTCAGAAGGACTTAAAAATTTAATGACGCCTTTGTTTATAAAACATATGCATGATATAATGTCTGGCCGCTTCTCAACTACAATGATGGATGACTGGAAAAATGATGATATAAACTTGCTAAAATGGAGAGCAGAGACTGGTGAAACAATGTTTGAAAAAACTCAAGCGACTACTGATGAAATCAGCGAGCAAGAATATTTCGATAATGGTGTTCTTATGGTTGCATTTGTAAGAGCTGGTGTAGAGCTAGCTTATGAAACAATGGTATCATCAGGTATAGTTGAAGAGTCTGCGTACTACGAATCACTACATGAATTACCCCTTATTGCAAACACTATAGCGAGAAAAAAATTATTTGAAATGAATAGAATTATTTCAGATACAGCTGAGTATGGATGTTATTTATTTGACCATGCTTGTAAGCCCTTAATTAAAAGTTATGTGGATCAATTACCGAAAAATATTATTGGAAATTCGTTTGATGAAAATTCAATTATTAATAACAAGGAGTTAATTGAAGTTAATTTAAAAATAAGTTCTCATTCCATTGAAAAAATAGGAAAAACGTTAAGAAAATCAATGACTGAAATGAAAAATATAGTTTAAAATGGCTTTAAAACTCATTGATATTTCAGCTATTAAAAAAGCGCAAAAAAATATTGAAGAAATAGTGATTAGAACACCTTTTAACAAAAACTCTAATTACAGTAATAAATTTAAAGCTAATATATTTTTTAAAAGAGAGGATTTACAAAAAGTTAAATCTTTTAAAATAAGAGGAGCTTTTAACAAAATATCATTACTAAACTCTAAAGTAATTCAAAATAATATAGTTTGCGCTAGTGCTGGAAATCATGCCCAGGGTGTTGCCCAATCTTGTAAAATGCTAAATTTATTTGGTACTATTTTTATGCCAGTTAATACTCCTAATCAAAAAGTTAATCAAGTAAAAAAAATAGGCAACAATAATATTGAGGTAGTTTTAATTGGCGATAATTATGATGAATCTCATAATGCTGCAATTTCATTTTGTCAATCTAATAATCAGACGTATGTTCATCCGTTTGATGATATGGATATTATTACAGGTCAAGGCACTTTATTTTTAGAGATTATTCAGCAATTTCCAAAACAACTAGATTATTTATTTGTCCCAATTGGTGGAGGAGGAATGATTTCAGGTGCAATATCTGTTTTCAAGCAATTATCTCCAAACACAAAAATTATTGGTATTGAACCTGCCGGAGCACCGGCCATGAAAAACTCTTTAGAAAATGGCAAAAATATTACCTTAGATTCTATTGATGTTTTTGTTGATGGTGCAAGTGTAAAAAGGGTAGGTGAGATTTCATTCAAATTTTGTAAAGAATATTTGGATGATATAATCGTAATCGATGAAGGTGAAATATGCCAAAACTTGATTGATCTTCACAAAAATGAAAACATTTGGGTTGAGCCTGCTGGAGCTATGTCTGTAAGTGCTCTAAGAAAGTACTCTGATAAAATAATCGGAAAAAACATAGCATGTATTATCTGTGGTGCTAATAACGACGAAAGTAGAATGCCGGAAATTGAAAAAAAAGCACTTATTTGGAACGACCACATTAATACTTTATTAAATTCATAACTTTTTGATAATTATCATATATAATTAATACTATTTAACATCAAAAAATATAAATTTGCACATTATTAATATAAAACTTTGTTAAAACATGAATGATTTCACTCAAATTCCTGATCAATATCAAATTAAGAAACCTTTAATACAGGAAACCTATTTATCTGACGGAGAATTAATTAAATGGCAAGGTGAATATTCTGAGATATATTCAACAATTTCATCCACTGAAAAGTATTCTCCTACCTTTTTAGGCAAAATCCCGAGCCTTGGTAAAAAAGAAGCTTTAGAGTCTTTAGATGCTGCATGTAATGCATTTGATAACGGAAGAGGTAGTTGGCCAACAATGAAAGTTCGAGATAGAATTAAATGCATGAGAAATTTTGCTGATCAAATGAAATCTAAGAGGGGAGAAATTGTTAAGTTGTTAATGTGGGAAATTGGTAAAAACCTTAATGATTCTCAAAAAGAGTTTGATAGAACGGTCGATTATATTTATGATACTATTGAGGCGTATAAGACTATAGATAGAGATTCATCAAAATTTGAAAAGCATAGTGGAATTTATGCGCATATAAGAAGAGGTCCGCTAGGAGTTGTTTTGTGTTTAGGCCCCTATAACTACCCTTTAAATGAAACTTTTTGTTTATTAATACCAGCCCTAATAATGGGTAATACAACAATATTTAAACCGGCAAAACATGGGGTTTTATTAATTTCTCCACTATTAGAGATATTTAAAAATTGCTTTCCTAAGGGAGTGGTTAATATTTTGTACGGAAGAGGTAGAGCTTTGGCAACTCCGATTATGGAGTCTGGGAAAGTTACAGTTTTAGCACTAATTGGTCATAGTACTTCAGCAAATGCTCTTCAAGAAAAGCATCCTAAGAAAAACAGATTAAGACTAGTTTTAGGTCTGGAAGCTAATAATCCTGCTATTGTTTTAAAAGATGCTAATCTAGATTTAGCAATTAATGAATGTGTTGCAGGCGCTTTATCATTTAATGGCCAAAGATGTACGGCATTGAAATTAATATACGTTCATGAAGATATCATTGAGGAATTTAACAAGAAATTTGCTGAAAAAGTTGACAGTTTAAAATTTGGAAATCCTTGGGATGAATCAGCGCAATTAACTCCGCTACCTGAGCCAAATAAACCAGATTATATCCAAGATTTGATTTCTGATGCCACTAGTAAAGGAGCTAAAGTTATCAATAAAAAAGGGGGTATTAAGTCTGACAATTACATATATCCTGCTGTATTATACCCAGTAAACAAATCAATGAAGGTTTATAGTGAAGAGCAGTTTGGTCCAGTTGTTCCAATAATTTCATTCAACGATATTAATCAGCCGATTAATGATATGGCCGAGTCTAACTATGGCCAACAGGCAAGTGTATTTGGAGAGGATGTTAATGTTCTTGCTCCATTACTTGATACTTTAGTTAATTTAGTTTGTAGAGTTAATTTAAATAGCTCTTGCCAAAGAGGGCCTGATAATTATCCTTTTACAGGAAGAAAAGATTCCGCATTTAGCACATTGAGTGTTCATGATGCTTTAAGATCTTTTTCTATTAGGACTTTTGTAGCCTCAAAGGATAATGAGGTGAATAAAAAAATTATTAAAGATTTATTGAATACTAAAAAATCCAACTTTATTTCAACTGATTATATTTTGTAATATTCATATCTACTTATTTAGTATAATTCACTATTTTTATTTAATAAATTTTTATTGAATTTAACTAGTATAAATGGATAAGCAATTAGTTCAAATATTTGACACTACATTAAGGGATGGAGAACAGGTCCCTGGTTGTAAGCTTAATACAGCTCAAAAGGTTGTAATTGCTGAGAAGCTAGAAAAGCTAGGAGTGGACGTTATTGAGGCGGGTTTTCCAGTTTCAAGTCCAGGAGATTTTAACTCTGTTGTTGAGATTTCAAAAATAATTAAAGACACTACTGTTTGTGCCCTTTCTAGGGCAGTTGAAAATGACATAAAAATTGCTGGAGAGGCATTGAAATATGCTAAGTTTCCAAGGATACATACTGGCATAGGCACCTCCGATTCACATATTAAACATAAATTTAACTCTACGAGAGATAAAATTATTGAAACAGGGTACAATGCTGTTAAGTATGCTAAAACATTTGTAGAAGATGTAGAGTTTTATGCGGAAGATGCGGGTAGAACAGACAACGAATTTTTGGCAAAAGTTTGTGAAAAAATGATAGAAGCTGGTGCTACAGTTTTAAATATTCCTGATACAACAGGTTATTGTCTTCCAGAAGAATATGGAAAAAAAATAAAATATCTATTTGAAAATGTTAAAAATATTGACAAAGCAATTATTTCATGTCACTGTCATAATGATTTAGGTTTGGCAACTGCTAACTCCATAGCTGGAATATCAAATGGAGCGAGGCAAATTGAATGTACAATTAATGGTATTGGTGAAAGAGCTGGAAACACTTCTTTGGAAGAGGTTGTAATGATTATGAAACAACACGAAAATTTAAATCTAGATACTAATGTAAATACAAAGCTCTTGTATGAAACAAGTATATTGGTCTCTGAAAGTATGGGTATGTTTGTTCAGCCTAATAAAGCTATAGTAGGTGCTAATGCCTTTGCCCACAGTTCGGGAATACACCAAGATGGAGTTATTAAAAACAGAGAAACATATGAAATTATAGATCCATATGATGTAGGTGTAAATAAATCATCTATTATTCTTACTGCTAGAAGTGGAAGATCTGCTTTAGCTTATAGAGCCAAATTAGTTGGTTTTGATTTATCTAAAGATCAACTTGATCTAGTTTATCCAGAATTCCTAAAATTTGCAGATAGCCATAAAAGTGTTTTAGATAAGGATATCCCTAAGATTATAAATAATATTTTATAGATAATTAAAAAAAATATGAAAACTACTTTATTTGATAAAGTTTGGGATTCACATGTCGTAAGTAAAATCACTAACGGACCAGAGGTTTTATTTATAGATAGGCATTTGATTCATGAAGTAACTAGCCCAGTAGCATTTTTAGGATTAAAAAACAGAGGTATAAAAGTTTTATACCCTGAAAGAACATTTGCTACTGCTGACCATAATACACCAACTATAAATCAACATCTCCCTGTATTAGATGCTTTGTCTGCAAATCAACTAAAGGTTTTAGAGGAAAATTCAAATGAACACGGAATTTTATATTGGGGTTTAGGTCATGAAAAAAATGGAATTGTGCACGTAGTTGGTCCTGAATACGGAATAACTCAACCCGGAGCTACAATAGTATGTGGTGATTCACACACATCTACTCACGGAGCTTTTGGAGCAATTGCATTCGGAATTGGAACTTCTGAAGTGGAGATGGTTTTATCTACCCAATGTGTTATGCAGCCTAAGCCAAAAAAAATGAGAATTACTATTAATGGAACTTTAAGTAAAGCAGTTACTCCAAAAGATGTCGCGTTATATATTATTTCAAAACTAAGTACAGCAGGGGCTACAGGATATTTTGTAGAATATTCTGGTGAAGTGTTTTTAAATATGTCTATGGAAGGTAGGATGACAGTTTGTAATTTAAGTATTGAAATGGGGGCAAGAGGAGGTATTATAGCTCCTGACAATAAAACTTTTGAATATATAAAAGACAGGGAGTTTACTCCTAAAGGAGATAAATGGGAAAAAGCCATGAACTATTGGAAAACATTAAAAACAGATAGTAATGCTGTTTTTGACAAAGAAATATCCTTTGAAGGTTCCGATATTACTCCAATGATAACATACGGTACAAATCCTGGTATGGGAATGGGGATTTCTAATGAAATTCCAAAAGTTGAAGACCAAAAATCTGCCTCCAAAAGCTATTTTAAATCTCTTGACTATATGAATTATGATGAAGGAGAAAGTATGATAGGTAAGAAAATAGATTTTGTTTTCTTAGGTAGCTGTACAAATGGTAGAATTGAAGATTTTAGAGATTTTGCTAAAATAATTAAAGGAAGAAAAAAAGCTGATAATGTAACCGCTTGGCTTGTGCCAGGTTCACATAAGGTTGAGAAGGCTATTAAGGCAGAGGGTATTTTAGATACTTTAGAAGATTCTGGTTTTCAGCTTAGAGAACCTGGATGCTCAGCTTGTTTAGCTATGAATGATGATAAAATACCAAAAGGAAAATATGCTGTTAGCACATCAAATAGAAATTTTGAAGGAAGACAAGGCCCAGGTTCTAGAACCATACTGGCGAGTCCTTTAGTAGCAGCTGCAGCAGCTGTAACCGGAATGATAACTGATCCAAGAACTTTATTTTAATAGAAAATATGGCTTACGATAAATTTAGAATACTCAAAAGTAGTTGTGTTCCTTTACCGATTGAAAACATTGATACAGATCAAATCATTCCTGCGAGATTTTTAAAAGCAATAGAACGAAAAGGCTTTGGAGATAATTTATTTAGAGATTGGAAATATAATCTTGATAATACACCTAAAAAAGATTTTGTATTAAATAACCCGTTATATAAGGGGGAAATACTTGTGGGGGGTAAGAATTTTGGATCTGGATCTTCAAGAGAACATGCAGCTTGGTCTGTTTATGATTATGGTTTTAGATGTGTAATTTCAAGTTTTTTTGCTGATATATTTAGAGCTAATTGTTTAAATGTTGGAGTCCTTCCTGTTCAAGTTTCTGAAGATTTTTTAAATGTAATTTTTGAAAATATTTACAATAATCCAAGTATAGAGATCTTAATTGACTTACCTAATCAATTGGTTAGTATTCCTGAGCTAAAACTAAGTGAATCATTTGATATTAATGATTACAAAAAAAACAACATGTTAAATGGTTATGATGACATTGATTATTTAATAAACATGAAAAAATCGATAACTGACTTTGCAAATACAACTCCACTATAACTTATTATAAATGAAATTAAATATAGCTCTTTTACCTGGAGATGGGATAGGTCCCGAAGTAATTGACCAGGCGGTCAAGGTTTCAAACGCTATTGCGACAAAATTTAATCATGAAATCAATTGGGTCAAAGCATTGGTCGGAGCCGCTGCAATTGATGTATATGGAGAGCCGTATCCAAATGTCACTCATGAAATTTGTTTAAGGGCAAATGCAATTTTATTCGGAGCTATTGGCGACCCAAAATATGATAATGATCCTTTAGCAAAAGTAAGACCTGAGCAGGGTTTACTTAAAATGAGAAAAGATTTAGGCTTATTTGCTAATGTTAGGCCAACCTTTACTTTTCCATCATTACTGGATAAATCACCTCTTAAAAAGGAAATAATTGAAGGAACAGATCTTGTTTTTTTAAGAGAACTTACTGGTGGGATATATTTTGGTAAAAGAGGTCGTTTAGATAATGGAAACACCGCTTATGATACTTGTACATATAGTAAAGAAGAAATAAAAAGAATTGCAATAAAGGGATTTGATCTTGCAATGAAAAGATCCAAAAAGCTTTGTTGTGTTGATAAAGCAAATGTTTTAGAATCTTCAAGATTGTGGAGAGAAACTGTGCAAGCAATGGAGAAAGATTACCCAGAAGTTTCTGTTTCCTACGAATTTGTTGATGCTGTAGCGATGCGTTTAGTCCAATGGCCTAAATCTTATGATGTTTTAATCACAGAGAATCTATTTGGTGATATTTTAACCGATGAGGCTTCAGTAATATCTGGATCTATGGGACTTATGCCATCTGCTTCAGTAGGATTAAAGACTTCTCTATATGAGCCTATTCATGGTTCATATCCAGAGGCGGCTGGCAAAGATATTGCAAACCCATTAGCTACTATATTATCAGCGGCAATGATGTTTGAGGATGCATTTAAATTAAAAGACGAAGCGAAAGTTATTAGAGATGCTGTAAATCTTTCTTTGGAAAAATTAATTGTAACTGAGGATTTGTCTAATGGACAAAATAGTTTTAGCACATCTGAAGTAGGAACATGGCTATCTGATTTAATTTTGAAGTAATATTTTGAATTTTATTCTATTATAATGTTAAAATATTAAAAATTTACATACATTAGTTACTTATTCATTAGAGATATGACAAATTATTTATATAAATTCTATTATTATTTTTATGTGTTTTATAAGAGCGAGGTCATATATTTATAATTTATAACTAAATATTTATGTGAGCCTCGAAAATCGAGGCTTTTTTTTTATGAAAAATTTAATAGGCATACAAGGAATAATTGGTTCTTTTCATCATATTGTAACTAAGCAATATTTTGAAAATAAAGCTGCTATAAAAGAGTTTATTAGTTTTGATGATTTAGTTGAATCTTTAGTTAACGAAAAATGCAACTATGGAGTTATGGCTTTGGAGAATTCTATTGCGGGTTCATTAATACCTAATTATGCTTTGATTGATGAAAATAATCTTCATATTGTTGGAGAAAAATATTTAGATATACAGCATAATTTAATCTGCTTAGAGGGTCAAGACATTAATGACATCAAAGAAGTTCACTCTCACCCAATGGCGCTTTTACAGTGTAAAGATTTCTTTAAAAAACATCCGCACATTAAATTAGTAGAAGATAAAGATACAGCACAGGTAGCAAAAAGAATTAGTGAACACAAACTTCAATGTATAGCTGCAATTGCAAGTGATTTAGCAGCTGAGCTATACTCTCTGAAAATAATTAAAAAGAGTATTCAAACCATAAGGCATAACGAAACGCGTTTTGTAATACTTCAAAAATTCCCAAATAATAAAATTGAAAATATTAGTAAGGCATCTATTAAGTTTGAATTAGACCATAAGAGAGGTAGTTTAGCAGCTATATTAAATGTAGTTAGTGACTGCAAATTAAACTTAACAAAAATCCAGTCATTACCTAAAATAGATACTCCTTGGGTCTACTCTTTTTTTATTGATATTACCTTTGATGAATTTAGAGATTACGAGAAGGCCAAATCTATTATGTCCATAATGGCTAAAGATTTTAAAATATTGGGAGAATATGAAAACAGAAAGAAATGATAACTAAGGCAGATAGATTAAATATAATCGAGGAATATTATTTTTCTACAAAGTTAAAAGAAGTAAATTCTTTAATAAAAAAAGGCAAGCCGATAATTAATCTAGGTATAGGAAGTCCTGACTTACAACCGCCTCAAGAAGCTTTGGAAGCTCTCAAAGCTAGTTTGACAGATCAGAGTGCGAATAGTTACCAAAGTTATAACGGATTAGAAGATTTGAGAATTTCAATCTCTAAATTTTATAATAAACATTATGATGTAGATTTAGATTTCACTTCAGAGATATTACCTCTTATGGGTAGTAAAGAAGGTATAATGCATATTTCACTTGCATTTTTAAATGTTGGTGATTCGGTTTTAATCCCTAATCCAGGATATCCTACCTATGCTGCTGCCACAAATTTAGTCCAAGCAAAACCAATTTTTTATGATTTAAAATCTGAAAATAACTGGCTCCCAAATTTAAAGGAATTAGAAAAGATTAATTTAAAAAAAGTTAAGTTGATGTGGATAAATTATCCACATATGCCAACCGGAGCTAATTGTGATATAAATTTTTTAGAAGAGTTAATTAGTTTTGCTAAAAAACATCAAATTTTGTTAGTTAACGATAATCCATATAGTTTTATATTAAACCGTAAACCAATTAGTATATTTAATGTCAAAGGCTCTAAAGACTATTGTTTAGAGCTAAACTCTTTAAGCAAAACATTTAATATGTCCGGCTGGAGAGTTGGTATGGTATGCGGAAATAAAGCAAATATTACAAATATATTAACTGTTAAAAGTAATATGGATTCTGGTATGTATTATCCAATTCAAAAAGCTGCAATTGCAGTTTTAAATTCTCCAAATTCATGGTTTGATAAAATGAATGATATATATGAAGAAAGAAGAGTGTTAGTTAAAAAATTAGCAGATAGTTTAAATTGTGAATACGATAATAAATCATCTGGTATGTTTATTTGGGCTAAAATTAATAACGATACTAAATCAAAAGAGTTTACTAATGAGCTATTAGATAAGTATAATATTTTTATAGCTCCAGGTGATATATTTGGATCTAACGGAGAGGGTTATGTACGTTTTTCATTATGCGCGACAAAAGAATTAATAACTAAAGCAATTAAAAGAATCAATGAATAATGTTTTTGTTATTGGGGTAGGCCTTATAGGTGGTAGCCTTTGTTTGGATATAAAAAAAATATTTCCTGAAATCAAAATTCATGGAATAGATATTTCTGAGGATAGTTTAGATCTAGCAATAAAGCTAAATTTAATTGATCAGAAGTCTGACTTTGAGGCTTTACATATTGCTGATTTAGTTCTTATCGCTACACCTGTTGATATTGCTAATAATATTATAATAGACGTCTTAGATATTATTAATGAAAAGACATTAGTAATAGATTTTGGTTCAACAAAAAACAATATTTGTGATAAAGTTACTGATCACAAAAATAGAAGAAATTATTTAGCATCTCATCCTATAGCAGGGACTGAATTTTCAGGACCTGAATCAGCATTTTCAGGTCTATTTAATGATAAAACAATTATTCTGTGTGACACTGAAAAAACAGATCAAAAATTACTAAAAACTGCTGAAGATATATTTAAAAGTATAAATATGAATATCAGATACATGGATTCACTATCTCACGACAAGCATATAGCATACGTTTCTCATTTATCACATATTAGTTCTTTTATGTTAGGAAAGACTGTTATGGATAAAGAAAAAAATGAAAATAATATTTTTGATATGGCTGGTAGTGGTTTTGAATCTACAGTTAGACTGGCTAAAAGTTCTCCAGATATGTGGGCGCCAATTTTTAAATTAAATAAAGATAATATTATAGAAAGTCTGGATGAATATATTATAAATTTAAAAAAATTTAAAATCTTAATTCAAAAGGATGATTCTGTTGAGTTGAAAAATCAAATGAAAAAAACAAATTATATAAAAAACATACTTAAAGGATTAAATTAAAATGAAAAACAATAAAGAACTTAGAACTTGGCTTGATAAATTTAACCTCAATCACCCTCTAACTATAGCGGGGCCATGTAGTGCTGAGACTGAAGAACAGGTGTTGAAAATAGCACATAGTCTAAAAAACACTAAAGCTACTGTTTTTAGAGCTGGAATATGGAAACCTAGAACTAGGCCAGGTAATTTTGAAGGAGTAGGCGCTTTAGGCTTAAAATGGCTTCAAAAGGCAAAACAAGAAACAGGTATGCTTATTAGTACTGAAGTTGCTAATGCTAATCATGTTGACCTTGCATTAAAACACGATATAGATATATTATGGGTAGGTGCCCGCTCAACTGTAAGTCCATTTATTGTTCAAGAAATTGCAGAGGCACTAAAGGGGACTGATAAAACAGTACTAATAAAAAACCCTGTTAATCCAGACTTAGCTTTATGGCTTGGAGCAGTTGAGAGATTTCACTCTTGTAATGTAAAAAATTTAGGAGTTATACATAGAGGCTTTTCTACCTATGAAAAAACTAATTATAGAAATAATCCAGAATGGCAAATTGCAATAGAATTGCAAAATAAATTCCCTGATCTGCCTTTAATTTTAGATCCATCCCATATGGGAGGTAGAAGAGATATGATATTTGATTTATGTCAAACTGCTTTAGATTTGAACTATGATGGCTTTATGGTAGAAACTCATCATGACCCAGATAATGCTTGGAGTGATGCTGCTCAACAAATTACACCAGAAAAACTTTTAAAGATTATAAAGGACTTAACAATTAGAAAAATTACGGATGAAGCAGATGAGTATAAAAATAATTTGAATCATTTGAGAACAAAAATTAATCTAGTTGATAACCAATTGTTAGATATTTTAGGTAATCGAATGAATATAGCCGAAGAAATAGGAGCTTTGAAAAAAGAAAATAATGTTGCTGTTTTACAATCAAAAAGATGGAATCAGATACTCGAAAAAATGATTGCACAAGGAAAGTTAAAAGGCTTAAGTGAACAATTTATTTTACGAGTTTTTAAAGCTATTCATCAAGAATCTATTAATCATCAAGAAAGTATTTTTAAAGAATAGATTATTAAAGTATTTTTTTTGCATTGAGAGTTATTAATCTCCATCTTTGTAATAATGAGAGGATTAGTTTATAAATCAACGGGAAGCTGGTATTCTGTTAAAACCCTAAATAACAAACAATTTGATTGTAGAATTAAGGGCAAATTCAGATTAGATGGTATTAAAAGTACTAACCCAATTGCGGTTGGAGATTATGTAGATTTTGAATTAGAAACAAATAGTGATGTTGAAACAGGAGTGATTCATAATATTTGTGAAAGGAAAAATTATGTTTTAAGAAAATCTGTCAACTTATCTAAGCAAACACATATTTTAGCTTCTAATATTGATGTTGTTTTTTTGATTGTAACTATCTCTGGCCCTACAACATCAACAAATTTTATCGATCGATTTTTACTTACCTCAAATGCATATTCAATTAATACCGTATTATTATTTAATAAGGTTGATTTATTAAATACAGATGAAAAAAAGATATTAAAAAAGTTAATCAAAATATATGGTGAAATAGGCTACACCTGCCATGAAATTTCTGCAAAGGACGGATTTAATATTGACAAGGTTCAGCTTATTATGAAAGATAAAGTGAGTATGTTTGGAGGGCATTCAGGCGTAGGCAAGTCTACTTTGATAAACTCTCTTCAGCCAAACTTGAACTTAAGAACGAAGGATATCTCAGTTCAACATGCACAGGGTCAACATACCACTACAAATGCTGAACTTTATGATTTAGACTTTGGAGCAAAAATTATTGATACCCCGGGAATCAGGGGCTTTGGAATAGTAGATTTTGAGAAAAGTGATATTAAGAATTATTTCCCAGAATTTTATAAACGGATAAATCAGTGCAAATTTAATGATTGCATGCATATTAATGAGCCTAAATGTATAATTAAGAAGCTTGTTGATGAAGGAAAAATTGCACTTTCTAGATACGAAAATTACCTTCAAATTCTTGAAGATGAAAAATCTAGTTATAGAGTTGATAATTTTGATGCTTTATGAAAGCTGTTATCCAAAGAGTTCAAAAAGCCGATGTTACAGTAAATGGTAAATTAGTATCTTCTATTCAAAAAGGTATGCTTATATTTTTGGGTATAGCGGAAGATGATTCAGAATTAGACATACAATGGCTCATAAATAAAATAGTAAAGCTTAGAATGTTTAATGAATTTGATGACAATATTAATGATATTAATGCAGAGGTCTTACTTATTAGTCAATTTACCCTACAGGCAAATGTTTTAAAAGGAAATAGGCCTAGTTTTATTAAAGCTGCTAAGCCTGAAATAGCAAAGCCAATCTATCATGTATTTGAAAGTGAACTTAATAAAAAATTAAACAAAGAGTTGAAATCTGGAGTATTTGGTGCTGATATGTTAGTGAATCTTTCCAACGACGGTCCAGTAACAATATTATATGATTCAATTTTGAAAATAAAGAGATAAATTATGGAGATAAAAAACTTACAAAGTCAAGTTGATAAATGGATAAAGAATCACGGAGTTAGGTATTTTAATGAATTAACAAATATGGCACAACTCACTGAAGAAGTTGGTGAAGTCGCTAGAATAATTTCTAGGAGGTACGGAGAACAAAGCGAAAAAGAATCGGACAAAAACTTAGATTTAGGAGAAGAACTTGCTGATGTAATGTTTGTAGTTTTATGCTTGGCTAACCAAACAGGTGTAGACCTTCAAAAATCTTTTGACTCTAAAATGGCATTAAAAACAAAAAGAGACCATGATAGACACCATAACAACAATAAGTTAATTTAATGAGTTTATTACTTCAAAAATCAAGTATTTTAAGCGGAGTAGACTTGTCTATTTCGGGATCTAAAAGTGAATCCAATAGACTACTAATTCTAAAAGAATTATATCCTAACATAGATATTGTAAACCTCTCTTCTTCTGATGATACTAGCGTCTTAATTGAGGCTTTAAGTACTCAATCAGCTACAATCGACATTCATCATGCTGGTACTGCAATGCGGTTTCTAACTGCATTTTTTGCATCTTCTAAGTCTAAAGAGATCATTCTCACAGGTTCAAATAGAATGCAAGATCGTCCGATTGAAATTTTAGTAGATGCTTTAAAAAGCATAGGAGCTGATATAGAATATTTAGATAAGACTGGGTATCCCCCTCTAAAAATTAAGGGTAAAGAATTGCAAATTAGTAAAGTTAGTTTAGACTCAAATGTTAGTAGTCAGTATGTAACAGCTTTATTATTAATTGGTGGCTCTTTGAAAAATGGTTTAGAAATTAATTTAAAAGGGGAAATCACTTCAGAACCCTACTTATTAATGACTTTGTCCCTACTAAATGAAATTGATATTAATTATACTTTTAAGAATAATATTATCAAAATAGATAAGTTTAATAGTACGTATTTAAACAAAACTTTTCAAGTTGAATCAGATTGGTCCTCTGCTTCCTACTATTACAGTTTTATTGCACTCTCAAAAATTAATACCGAAATAACACTCAATACCTTTAAAAAAAGCAGCCTGCAAGGGGACTCTATTCTTTCCAAATTATTTGTTGACTTTGGAGTAGAAACAGTTTTTATTGATAATTCAATAATCCTAAAAAAAACAAATACCTCTATATCATCTGTTAATTTTGATTTAGTATCATCACCTGATTTGGCTCAAACTATAGCTGTAACATGTCTAGGTTTAAAAGTTGGTTGCGTATTAACTGGTCTAAAAACTTTATTAATAAAAGAAACAAATAGACTCCTGGCTTTAAAAAACGAAATCAAGAAACTTGGAACTGAAGTTACTATCACAGACGATTCTCTATCATTTTTTATTCCAAATAAAATAATTGACAATGTTTCTGTTGATACTTATCAAGATCATAGAATGGCTATGTCTTTTGCTCCTTTGTCAGTTTTAACAAATATATCTATTAATGATGCAGATGTTGTTTCTAAGTCCTATCCAAAATTCTGGAATGACCTTGAGAAAATAGGAGTAAAAATAAATAAACCTTGATTTACTTGACTTTGCCTATTGCCAGATTGTATATTTGCCAACTATAAAATATACATAACATGAAACTATCCCACTTTCTATTTGAATTACCTCAAGATCGATTAGCTGAATATCCTGCTGAAAACAGAGATGAATCAAAATTGATGGTTCTTAACAGAAAAGAACAAACCATAGAACATAAATCATTTAAAGACATCATTGATTATTTTGATGAAGAGGATGTAATGGTTCTAAATAATACGAAGGTTTTCCCAGCTAGATTATATGGAAATAAAGAAAAAACTGGTGCAAGAATTGAAGTATTTCTTCTCAGAGAACTAAATTCGGAACAAAGATTATGGGATGTATTAGTTGATCCGGCTAGAAAGATTAGAATTGGTAATAAATTATACTTTGGAGATGACGATACTTTAGTAGCTGAGGTAATAGATAACACAACTTCAAGAGGTAGAACTTTAAGATTTTTATTTGATGGAGGATACGATGAATTCAGAACTAAACTTACTCAATTAGGCCAGACTCCATTACCGAAGTATATTAATAGAGAAGTTGAAGCTGAGGATAAAGAAAGATATCAAACAATATTCGCCAAAAACGAAGGAGCTGTTGCGGCACCAACTGCAGGTTTACACTTTTCTAGACATTTATTAAAACGTTTAGAAATTAAAGGCATCAATTTTGCTGAAATTACTTTACATGTTGGTTTGGGTACTTTTAACCCTGTAGAAGTAGAAGATTTATCTAAGCACAAAATGGATAGCGAAGAGATTGACGTTGACATAAACGCAACTACAATAATTAATAAAGCTTTAAAAGAAAAAAGAAGAATTTGTGCTATAGGAACTACTTCAATGAGAGCAATAGAAAGCTCAGTATCGTCAAGTGGAACCTTAAATGAATATACTGGATGGACAAATAAGTTTATTTTCCCCCCATATGAGTTTAGTATAGCAAACTGTATGGTTACGAATTTTCATATGCCAAAATCAACTTTAATGATGATGACATCTGCGTTTGCAGGTCATGATTTTATGTTACGAGCATATGAAGAAGCCATTAAAAAGAAATATAATTTCTTTAGTTATGGTGACGCAATGCTGATTATATAATCATGATTAAAAAAGACATTCGATCACTTTCCCTTGAAGATCTTAGGACTTTTTTTTTAGATAAAGGTTTTCAAGCATTTAGAGGTAACCAAGTCTATGAATGGCTGTGGAAAAAATCCCTGAAAGATATTGATCAAATGACAAATATCTCTAAAGACATTAGAGATACCCTCAAGTCAGAATTTGTAATTAATTATATTGAGATTGAATCGGTTCAAAAAAGCTCTGACGGAACCGTTAAAAATGCAATTAAGTTACATGATGGTTTAACTGTAGAGTCTGTTTTAATCCCTACAAAAACAAGAATGACCGCTTGTATATCCTCTCAAGTTGGGTGTAGTTTAAATTGTAAATTCTGTGCAACTGCAAGGCTTAAAAGAATGAGGAACTTAAATCCTGATGAGATCTATGATCAGGTGGTGACTATTAATAGTCAATGTTTAGAATTTCACAACAAGCCTTTAACAAATATTGTATTTATGGGAATGGGAGAACCATTGATGAATTATAATAATGTACTTAAAGCAATCGAAAAAATAACATCGCCTACTGGCTTAGGAATGTCTCCAAAAAGAATCGTTGTTTCGACATCTGGAGTTCC